>Ga0114999_10003665_pt1 | contig 19122 bp, 17 predicted proteins | sample ArcticOcean_MG_C_3_FD_89820 | JGI IMG/M metagenome (GOLD analysis project Ga0114999, IMG submission 89820) | Marine microbial communities from western Arctic Ocean - ArcticOcean_MG_CB8_126 | ecosystem: Environmental > Aquatic > Marine > Oceanic | place: Arctic Ocean: Canada Basin | collected...
CACCCCTGGCAGAAGCACCCATTACCTCTCGAGAGGAGCCTGCCGCCAAGCCTCGAGCGAAGCCTGCCGCCAAGCCTCGAGCGAAGCCTGCCGCCAAGCCTCGAGCGAAGCCTGCCGCAGGCGCTCGAAGCCGCAGCGGTAAGACCGGTAAACACCTCGTCATCGTCGAATCGCCGGCCAAGGCCACGACCATAGGTCGCTACCTCGGTGACGACTACACCGTCAGGGCATCTCTCGGCCACGTACGCGACCTGCCCAAGGGCAAGCTCGGCGTCGACATCGACCAGGACTTCGAGCCGTCCTATCACATCATGGCCGACAAAAAGAAGATCGTCGCCGAACTGAAGAAAGCGGCGGAGGGCGCCGAGGACATCTTCCTGGCAACTGACCCCGACCGCGAGGGAGAGGCCATTTCCTGGCACTTGCTCGAGGCTGCTGCTTTCCACAATAAGCCGGTGCGCCGCGTGGTGTTCCACCAGATAACGCCGGACGCGGTGCGCGAAGCCTTTGCCAACGACCGCGACATCGACATGCGCCTCGTGAATGCACAGCAAGCGCGCCGCATCCTCGACCGCCTCGTCGGCTACCAGTTGAGCCCACTGCTCTGGCGCAAAGTCCAGAAAGGGCTTTCCGCAGGCCGAGTACAGTCGGTTGCGCTGCGGCTCGTGGTCGAACGCGACCAAGCGATCTCCGGGTTCGTTTCAGTCGAGTACTGGTCCATTGCCGCGACCCTCAAGCCTGGAACCGGCACGGTCTTCTCCGCATCCTTACGTAGTCTCGACGGCGACAAGAAGAAGATCGAGCTCCCTGACGAAGCCACCGTCAAGAGCATCGTCGACGACCTCGAAGGCGCGACTTACGCCGTCGGGACCGTGACGAAGCAAGAAAAACATAGCAAGCCCAAAGCTCCTTTTATCACGAGCACACTGCAACAGGAGGCGTGGCGGCAGTTGCGCTTCTCGGCCCGCAAGACAATGGCCGTGGCCCAGCAACTCTACGAAGGCCAGGACCTCGGCAGTAGCGAAGGGTCGATCGGCCTCATCACCTACATGCGGACCGACTCGCCGGTCGTGGCCACCGAGGCCATAGCCGAGACACGCCAATACGTCAGCCGGCGCTGGGGGACGGAATATGTCCCCGAGTCGCCGCGGCGCTACGCCTCGCGCTCGAAGGTCGCCCAGGAGGCGCACGAGGCCATCCGGCCCACGTCCACTGACCGCGACCCCGAGTCGATGCGCGGCCATCTGACGAATGACCAGTTTCGCCTGTACGACCTCGTCTGGAAGCGCATGGTCGCGAGTCAAATGGCCGACGCGGTCCTCGACGCGACGACGGTCGACATTCCGGTCACCGGCAAGTCGCAGCAAGGGTATGTGTTCCGCGCAACCGGCTCCGTCGTCCGCTTCGCGGGCTTCCGAACTCTCTATATGGAGGCAAAGGACGAGGAAGCCAAAGGCCCTGACACTGACACCGCCGAGGACGAAGAAGCGGAAACGGACCGCATGCTGCCGTCCCTTTCTCAGGGCGAATCACTCACGTGCCGGGCGCTAAAGCCGGACCAGCATTTCACGCAGCCGCCACCCCGGTTCACCGAGGCGAGCCTGGTGAAGGTGCTGGAAGAGCACGGGATCGGCCGCCCAAGCACCTACGCGCCCATTGTCAGCACCATCGTCGACCGGCAATACGTGACACGAGAGCGCGGCTCTCTCACGTCGACCAAGCTCGGCCAGGTCGTCAACGAGCAGTTGTCCAATCATTTTCCCGACATCATGGACCTCGGCTTCACGGCCCAGCTGGAGGACCAGCTCGACGACGTCGCCAACGGCAAGCGCGAGTGGGTCCCACTGTTGCGTGAGTTCTATGGGCCTTTCGCCAAGGCGTTGGAAAAAGCGACCGAGGAGATGCCCCGGGTCCGCGTCGAAGAACCCACTGACGAGATCTGCGAACTCTGCAGCAATCCCATGGTCATCAAGACTGGTCGGTTCGGGCAGTTCCTCGCATGTACTGGCTTTCCGGAGTGCCGCAACACTCGGCCCCTTCTCAAACACACAGGCGTTACTTGCACTCATGGTGGCGAGATCGTCGAGCGCAAGGGCCGTGGGCGCACTTTCTTCGGTTGCACTCGCTACCCGGACTGCGCGTTCACCGCGAACCAGCGACCTGAAGAGGTCGCGTGCCCGCTCGCGGAGCAGGCCGTCCCTATTGCGACGGGTTCCCAGTCCGGCTAGGTCATGGCTGCCCCAGGGCTGCTCGACACCTACAAGGGACACCTCGCAGGCAGCCGCGGGCTCGCTGACCTCACGGTCCGCAACTACGTGGCGGACGCAAGGGTGTTCATCGACTACCTGGCGGGGCAGCGCATCGGCCTCGGTGAAGACGCAGCGGCGCTGCGCGACTTCGTGCAGAGGGACGCATCGAGCCAGCCGAGCCAGGATGCGTGGCAACAACAGATCAACGGCGAGTACCGCCGGCTGGTGCGCGACTACGTGGTCTCGCTGAGCACCTCCCGTCCTCGTGGTGGTCGCGGGTTCGCTGCTGCAAGCATCGTTCGGTGCCTGGCCGCGCTCCGGAGCCTCATGCGCTACCTGATCGAGCGGGGCCTGGTGCCCGACGCGCCGCTGTGGGCCTCGCGCTCGGGACTCATGCGAAGCTTCACGCCTCGCAAGCCCAAGCGTCTCCCCGACACGCTGTCCGCCCTTGAGGCGAAATTGCTGGTGGAGGCACCCACTGAGCGCGCATCGGCGGCGCGGAGGTCGGTGAAAGCCGCGGCCATCGCCCTGCGGGACTCCGCCCTACTCGAGCTGCTCTACGGTGCGGGGCTGCGCGTTAGCGAGGTCACCGGCCTGGACGTTGGCCAGGTATCCACCAGCGCCCGGGCCGCCCGCGTATGGGGCAAAGGCGCGAAGGGGCGGCAGGTCCCTCTAGGCAAGCCCGCAATCGCGGCGATCGACCGCTACGTCCAGCACGGGCGCCCTGCCCTGGCTTCGAACATCAGCGATAGAGCACTATTCCTCAATGTGCGCGGCACTCGGCTCACGCCGCGCTCGGTCCAGTCGCTGGTCAGCCACTACGCGCGGGCCGCGGGCATCCCGCAGCGGGTCCACCCGCACACGCTGCGCCACAGCTACGCCACGCACCTCCTCGACGGCGGCGCAGACTTGCGCATCGTCCAGGAACTGCTTGGCCATTCCACGCCCATGGCGACGCAGGTGTACACTCACGTTAGCCGCGGCGAGGCACGACGCGTCTACCTGCGCGCCCACCCGCTGGCCCGAGAGCAGGCCGACGACGAGTCCGCCTAAGAGCTGCTTCCAATTCCCCAGGGGCAAGTTCCCGCGGGGGCCAACTACCGAGGGAGCCGATACATGAGCGTCTTGGTCATCAACGGGCCAAACCTGAACACGCTTGGCCAGCGCGAGCCTGAGATCTACGGCCCCACGACGCTGGAGCAGGTCGAGGCTCGCATGCGGGCCTACGGCAAGGCCCTTGGCCTCACCCTCGAATTCTTCCAGTCCAACAGCGAGGGGGCCATCCTCGACTGCATTCAGCAACAAGGGGCCAGCGCCCAGGCCATCGTCATCAACCCAGGGGCGCTCGCGCACACCAGCGTCGCCCTCAGGGACTCACTGTCCGCGCTGAGCGTCCCCGTTGTCGAAGTACATATCTCGAACGTCCATGCTCGAGAGCCCTTCAGGCACCACTCGTACATCGCAAGCGTCGTGACGGGCCAGGTCGTTGGGCTCGGCACCCACGGCTACTTGCTCGCGCTCGGGTACCTCGCCGAAGCGGCAAACCTCGGAGGCACACCATGACCAAGGCTGGAAGAATCACCCGGTTGCGCGAGGCGATGAGCAAGGACGCGCTCGACGCCTTCCTAGTGACTTCGGCTGAGAACCGCCATTACTTCTCAGGCTTCCGGGGATCGGCGGGCTACCTTTGGGTCACCTCGGATGACGCCATGCTCGGCACTGACTTCCGCTACACCGAACAGGCTGGCATCCAGGCGCCCGACTACCGAGTGGTTCGAATCGGCGCCCAGCTGGACTGGCTGAAAGAGGCCATCCATGGCTCGGAGGCTACGCGCATTGGCATTGAGTCCGGCGACATGACCGTCGGCATGTATGACTCCGTTCGCGAGGCCACCAAGGGCATGCTGCCGAAGCGCGAACTGGTCGCGACCGGCACCATGGCCGACGAGATTCGCGCCATCAAGGAGCCGGAAGAGCTCGCGCTGCTGACAGAAGCCATACTCATCGCCGATCGAGCGATGGAACAGGTGGGCGCGCAATTGCGTCCGGGCCTCACCGAGAGGGAGGTCGCTTGGCTCCTGGAGAAGGCGATGCGCGAAGGCGGGGCAGACGCTCTTTCATTTGACACCATCGTTGCCTCTGGGCCCAATGGCGCCAAGCCGCACCACAAGCCGAGTGATCGCAGGTTGGAAAAGGGCGACGGCGTCACCATCGACATGGGCGCGCTCTACCAAGGCTACTGCAGCGACATCACGCGGACGTTCGTGCTCGGCAAAGCCGACGCCCAGTTCCGTAAGGTATATGACATCGTGCTCGCCGCCCAGGAGACCGCGGAGGCGACGGCGCGGGCCGGTATGAGCGGCAAGGACATTGACGGCCTTGCGCGCAAGGTGATTGAGGACGCCGGCTTCGGCGAGGCCTTCGGCCATAGCCTGGGTCATGGCATCGGCGTCGCCGTCCATGAGTTTCCGCGTGTGGGGCCACTTTCTGACAAGCAGCGCATCGACGACGGCATGGTCTTCAGCGTGGAGCCTGGCATTTACTTGACCGGCTGGGGCGGCGTGCGCATCGAGGACCTCGTCGTCATGGAAAACGGCGAGCCGCGCGTCCTGACCACGGCCCACAAACGTGACTTGGTTGAGGTATAGCACATCCATTCCGCCGGGCGCACGCCACTCGATCGGCCCTCGAAGCCGGGCCGGCGGCCTGAGGTAGCGGCGCTTTGCTGTCGATAGCGTCCCCACTGGCCAAGCGTCTCTCTTTCTACTACGGGTGGGTGATCGCAGCTGCCATGGGGGTCGTCAGCCTCGTGGGCCTCTCCTTCGGTCCCGGTGTCATAGGGGCGCTCTACAAGCCCATGGCCGACGACCTCGGCTGGTCCTCGACGGCCGTGGCAGGCGGTGTCTTGACAGGGAGCGTGCTTGTAGCGATCACCGCGCCCATCTCCGGCCGACTCCAAGACCGCTACGGGGCGCAGGCCATCCTGACCGTCATGCACGTGCTCATGGCAGCCTGTCTGTTTGGGCTCGCGATGGTCAATTCGCTGTTCGCCTTCTACGCACTCTTCGGCATCGGCTGGTCCCTCTTCGCGGGCACAGGACGTGTCGCCTCCTCGGGCGCCGTGGCCCAATGGTTCGTCGCCCGGCGGGGGGCGGCCACCGCCGTCGTCAACACGCTGGTAGGCCTGGGGTTCGCCACCATGCCCCTCCTCGCCACAGTGGCGATGGTCCGGTGGGATTGGCGGGCTGGGTGGGCGGCCATGGGCCTCGTCGTTTTCGCCGTCGGCGTGCCCGTATCTCTCCTTCTCGTTAGGCGGCTACCGTCCGACGTAGGCCAGGAAATTGATGGCCGCGGCCCAGAGGCCGGGGCCGTCAGTTCGCGCTCTGCGCGCTCGGCCACGGAAGAAGTCCAGTGGACAACACACGAGGCGCTCCACACTCTTACTTTCTGGGTTTTGGTAAGCGCACTCACCGTGATGTCGGTGGCTAACATTGGTGTTTCGTTCCACCTGGTGCCCCATCTGCTCGACCGGGGCCTGAGCCCGTCCATCGCAGTCCTTGCTTTCACCATCGGCGGCGCGACGCAAATACCCGCCAGCTTCGCATGGGGAATCATGTTGGACAGGCTCCATGCCAAAGCGGTCTACGTGGCCTCTGGCGGGGTGGTCTCGGTCTATATTATCGTCGTCTCGCTGGCTTCTTCGGTGTGGATGGTGGTGCTCATTGGCATCACCATGGGCGTCGGCTTCGGCGGCTTCGGGCTCGTGGTGCGAGTCATGTTCGCCGAATACTTCGGCCGCAGATCCGCCGGCTCCATATTCGGGATCGTAGTTCCTTTCACCGCCATCGCGCAGGGCATCGGAGCGATCGTCGGCGGCATCATCTTCGACGCGACCGGCTCGTTCGTTGGCGCCTTCATGTTCTTCCTCGCTTTGACTCTCATCGCCATGGCGTTGGTCTTCGTCGCGCCCATGCCAACGAAGCGGCCACCGTCACCGCCGGTGCGGCCGACGGTGACCGTCGACTAGGTCGGCACCTGCGCGCCAGGCATGCTACGCTCGTCAGCGTTCACGAGCGCACCCGACCACACCCCATCGCGATCTTGCAGAGGAGTAAAGCGTCCATGGCCATCGGTTTCGGAGACCTCCGTCGCGGGCTGGCCGTCGAATTGGACGGCACGCCCTATCGGGTCGAGGAATACAGCCAGCAAAAGATGCAGCAGCGGGCCCCGACCTACACTCTCAAATTGCGCAACATTCTCACCGGCCAACTGGTGGAGCGAAAGTTCTCCGGCTACGGCATGGAACTGAGCCCTGCGCAGGTTGAGAGTCGCGACGCGACTTACCTTTACGAAGCGGACGGCGCGTACACGTTCATGGACACCGCAACTTTCGACCAGTGGGAGCTGTCCGCCGATGTGCTAGGCGACGCGGTCAGGTATTTGGTCGACCAAGCGCCTGTCCAAGTGGTCATCTACAAAGACAACCCTGTGAGCGTCGAGCTGCCGACCACCGTGGACATACCCGTCGCCGACACACCTCCGGCGCACCGAGGCGATACTCAAAGCGGCGGCAACAAGCCTGCCACCACCGAGACGGGGCTCGTGGTCACGGTCCCTGTCTTCATTGCCGTGGGCGACGTCATTCGCGTGGACACGCGAAGCGGCGACTACGTTACCCGCGTGCGAGGCGGCTAGGCCCAGCCAGGACTTGGACTTTGCCTTCTGGCTGACCAGCCAATAAGTACAAAACGAGGAGGTTCCATGGCTAAGGGACAGGATTCCAAAAAGGCAGATAAGAAGCAACCAGCCAAGACGCTGAAGGAGAAGCGCAGCAAGAAAAAGGAGAAGAAAGCCCAAGGAGCCTGACCTAAGGGAGCAACCAGAGACTCACGCTCCGCGGGCGCAGCAGCCGCTCGCGTCGAGAGACGCGAGGGGCCTTCGGCGTGGATTGGTCCATGTGGAGAGCGGGTTCGGCGCCACCGCCCTCATTCGCCACTCGCCCGCACAAGTGCGGGCTCCTCCCTGCAGCATCAATCCTCAGTCCCGTGGGGCTCGGCCTCCACAGGTGATTGATCCGATAGGCTCCGCGTCGAGATGCCGCGGGCAACAGGGATGAGCCGGAGCGCATTGCCTGTTGCAATCGAGGCAAGCAATCCAACGGCGAACGAGACCCCTCGAAGTTCGGCAAGGCCGCCCATGGCCATGGAGCCCAGGTTGACGCCGCTCAAGAGCGTAGCGTGCAAGCCTAGTACCCGCCCGCGCATGGCACTCGGAACCATGGTCTGAACGAGGCTAGCACCCATAATGTCGTAAACCGTGCCCGCGACACCAGCTGCGCCAAAGAGGACAAGCGAAACAAGCAGGTTGGTGGAGAAGGCGAAGGCGACGATGAATGAACCGAACCCGAACGCGGCGCCCATGAAGACCCAGCCCCTGGATCGGACCTCGACGAAGGCAGCGATGGCCAGAGTACCGATAATCCCGCCCGCCCCGAAGGCCGCTTGGAGATAACCCAGCGCCCGCGCATCCGCATGAAGCACGTCGCTGACCACCACTGGCAGCATGAAGAGCACGCCAAACCCGAACGTCTCGGTGAACATCACGACCCAGAGGACAGTACGGACCTGCCGGTCGCGTAGGGCGTAGGAAAATCCCTCAGTGAGGTTGGCGAGAAATGAGCCGCTGGTCGTGCTCAGCCTCTGCGGCGTGGGCATGAACAACAGTAACGCTGCGCCAACTGTCGTAATGCCCCCGACAAAAAGGAAGAATGGGCCCGACCCCCATGCGGCAAGAATGAACCCTCCGGTAAGGGGGCCGAAGATGCCGGACAAGTTGATGGCCAGGAATTGCAGCGCCATGACGTTCACGATGAGCGCCGGACCAACCAAGTCGAAGGTCAGTCCGCCGCGGGAAGGCATTTGCACGGCGCGCACTGCCCCCATGACCGCCGCCAGGCCGAACACGTAGCCCAGCTGGACCACACCTGGCACGCCTCCAAGCACGAGCAAGCCCAGCACCAGCGTCAGCGACCCCACACAAAGTTGGCACAGCAAGAGCAGCGACCGCCGGTCTCGGCGGTCGGTCACCACCCCGCCCAGTGGCCCCAGGAGCAACATGGCAATGCCGCTAATACCAGGCGCAAGCCCAACGAGAGCGGGCCGGCCAGTCAATTCGAGAATGAGCCAGCCCTGTCCCATGTTGTAGGTCATGAACCCAAGGGAACCTGACATCATGTTGAGCCACAGGTATGTGTAACCCGGAATGCGGAATGCACTCAGCGTACGGGCGAAACCCTGGCCAATAAGGCTTTGGTGATTGCTCATGGGAAGTAACTATCGGCTATGACCTTGATCATTTTGAGGCTTCCCCTCTTCCACTGCCAGCCGGTGTAGGCCTGGCTTGTGCGCAAGCATCGGGTACCGCGAGCTGAGCCGGGCCGCGCGCCACTTGCCCACACGGCGGCGGCCTGGCACTCTAGCAAGCGCCATGGCTGCCAAGGTTTTCACTGTCGCCGAGCTCGTCGCCTACCTCCAGATCGTCCTGGAGTATGACCCGATGTTGGCCGACCTTTGGCTCTCCGGTGAGGTCGCCAACACCGTCACATCGGCGGCCGGCCACACTTACTTCACGTTGCGCGAAGAGAACACATCGTTCCGCTGCGTGCTCTTCGCCCGTTACCCCGGTGCCATGCACGTTGCGAACGGCGCGCACATCAACGTCCACGGCCGCGTTGGCGTGTACGCAGCGCGAGGCGAAATACAGTTGACCGCTGACATGGTCCAGGCGGCCGGCGCTGGAGCGCTGGCCTTGGAGTTCGAAGCCCTGCGCGCCCAGCTCGAGCGAGAGGGCCTGTTCGACCAGACGCGCAAGCGGCCCCTTCCCGCCTTCCCGAAGCGCATCGGTGTCGTCACCTCGGAGACCGGCGCCGTCTACCACGACATCGCCCAGACCTTGGGGCGGCGTTACCCCCTCGGCGAGCTCATCTTCTGCCCCGCAGCCGTCCAGGGCGATCTTGCTCCAGAGCAGGTCGCCAGAAGCATTCGCCGGCTCAACGCGATAGGCAACGTCGACGTCATGATCGTCGGGCGTGGCGGCGGGTCGCTTGAGGACCTGCACGCCTTCAACACCGACGTCGTCGCCCGCGCGATCCACGGCAGCCACGTGCCGGTCATCAGCGCGGTAGGCCACGAAACCGATGTCACCATCGCCGATTGGGTGGCCGATGTCCGGGCGGCGACGCCGACTGCGGCGGCCGAGCTGGCGGCACCAAACGTGCTCGCGCTGGCCTCCGAAACCCGGACCTTCATCCAGCGTGCGGAGGCTGCCTTGCGCCAGACAGCATCACGGCAGGCCCGGGCATTGCAGGAGACCGTCACGCGGCTCGGACGGTTGCTCCCTGACACTGGCTCTCTACGCCAGGCAGTGGATGACGTGCTCGCGCAGGCCCGCCACGCCGTGTCGGCACTCGCGGGGCAGCGGCGCGCCGAACTTGCCGGCGCCACCGCGTCGCTGGAGGCGCTGAGTCCGCTGGCGGTGCTCGGGCGCGGCTACGCCGCCCTCATGGCGTCCGACGGCTCGCGGGTCACCTCTGTGGCCAGCCTCTCGCCCGGCGACTCCTTCCGTGCGACACTGTTCGACGGCTCGCTTGATGCGCGAGTGGCCGGCGACGATGCGGCGGAGGCGCAGAGGCCGCGACCTGCGAGTCGCATCAAATCTGCACCGGAAGCTAGGGATAGTCATACCCGCGGCCCTCGCGAGGGACATGAACAGGGAGAACTCCTCTAGATTGCGAATCTTGCCAACTTTACCAACCATAACGAACGGACCGAGCCAGCTGTTGCTGAGAGTGCAACGTGACTAAAGACTCCAGGCAGGGCGACCCCGAGCAGGGCTCGTTCGAGGATGCGTTCGTCAAGCTCCGCGAGGCCGTCGAGGCCCTAGAAGCCGGCAACCTCCCACTGGAAGAGGCCGCACGCCTCTACGAGGAGGGCATGCGGTTGGCCAAGGCCTGCAACGAACTATTGACTGGCGCCGAACTGAAGATCACCAAGCTACAGCAGGACTACGCCGCGGAGGCCGCCCGCGCCGCGCCCGCCGACGAGCTCCCGGAGTTCAGCCAGCCGGACGGCGCGGACGATCCGGAGTCGTAATGCTGCGCGGCGACTTCCACATGCACACGCACTTCTCGCACGACTGCCTGACCAGCCCTGAGGCGCTGGTACAGCGCGCCCAAGACGTGGGCCTAACGCTCATCGCAGTGACCGACCACAACAGCGTGCGCGGCGGCCTCGCGGCCAAGAAGACGGCCAGCATTCCTGTCATCGTGGGAGAGGAAGTCAAATCCACTGAAGGCGAGATCACCGGCCTTTTCTTGGAGGACGAAGTGCCTGCTGGGCTCACGCCGCTGGAAACGGTCAAGCGCATCAAGCAGCAAGGCGCCCTCGTGTCCATTCCCCATCCCTTCGCCGGGCTGGGGCGCTCGTCCATGTCTCGGTCGGCCGTCGAAGAGATACTGCCCTATGTGGACATCGTCGAGGCGTTCAATGCACGCACGCACGCACGGTCTATCAACGCCGAAGCGCGGGCATTCGCCGCCGAGCGCGGCATCGCCGTAACCGCCGTCAGCGATGCGCACACCGTCGGCGAGCTGGGCCGCGCCTACACTGAGCTGCTCGACTTCGACGGCACTCCTGAGGGCTTCAAGCGGGCTCTGGCCGGAGCAACCCTGATCGAGCGGCCCGCCAGCCGCTTCGTCCACGTCGCCAGCACCGTCAACAAACTCCGGCACCGATTCCGCCGCACCCCATGACCACCCAGCTTGGTTGGTTCACTGCGGGGCGGGGACCCGGCTCGCGCGCCATGTTCGAACGGACGTTGACCGCCATCGACGCGGGAGTGCTGGATGCGCGGGTTCAATTCGTATTCATGCACCGCGAGCGCGGCGAGGGTGATGGCAGCGACGCTTTCATTACCCTCGCGGAGTCTCGCGGAATACCAGTCCTCGCGCGATCGGCTCGGGCGTTTCGCGAGGCGCACGGCGGCGATATCGCATCCAATCGCGATGCCTACGATGCGCAGGTCCGCCAACTCCTTCGCCCTTACGCGCCCGGCCTCTGCGTCCTCGCGGGCTACCTGCTCATTCTGAGCGAGCCAATGGTCGCCGCCTACCGCTTCGTCAACATCCACGGCGCGCTGCCCCAGGGTCCCATTGGCCTCTGGCAGGCCGTCATTTGGGGCCTCATTGCAGGCCGAGCCGAAGAAACCGGCGCCATGGCGTTCTCGGTCACGCCCGACCTCGACCGCGGCCCTCCCATTGCCTACTGCCGGTTCGCGTTGCGCGGACCCCGGTTTGACGGCCTGTGGGCGGCCGCAAGCAACGCTACAGTCGCGCAGTTACGGGAACAGGACGGTGAGAACCTGCCGCTGTTCCAAGCAATCCGCGCCGAGGGCATCAGCCGAGAGCCCGCGCTGCTGGTCGAGACTCTGCGCTTGGTCGCCGACGGCGAGGTGCGCTTGGCTGGTGATACTATCACCGACGCGCGGGGCGGCACCGCGGAGGCACGCGACCTTACCGTTCAGGTCAATGCCACGTTGGCCCTCGACGCCGCGAAGGCTATGGAGGGCTAGGCCGATGAGCGAGCTCACCGAGCGCCTTGATCTGGCCATCGCCGTCGCCCGCGAGGCGGGGGACTACGTCATGCGCCTCTACCAATCGCCCGCGTTGAGCGTGGAGCGCAAGGCCGACCGCACGCCGGTGACGGACGCGGACCGCGGCGCAGAGGAGTTAGCTCGCGCACGCATCGAGGCGGCATGCCCGGGTGATGCGATCGTCGGCGAGGAGTTGCCCACGCGGGAAGGCTCGTCGGGCTACCGCTGGTACCTCGACCCCATCGACGGCACGCAGTCCTTCATTCACGGGGTTCCGCTCTTTGGCACGATGCTCGGCCTGGAGCACGGCGACGAGGCTGTGGCGGGCGTCATCCTCATGCCGGCGCTCGGCGAGATCGTCTATGCGGCGCGCAGCACCGGGGCGTGGTGGGCGACGGGTGTTTCCCGCGCCACGGCCCTCGACGCACGGCGCGCGCACGTATCGCAGGCTCCGACGCTAAGCCAAGCGACGGTCAGCGCCACCAGCGCCCGGCGTTTCGGCCGCACCGAGATTGACCTAGCATTAGCTCGCATTTCCGGCGCCGCGGCGCTCTCGCGGGGCTGGGGCGACTGCTACGGCCACTGTCTGGTGGCCACTGGGCGCATCGAGGTCATGGTCGACCCTTCGCTGATGAGCGTCTGGGATTGCGCGCCACTGCTGCCGATCCTCGAAGAGGCCGGGGGCCGCTTCACGGACGTGACCGGGAGCGCCACCATACATGGCGGCAGCGCCGTCTCCACTAACGGCCTTGTCCATAACGAGGTGCTGGCGGCTATTCGGGGTTGACGCTCTTCTCTCAGTGAGAGGTCGCCCACACGCACGGTAGGCTTAGGACCCGTAGGTCGTGGCGCTAGGCGCTCTTGGCGCCGCGTTGCTCGGTGAATCGGTCTGGTGCCTCGACTACCTGGCCCGTTGAGGTCGTCAGCACGGGCGGGCCAATATGGCCAGCGTCGTCGGCATCGATTCGGCACGTCTGAACGTGCTTGAGCGACGGCAGCTCGTACATGACGTCCAGCAGCGCCTCCTCGATGATAGTGCGCAGACCTCGGGCTCCGGTGTTGCGCTTCAGAGCCTGGTCCGCCGCCGCATCGAGCGCGCGCTCTGTGAACACCAGTTCCACGCCGTCCAGCGAGAACAGGCGCACGAACTGTTTGGCGACGGCGTTCTTCGGCTCAGTCAACACCCGGAGCATGTCCCATTTGGTCAAACCGTGGAGGTTCACCGCCACTGGAAGGCGGCCGATGAACTCAGGGATAAAGCCATACTCCAGTAGGTCTTCTGGCGCCACCTCGTCGCGGACTTCGTCGTCGCTGCGCTCCAGCATCTCCTCCGCCTTGAAGCCGATGCGATGCCTGCCTGCTGCGACGCGGTGCGAAATGACCTTTTCCAGGCCGTCGAAGGCGCCGCCACAAACAAAAAGGATATCGTCGGTACGCAACTGAAGGAATTCCTGCTGCGGGTGCTTACGGCCGCCCTGCGGTGGCACATTAGCGGTGTACCCTTCGATCAGCTTTAGCAGTGCCTGCTGCACGCCTTCACCTGACACGTCGCGGGTGATGGAAGGGTTGGCGGACTTCCTCGAGAGTTTGTCGATTTCGTCGATGTAGATGATGCCGTGCTCGGCGCGCGCGATGTCGTAGTCAGCTGCTTGGATCAAGCGGAGCAGGATGTTCTCTACATCCTCACCGACGTAGCCAGCCTCGGTCAGCGATGTCGCATCGGCGATAGCGAAGGGCACGTCCAGCACCTTGGCCAGGGTCTGTGCAAGCAGCGTCTTGCCGGAGCCGGTGGGCCCGACCAGCAGAATGTTGCTCTTCTGAATCTCGACTTCGTCGGAGAGGGCGTTAGACCACACGCGCTTGTAGTGGTTGTAGACAGCAACGCTGAGGACGCGCTTGGCACGATCCTGGCCGATAACGTACTCGTCGAGCCGGTCGGTGATCTCGTGCGGAGACAGGCTCTTGGCAGGCGACACGGGCTGCGTCGGGACCGTCGCGCCTTCCTCTGTGATGATCTGTTGGCACAGCCGCACACACTCGTCGCAGATGAAGACACGGCCAGGGCCAGCGATGAGGCGCTTGACCGCGGCCTGCCCCTTCCCGCAGAAGGAGCAGACGTGCTCGGCCCGGCGGTTGTTCGAGGGTCCTGCCATTGGTTGTTTTCCGTCCTAACTCGTCGGTGTCGGCGGTGTCAAGCTGTTCCCTGAGTCATGGGGGGCTAGGGGTGTGCCCAGCACCTCGTCGATCAAGCCATAGTCCTTCGCTTGCTCGGCCGGGAGATAGAAGTCGCGGTCCGTGTCCCGGGAGATCTTGTCGTATGTCTGCCCAGTGTGGTTCGCGAGGATAGTGCGTATTTTGTCTTGTACCCGCAGGATCTCCCTCGCGGTGATCTCAATATCGCTGGCCTGGCCCTGCGCGCCGCCCATGGCCTGATGCATGTGGACCGTCGCGTTGGGGAGCGCATAACGCTTACCTGGCGCGCCGCCCACCAGCAGTATCGTGCCCATGCTCGCGGTCATGCCAACAGCGATGGTCGAAACCTGGGGCTTGATCAGCTGCATGGTGTCGTAGATGGCCAGGCCAGAGGTGATGACCCCGCCGGGGCTGTTGATGTACAGGCTGATGTCTTTGTCCGGATCCTCACGCTCAAGGTACAGAAGCTGCGCGACGATCAGGTTCGCGACAGAGTCGTTAATGGGTGATCCCAGGAACACGATCCGCTCCTTGAGGAGCAGCGAGAAGATGTCGAACGCGCGCTCGCCGCGCGCCCCTGTCTCGATGACCATGGGAATGATGTTCGCGGCCCGCGCCATGGGGTCCTGCATCGCCGTCGCCTCCCTTTATTTCCCAGCCTTGGGCTGGGCTCGCTTTGCTTTTGGCTTCGGCGCCTTCTCAACATTTTCGCCGTCACCTTTGGTCTTCGTAGCGCTGGCCTCCGTGGCCGCGATGTCCGCGATCACATCGATGGCCTTGCGCTCGGCCAGAACGCGCCGGAATGAGTCCTTCGCGCCCTGTTCCTTGAACATGTCTCGTATCTGCTTCCCTTCACTACCTGCGTCCCCCACCATCTTGGCGACCTCGGCCTCCACTTCTTTGTCGGAGACCTCAATAGCGTTCTGGGCGACGAGCTCACGCATGACCAGGCTGCGTTTCACCCGCTCCTCGGCCTCGGGGCGCGCAGCTTCCCGGATTTCCTCCTCGGACTTGCCGGCCCACGTGAGGTAGCGCTGGTAGTGCTCCAGCGTCATCCGTCCCGTCTGCATAGCATCGCGGAAGTCCTCAAGGTAATGGTCTAGGTCGTGCTCAATAAGTATGGGGGAAACCTCAACGGAAGCGCCCTCGACAACCTTCGCCAGCGCCTCGTTACGGTGGCGCTCAGCGGCGTTCTCTTTTTCCTGGGCCTCGAGGTCGGTCTTGACTCGCTCGCGCAACTCCGCCAACGTCTCGTAGCCGTCACCGACGCCCTTGGCCAGTTCATCGTTGACGGCGGCGGCAACGCGCCGCTTCACGGAGTGCACTGTCGCCACGAACTGCGCGGTCGCACCGGCAATCTCTGCATTCTCGAAGTCAGCCGGCACGCCGATGGCGAACTCGGCCTCCACGCCAACCGATAGCGTGATCAGCTTCTCCGCAAACCCGGGTACCGGGGCGCGGGAGTTCTCCCTGGGGACGTAGTCGGTCTGTTCGCTGTTGATGAGGTCGTGATCGTGAGCGTGCTCTTCGTGGTAGGTCCAACCACGGACTGTCATGTTGAGTAGATCGTCGAACTGAAGGGCGCCCTCGACGGGCTCCCAGGGGGCCGCCTCGTTGGCAATCCGCGCAATCACTTCGTCGATCTGCGATTTGGTAATACGCACCTTCTCGCGGGGTACTCGGGCGCGCTTGAGATCACCAAGGTCAACGGTGGGTGTAAGCGGTACCGTCGCGGTGTACTTCAGCGGGTCGAGCTGCTCGAGGGAGATGGAGGGAAACCCACCCATCTCCAAGGACTCCTGCTCAAGGGCCTTCGCGGTTACCTCCGGAAGCAGGAAGTCGAGCGCTTCGTTGGCCAGATATTCGCGGCCGTAGAGCTGCTCGACGATCCGGCGCGGCGCCTTGCCCTTACGGAACCCGTCGATGTTGAGCCGCCCGACGACCTGCTTGTAGGCACGGTCCAAGTACGGCTCTATGTCCTCGGGCTCCAGCTCGACGCTAAGCACGGCTTCTCGGGGTGGGCGCTGTTCGGAGGTAACCTTCACGACGTCACGTTGTGGCACATCTGTGCCGGGAGAATCGACTCGTTGCCTAGTCTGTATAGCATGGCGCCTTCTCACAAAGGTAGTCTTGACAAGAAAAAGACGGTCTGGTCTCGGACTAGTTCGCTGCCTCGGCCGTCTCCACTCGCTGCTCGTGCGGGTACAACTCGTCCAGCAGCTCAAGGAAAGCTCTGACGATAGCACCATACCTCGCCGCGCGGCGCACCATAACGGCCGTTGGAAGGGTTACATGGTGTCCTTCCCTCAGTTCCACCAGCGTGAGCGTGCCCAGTGCTATCTCACGCCGCAGCGCATTATGGGGCAGGAAGCTGATTCCCAACCCCCGTTCGATCATCCGTTTCGTCGCCTCGATAGAGTCTAGGTCCATCTGGATGTTCGGCAGGATGCCTGCTTCGCGGCAGACACGATCGATGAGCTGGAAGTAGGTGCTCTCTTTGTCGTAGACGATGAGCGCCTCTTGGCCAACCTCGTAGATGCTGGCCACCCCAGCCTTGGCGAACCGGTGCTCCGGGTGGGTCACCAGCACCACCTGCTCGTCGTACAAGTGTCGGGTCGCGATCTCGGGGTGGGTGAATGCACGGGACATGCCTACCTGTATTTCATCGCCGAGCACCATGGCCAGCACCTCGGACGAGCGACCGGTCTTGATAGCAACGTCGACGCCAGGGTGGCGCTCACGAAACGCTTCAAGTATGCCCGGCAGGACATAGGCTGACACAGCCCGGGCGGCGCCGATATGCAGTTTACCGGACGACGCCGTGCGGCTGGCTTTGAGGGCCTCGCGGGCGTTGCGCAGCGTCGTGAGCGAGCGTTCAACGTACGGCAACAGGGTACGCCCAGCGTCCGTCAAGCGAACGCCGCGGCCGAGCCGGTGGAACATCGGCTCGCCTAGGTCTCGCTCCAGGGAAATGATCCGCGCCGACAGCGACGGCTGGCTGAGACCCAGGGCGGCGGCGGCCTTACTGAAGCTATGGGTGCGGACGACCTCCGCAAAGGCTTCGAGTTGGCCTAGTTCCACGGCCGAACCTCCTCTGGCATTCCCAACGGGTGGCTATCCAGGACCCAATGGGCAGCACCCACTGGGTACGTATCCAGCGCATGGGTCACCCATAGACAACACCAATATGTCGGCCACCGCAAGATGGCGCCGAAGTTGCGCATCCTTGAAGTCTCGTCTCTCTGTCGCCTTGAATGTCTCCCTTGCGCCCGCCATCCGACATGCTCAGGACGAGCGGGCGACGGCGCTTGCCGCCGCGTCATCGTTGGAAAGCCATGCCCTGTGCGCTATGGTTATCCGGCTGGCTGTTTCTGGCGTGCGCCCTGGAGGAGAAGAGACGTGCTCGGACTCACTCGCCTGCTACTGCGGTTTGTATGGCTCGGCATCATGGTCTTAGGCGTCCGTCGCGTCATCGAGATGGCCCAGGACGGTGTCGACCAGATAGTGCAGCAAATTGAGACTGGCGAGACCTCCGGCGCGGCAGGAGCCCTCGTCAAGGTGCACGAAGCGCTACACCGGCGGCTCGGCCACGACCTCCCGGTGGACGACGTCGTCGGCGAGATGTAACAGCCCCTACCATCTGCCTGCCCGTACTGAATCGACCACTCGACCGTATCGATCACCCGTGTGCCGACGCTCCGCCGAGCGCCCGGCCCCCCAACGGAGCACCCCGTGCTGAAGACCATCGCCTGCGGCGACCTCCGCATCGACCACATTGGCCAAGTAGTCACCCTGGCTGGCTGGGTCCACCGCCGCCGTGACCACGGTGGCCTCATTTTCATCGACCTGCGCGATAGCCACGGCCTTGCCCAGGTCGTCTTCAACCCAAGTGATTCCCCAGAAATCCACACGGTCGCCGAGCAATTCCGCGCTGAGTGGGTCGTCCAGATCACCGGCACCGTTCGCCAGCGCCCCGCGGGCACCGAGAACGCGAACCTGCCAAGCGGGCGAGTGGAGGTCCTGGCCACCTCCACTCGTGTCCTCAATCGCTCCAAGACCACACCCTTCGACGTGAGCCAGGCCACGCAAGGCCAGGTGGACGAGCTCTTGCGCCTGGAGTACCGCTACCTCGATCTGAGGAGCCAGGCAATGCACGACAACATCGTGCTGCGCCACCGCGTCGTGCAGTTCATGCGCGAGTTCCTCAACCAGCGAGGCTTCGTGGAGATCGAGACGCCCATCCTCATCAAGAGCACACCGGAGGGCGCACGGGACTTCCTAGTCCCCAGCCGCCTGCGGGCCGGCTCCTTCTACGCCCTTCCCCAGTCGCCCCAGCAGCTGAAGCAGTTGCTCATGGTCGCCGGCTTCGAGCGCTACTTCCAGATCGCCCACTGCTTCCGCGACGAGGACCTTCGCGGAGACCGGCAATTCGAGCACACCCAGCTTGACCTTGAGATGAGCTTCGTCGACGAGGACGATGTGCAGGGACTCATCGAAGAACTCTATGCCGCCATCGTCGCGGACGTCGCGACCAACCGCAGCGCGCCAACACCGTTCCCTCGCCTGCGCTACGACGATGTCATGGCGCGCTACGGCACCGACAAGCCGGACCTGCGCTTCGGCCTCGAGCTCGCCGACCTCACTGACCTCGCCGCCGCCTCGGACGTGCAGATCCTCAAGGGCGCAGCCGAAGAGGGTGGCGTGGTGAAGGGCTTCGCTGCGCCCGGCTGCGCAGGCTACTCGCGCCGCGAGATCGACGACCTCATCGCCTTCGCCCAGACCCGCGGTGCGCGCGGCCTGATCACCATCGGCCTGGCCAAGGAGGCGGGCTCGCTAGAGCAACTGACTTCGGACCACGTCCGCTCCGGTATTGCCCGCGCGCTCAGCCTAGACGACGTCAAGGCCATCGCCCAGCGGACAGGGGCAAGAGTCGGAGACCTCATTCTCATCGTCGCGGGCCCCTCCACCGTGGTGAACACCGCGCTCTCGCAGCTGCGCAACGAGATGGGCGAGCGCCTCGGCCTCATCAACC
>Ga0114999_10003666_pt1 | contig 19120 bp, 19 predicted proteins | sample ArcticOcean_MG_C_3_FD_89820 | JGI IMG/M metagenome (GOLD analysis project Ga0114999, IMG submission 89820) | Marine microbial communities from western Arctic Ocean - ArcticOcean_MG_CB8_126 | ecosystem: Environmental > Aquatic > Marine > Oceanic | place: Arctic Ocean: Canada Basin | collected...
ATCAGTCCAACATCGATCGAGCCAGCTTGCAGGTCTGCAGCGCAGCGAGCGGGCAGATCATGGTGCAGTTCGAAGGGGCTATCAGCACCGTCGAGACCCACCGTAAGGGATCGTGTGTTGAGATAACTGACGGCGCCCAGTCGAATCTTGGGCGTCGGAATCTTGGGCGTTAGGGCAGGCGGGGATGAATCAACAGGTTCACCGCTGGCGCTCATGAGGCCGCCGCCAGGGCCTCCAACCGCGGGCGGGTGGCGACCGTCGCGTAGGCGGTGTTGCGACGCTGGGGATCGTAGCCGGCGTCACGGATGAGTCGCTCCATGTTGTCGAGCCCCATCTGTTGCATGTGACTCGTTCCCGCGGCAGAGACCACGTTCTCCTCCAGCATGGTGCTGCCGAAGTCGTTCACCCCGTATTTCAGACTCACTTGGGCGATTCTTGGCCCTTGTGTGACCCACGAGGCCTGGAAGGATGGGATATTGTCCAGATACAGGCGCGCCACGGCCACCGTGCGCAGATGATCAAAGCCCGTCGCCTTCATACCATTCCAGCGCTCGCTGTCAGCGCCCAGGTCTGTATCATCGGGCTGAAAATTCCACGAGATGAAAGCGGTAAAGCCACCCGTCTCATCCTGTAGATCGCGCAGCAATCGCAGGTGTTCGATGCGATGATCCATTGACTCCACGTGACCATACATCATGGTCGCCGTGGTGCGCATTCCAAGCCCATGTGCGATTCGATGAACCTCCAACCACTCCTGCGTGCGATCTTTGCGGAAGCCAATGATATCGCGCACATCATCATTGAGAATCTCCGCACCTGCTCCAGGAATCGAGTCGAGACCCGCATCGCGCAGACGCGAGAGGGTCTCTGCCAGGGGCAGTTTTGACAGATGAGCGATGTAGATGATCTCTGTCGCAGACAAGCAATGCAGTTGCACAGAGGGATATCGATCTCTGATATCGCTGAGCAGATCCTCATAGTAGTCGAGACGCAGCTTTGGATTCAGCCCGCCTTGCATGAGGATTTCATTCGATTTGGGCTCATCCCCGCCAAAGGCGACGAGTTCATCGATCTTGGCGAAGATCTGCTCCTTCGACAACGTGTATCCCTCATCTGAACCAGGGGCACGATAGAAAGCACAGAAGTCACACTTCACCCAGCAGACGTTGGTGTAGTTGATATTGCGCCCAACGTTGAACGTGACAACTGACTCAGGATACTTCCGCATCCTGACGGCATTCGCCAACAGACCGAGTTCGGCGACATTCGGATGCGCGAAGAGTCTTGCTGCCTCTTCATCGGTGAGGCGTTCGCCGTCGCCGACCTTGCTTGCGATGTCAGTGATATCCGCTGTCATGCCAGGCTGCCCGCGTTGGCCTGCTGTCCAACATATTCATGCGCCGCTACAGGCACATCCGCCGCCTCGACGATGTTATAAAGGGAGTCTCGCTCGACAGGTTCCCGGCCTGCTTCGACGATCCGATCCAGCAGATTCTTCTGCGTCAGGCGCTGCTCGGTATCCTCAAAACTGGTCCGCGTGATCTCGTAGTCCATGATCGTCCCATCGATGTCATTGGCACCATACCACAGGGCCACTTGCGATATCTCGATGGTGTTCATGATCCAGAAGGTCTTCACATGGGGAAAGTTGTCCAGCATCAAACGACCCACGGCGATCTCTTTCAGATCCAACTGCCCTGTGGGCCCGGGAAGATGGTCGATCTCCGTGCGTTCCGGATGGAATGACAGCGGGATGTATGCGAGGAAACCTTTTGTCTCGTCCTGAACTTCACGCAGGCGACAAAGGTGATAGACCTTCTCCTGAGTGTTCTCTACGTGACCATAGAGCATGGTCGCATTAGACGGCAGGCCGGCCTTGTGCGCCTCGGCGGCAATTGCGAGCCAATCGTCTGAATCAGCTTTGGTCCAAAACAGGTCCTCGTGTACACGCTCGGAGAACACCTCGGCGCCACCCCCCGGGAGAGATTCCAGTCCGACGCGTCGCATGTCGGCGAAAACTTCAGCGAGTGGTTTCTTGGCGATTCGCTGAATCTGTGCCACCTCGATCATCGTGAAAGCTTTGAGGTGGGCTTCAGGTCGCGCTTCCTTCATCGCTTGCAGCACATCCAGATAGTATTGATAGGGCAGCTTGGGATTCACACCACCGACCATGTGGATCTCAGTAATCGGCACCTCAGCGTAGTCGGTCACTCGCTTCGCGACCTGCTCTGGGTCAAGGACATACCCACGCTCATCCTTAGGCTTCACATAAAACGAGCAAAATTTGCACGACTTGTTGCAGATGTTGGTGTAGTTGATGTGCTGATTGCGCACGTAGTAGGTCGTATCGCCATGACGCGCTTCGCGAACGAGGTTCGCCAGATACCCCAGAATCGGCAGGTCTGCACTCTCATACAAACGGACCCCATCGTCTGCCGACAGTCGTTGACCCTCGATGACTTTGGCGTGGATAGCCGTTAGACCAGCACGTTCGATCTGCTGTTGATAAATCACAGGCAACTCAAAGAGAGGGTAACACAACAGAGGTAGGTTTAAGTTCGAGTATATCTGTGCTCTCACAGAGCGTCAACACGCTGCACGCTGGGCCTTTGAAGCATCCGCCGGGCTATTGCTTGAGTCCTTGGTACACGGCGCAGATGCCCAGACTCATAGACAGGCCCTGATTGTTGTGGAACCCAGCCTCTTGCAGCAGTTGCAGAAAAGCTTCGCCTTGCGGAAAAGTTCCCACCGAGCGTGGCAGATAACTGTAGGCGGCGCGGTTGCCGGAGATCCAGCCGCCGAGGGTCGGCAGAATATGCTTGAAATAGAATTGATAAAGCTGGCGAAAGCCTGGGAGTGTCGGTTCGGTGAAGTCGAGGACGATCAACTCACCACCAGGCCGCAGCACGCGAGCGGCCTCGGCCAGACCAGTAGGAATATCGCCGAAGTTGCGGACGCCAAAAGCAACCGTGATCAGATCGAAGCAATCGTCCTTGAAGGGCAGCAGTTCAGCATCTCCCCCCATCAGTCGCAGACTCTCGGGCGTCGCGACCTGTGCCACCTTGGGCACTCCAAGGCGAACCATCTCGATGGCGACATCGGTGCCGATGATTCGCCCCGGACTGAGGCGCCGCGCGGCAAGGGCAAAGTCTCCCGTTCCCGTGGCCAGATCCAGGACACGGGCTGGCGCCTGGCCACGATAGCGGGAAAGAGCGCGACGACGCCAGTAGACGTCGATGCCGGCGCTCAACAGATGATTGAGCAAGTCGTAACGTCGAGCGATCGCGTTGAACATGGTCTGCACGTCTTTTTTGCGTGCAGCCACCTCGCGCTTGCGTTCGTCCTTGGTCGCGCTATCCTCTTGAGGCACGAAATGATCCGTCTTGGCTGTTGATTGTTCTGGCGGCTGACTGGGCTGTCGGCATTTGCGCGGCGAGTCTACCGGTTCCCTCCGAGAGTGTCAATCACCCATTGAGCTGTGATCTTCGATGAATTCACCCCGCGACGAGCATGAACTCTGGCAGTCTGAAAAGATGGCCGCCCTGGGGCGACTTGCCGCGTCGGTTGCACATGAAATCCGCAACCCCCTTGGCGCCGTCGATATTCAACTGCAGTTGATGCGAGAGACCGCAGTTGAGCTCGATCCGGAGGTTGGCGGGCGATTTGTCGAGCGCCTCGACATTGCTCGAGCCGAGATGCGTCGACTCGATGGCATCGTGCAGAATTTCCTGCGCTTTTCACGGCCTCCCGCTTTGCATTTGGCTCCCATTGCCCCACAAAGTCTCCTGGAGCGACTGCATTCACTGGTAGAGCCCGAGGCGCGTCAGCGCGGCGTGGAATGCACGGTGCGAGCATCCACTGATCTGCCGATGCTGAAGGCCGACGACAATGTGCTGAGTCAGGCCTTGCTCAACGTCATCATCAATGCCCTGCAGGCCGTGGATGACGGTGGGCATGTCGTTCTGAGTGCTGAGCGACTTGGCGAGAGTTTCCTGCGATTTCGTATTGAGGATGACGGCTGTGGGATTCCAGAGCAGGATCTGGAGCGCGTTTTGGAGTACTACTATACTACCAAGGACACGGGGAGCGGCTTGGGATTGTCGATCGCTCAGGGTATTGTACAACAGCACGGTGGCGTGCTTCACTTACAAAGTCGCCCCGGCGCAGGCACGACGGTTGATCTCGAAATGCCCGCCATCGAGTCCTGACTTGGGCCTCCACCCACTTCAATCCTCCAAACGGCAAAAACCACTGCATGTCTGAACCGCCTGCCCGAATTCTCGTCGCTGATGATGAAGTCTACATCCGCGAAGGACTCAAGGAAGCACTTGAGCTGCCTGGCTATGCAGTGGAAACCGTCCCGGATGGAGATGCAGTGCGAGACCGTCTCCGGCAAGCACACTTCGATCTTGTCATCCTGGATCTGCGCATGCCCGGTTCGTCAGGCATGGATCTGCTGGAACATGTAGGCCTACAATATCCAGACACCCAGGCGATCCTTCTCACGGCCCATGGCAATGTCAGTACCGCCGTGGAAGCGATGAAGAAGGGCGCCCACGACTTCCTGACGAAACCCGTCGATCTGGCTCACCTGCGACTCGTTGTCGAACGGGCCATCGATCGCGCTGAGCTCTTGCGAGAGAATCGCGAACTGCAGTCAAAGTTGGATGCCCGACAGGAGACGGACGACGCCTTTCGCCGAATCGTGCGACGCAGTGCGGCGATGCAGCGAGCAACACGACTGGTGAAACAGGTCGCCCAGGCAGATGTACCTGTATTGCTCAGAGGCGAGACGGGCGCCGGCAAGGAATTGATCGCCCGCGCCGTGCACGAACGCAGTCGACGTTCAGAGGGCCCCTTCGTCGCCGTCAACTGCGGTGGCTTCACTGAGGATCTGTTCGCCAGCGAACTGTTCGGTCACAAACGCGGCGCCTTTACTTCGGCCCATGCCGATCGCCCCGGTCGCTTTTCGATCGCCGAAGGTGGAACCCTGTTTCTCGATGAGATCGGCGAGGTTCCCCTCAAGAATCAGGTCGACCTGCTGCGTGTTCTGGAGTCACGGGAATTTCAGCCTCTGGGAGACACCCGTGTCCACAAAGCGGATGTACGTATCATCGCCGCGACTAACCTCCACCTGGAAGCAGCGGTAGAGTCCGGCAGATTTCGTGACGATCTCTACTATCGCCTCAACGTTATCCCCGTTGACATCCCCCCCCTGCGCGATCGACGTGAGGATATTCCGACTCTCGTCGAATGGTTCTTCGACGAAACCTGTCGCGCCTATGAGAAGCCTCGGAAGAGGCCGAATCCGGCGGCGATGGAGTTGCTCACACGTCATCCCTGGCCGGGCAATGTCCGCGAGTTGCGGAATGTCGTACAACGACTCGTTGTGACCAGCGACGGCGCCCTTGTCGAGGCACGTCAGGTAGGCGAAGTCTTGGGAGAGATTCTCGAGGTCGAAGAAACTTCCTCCTCGTCCAGCCACATCAATCTCGCCCTCGGCACGTCGATCGATGAAGCTGAACGAGAGTTGATTGTCCACACCCTCGAGCGACTGACGTCGAATCGACGTGAAGCAGCCCAGATTCTGGGGATCAGCGTCCGCACACTGCAGTACAAGCTGAAACAATACGGACTCAGTTGAGCACGTATTTGTAGCGACGGGCTCGCCCATGACAGAATCGCCCAGAACTTGCCCCGCCAGCCGTCCTGGTGCCCAATCTGGTGCGCAATTTCTGCAGCCATCGTCTAATTTTGTTGATAGAGATGCGTCGGCGACTGCTTCTTACATAATCCTAATTCTATATTTTACAACATTTTACATGACTTCCATCATTGGTTGGCACCACCTTTGCCATATAGTGAATGAAGCATTGATCCGCTCTATGGGACGTGCTGCAACGAGTGTTTCGAAAAAATCGGTATACGTTGCGTAATTTCAACAGGTTACAAAAACCTCGAACGATTCTCTTGAACCTCATCTGCCCCACAGAATTGATGCAGATTGCGTATCAGTGCAAGAATTGCACGACGCGTAACAAGAACTCGTAACAGAATATAAAACAACAACTTGACGATAAAATCTCCAGATCAGGCACAATCCAGTGCAGAAATTGCAGACGAACAGACGAATGCGCTGTCCACCCTACTGCATCCTGATCTGTTGATTGCAGGACTGGAAGTGTCAGGCAAGATCGAAGCGGTCAAGCATTTGATCGACCGACTTCACGAGCAGGGCGTGATCGGCGACAGCCTTGCCTTCTTGCAGGCCGTATTGGAGCGAGAGAACCTGCAGAGCACCGTGCTGGACGGCGTCATCGCCCTGCCACACGCTCGCGGCCGAATGGTGAAGCGACTCGGAATTGCCATCGGCACAGACCCTGAGCGCTCGATCGACTTTCCCTCGGGCGATGAACGGCATCAAGTCGGCCTCATCTGCCTGATCGCAGTGCCGGCCGATGCGCCGGGTTTGTATCTGAAATTGATCGGTGTCCTGGCCCGTGCATTCAGCGAGCCAGAATTCGTCGACACAATCATCGCGACGCAGGATGCGACGCGTATGCACCAGTTGCTGACAGACCGCCTCGAAATTTGCGGCCTGTGAAAACGGCGGTTTACGCCGGGGTCATGGAAGACAACCTGAAAATGACATGTACGATTCACGACCCCACAACGCCCGGGAGTAACTGATATGGCGTACACACTGCAAGAAGTATTGAAGGACGAAGAGAGCGCATTGCGCCTCTATTTCGATGACATTGCCGACTCGACGCCATTGTCGCGCGAGAAGGAAGTTGAATTGTCAGCCAAGATTCACGCTGGCGACCAGGACGCACGCGACGAACTGGTACAGGCCAATCTGCGCTTCGTCATCGACGTGGCTAAGAAGTACCAGAATCGTGGCCTGTCCTTGTCCGACTTGATCAGTGCTGGTAATGTTGGCCTCATGACAGCGGCTATGCGCTTCGATGGTGAGAAGGGCTTCAAGTTCATCTCCTACGCCGTGTGGTGGATCAAGCAGTCGATTCTGCAGACCATCGCCGAGCACGCCCGTACCGTGCGTCTACCGCTGAACAAGCTGAGCCTGCTGAAGGATATCTCCAAGGCAAGCCGTAAGCTCGGTCAGGGCCGCGAGACGGATCCTCATGTCGACGAGATCGCCAAGGAACTCGACATGGCTCCCGAGGATGTGCTCGACACCATGATGCACGCACGCACAGTTCGTTCGCTGGATGAGAGCTTCGAAGAGGACGATGATCGCAGCCTGATGAACATTTTGCGCGATGACAACCAGGCGACGCCTGATCTGCACGTGATGGAATCTGCCGCCCGCAGTCAGCTCGACGAAGTGCTCGAGAGTCTTGATGAGCGCGAGTTTCGCATTATCCGCCTCTACTTCGGTCTCGACGGCAATGAGTCGATGACACTGGAAGAGATCGGTGGCACGATGAATCTGACCCGCGAGCGTGTCCGTCAGTTGAAGGAACGCGCCCTCGGTAAGTTGCGACACCCGCAGCGCTACCAGGCACTGTTGGCCATCTGCGACGACAACGAGGTGTTTTAAAGACCCTTCGCGGATTCGAGTGGCACTTGCGCCATTCGAATAGTATCACCCCCTTCGGGGCGTGCTCGAAATCGCGCGCGATCGGATTCACAGGTGCGATCAAGGTTGCCGTAGGCGGCCAGGATTGCTTCGCGATAAGTAAGCAAGAGCCGGGTGACGAGCGTCGATGACGCGGGATTCGTCATCCGGCTTTTCTTTTACTAGGACCGATGGATAGCCATTTGCCAGACCAAACGGAAGGGCATCGACGATGAGGCTGTGTGTCTACTGCGGTTCCAAGAGAGGCGAAGACCTTCGTCACCACGAGGCGGCCCTTTCCCTGGGAAGTAAAATGGCCGCACGGGGAATCGATCTGGTCTACGGTGGCGGCCGCGTCGGTCTCATGGGGGATGTAGCCGATGCCGTACTTGCAGGCGGCGGCAAGGTAACCGGCGTCATCCCTCGAGCTCTCATGGACATGGACGTTGGCCATTTGGGCGCAACGGAGCTCTTCGTCGTCGACGACATGCATCAGCGTAAGGCCATGATGTCCAGAGAGGCAGACGCCTTTGTCGCCTTGGCTGGAGGTTATGGGACGCTGGAGGAGTTGTTTGAGATGGTGGCTTGGTCACAGCTGGGGATCCATGCCAAACCCGTGGGCCTGCTGAACACGGCGGGATACTACGATCATTTGCTGAAGTTCCTCGACAGCAGTGTGCAAGCAGGTTTCCTGCACGCCCCCCATCGAGATCTGATCAAGGTCGCCGACGATCCAGTGGCCTTGTTGGATCAACTAGCCTGACGATCGGCTTGTCTCAGCGGTCAGGGTTTGCTTGCAAACCCAAAAATGTCGCTTGCGACATGGGGTTGGCGCAGCCAACCCTAAACGATCGCTTGCGATCGTCCTAGACCCAGAGATCATCGTCCCCGGATGAGGACGAGAGATCTACGGTGCCCTGGCTTTCGAGCTGACGAAGTGCCTGCACTACCTGCATCTGCGCATCTTCCACGTCACGCAATCTCATCTTTGGCAAGTCCGCCACATCCTGCATCCATTGCGCACGACGCCGCTCGGACATGTTGCTCAGGATACGATCCAGGACTCCTTTACCCGCCGTTTTCATCGCCGCCTTCAATACCTCAAGCTCGACATTCTCCAGCAGAGCCAAAATCTCCCGATCCGCAAGTCTGGAGATGTCGTCGAAGGTAAACATGCGCTGACGCACTTCGTCGGCCACTTCTGGATCCGTCGCGTCAAGCCGCGAAAGCAGCTGCTGTTCCAAAGAGGTCCCGACGCGATTGAGAATGTCTGCCGCAACGCGCACCCCTTCGACCTGTTGCCCCCCTGATAGGACAGACTCAAGAGTCTGCGAGAGCCCCTCTTCGACCTGTTGCAGGACCTCTGGTGAGACACTTTCCAGGGTCGCAATTCGGTGCGCGATCTCTGCCTGCAGATCGTTTGGCAGATTCTCAAGGATCGCCGCCGCCTGCTCCGACCGCAGCTGCGTCATCATCAGTGCAATCGTCTGCGGATGTTCGCGCCTGATATACGGCGCGACCTGCGACGGATCTGCCTTGTCGAGAGCCTGAAACCCGGCACCAAGCAGGGGCTCCGCTCAAGCGCTGCATCATCTGCGCAGCGCGCTCCGGCCCAAGAGCACTCTGCAGAAAATCACTTGCGATGTCGTGCCCACCGCGAACGCCCTGTAAACGCCCCGTCTTCAGATCGTGTTCGAACTCAGCGATGACGTCGTCCTGGATTTGCCTCGGGATGTTCTTGAGATCAGCAATCGCACGGGTGATGCATTCGACCTCGTCATCCTCGAACTGCCCCAGCAACTCACCCGCCAGATCCTGGCCTAGAGTCACCATCAGAATGGCCGCCCGTTGCCAGCGATCCAGTCCTGCCCCCGACGTCTCTTGCTTATCGCTCATTCATCGCCTCCCGGCATCACTCGGTGTCGGACAAATCTCGTAACCGCAGTTGCGCCGCCTGCTCAAAAGATTCCTCGGTGATGGCCTCTTCGAGTTTCTTTTCAATTTGCTCGCGCTCGCTCAGGGGCTTTCGACCACTGATCTGATGGGCCAACTCGTCGAGGGCTTCCACCGAGCGTTCGCGCTCGGCATGGAATTCTTCAGCATCCACGGGGTCGAGGGTCTCAATTCGTTGCCTGGATGCACTCAAGATCTTGAGTGCACGCTCGAACTTCTCGTCGTCTGCCAACTGCGAAGCCAGAGCCGTCCGCGTGGATCCTGATGATATAGGGCCACCATTTTTGCAGATTCATGCGATCGTCGTCAAAGGCAGCAAATTGATGGAGGAACTCAAAACAGCCCATGTTCCGCTCCGTGTCACGAATGACTCGCTCGTAGTCCTTTATTTGCAGGAGAAAGGCATAGCGGCCGTAGATCTGGGCGGCCTCTTCGAACAACTCTTCGCAGGATGGGTGGTCAAGCTGAAAGCCCTCCTCGCCTCCCGCCCGCCGCTCGTGATCAACGAGGGTGTCACGATAGTGATCGAGCGCGAAGTCTCTGTCGCGTGGGCGCTTGCCATCGGGACGGCCATCCAGATTTAGCTGCAGGATCCCTTGAAAGGCACCCTGGTCGACACGGACCTGGACCTTGGCGACGCCGTCATCGCCACGGATCCGTCTCACGTTGGAATCTATGTCGTATTTCCAGTTGTCGAGTATCTGGCTGATGTCATGATTCATCATTCGACTCCGCCGCAAGGTGTCAGGGGATCGCCCTTGGGAGGCTGGTGACACCGAATCGAGTTGCCAAGCCTGGCATGAGTTTGTGGTAGCCGCCGCCCAGAGGGATGTCAATCAGATGTCCAAGCCTCGCCTTGACGGATCATAGGAATTGGAAGACTTTTAAATAGTTCATTTTTGTCGTTTTGAAAAAATATCAAGACATTTTCGTCACTTTCGAATCGAGGCCATCACTTGAGTCAAACATCGCCGCAGATCAGTGATCAGCAGTTGCTCTCGGCCCTGTTGGAGATTGGCGAATTTCTCGGGTCCGGATCAGAGTTTGAGGATTCCCTTCGAGCGATCCTGCGTGTCCTCAGCGATCGGCTACACATGCATCGCGGCACGATGAGCCTTCTTCAACAGGGCGAAGAACGACGGGAAGTAGCCATTGACATCGCGTACGGGTTGAGCCAGGACGAGATCGACCGAGGCCGCTACAAGGTGGGAGAAGGGATCACCGGTCGTGTCGTGGCCTCGGGCAAGCCCGTCATCGTTCCCCGGATCAGCTCCGAGCCACTCTTTCTTGATCGCACCGGCTCACGCACAACTAGCGAAAAAACACATACTTCCTTCGTCTGTGTGCCAATCCCACTCAAAGGCCAGATCATCGGCACACTGAGCACGGACTGCCCCTACACGGACGACGTGACCCTGCAGGCGAATGTCCGCTTCCTGTCGATTGTCGCTGCCATGGTGGCACAGAGCGTCGCGTCGCGGCAGCGGGCACAAGAGCAATGGGCAACTTTGCTCGATGAAAACCAGCGCTTGCAGAGCGAATTGAAGGATCGTCACCACCCGACCAATATGATCGGCAACTCGCGTCCCATGCAGGAAGTGGGAGATCTGGTGGGCATGGTGGCGCCTTCAGACGCGACCGTGTTGCTGCGCGGCGAGAGTGGCACAGGCAAGGAACTCGTCGCCGATGCGCTGCACTACCACAGCCTTCGTGCCCCCAAGCCCTTCGTAAAAGTTCACGTAGCCGCCCTGCCCGAGAGCCTTGTAGAGTCAGAGCTGTTTGGCCATGAGAAGGGTGCCTTCACCGGTGCCACCGAGACCAGAATCGGCAGATTCGAGCGCGCCAACGGGGGGACGATCTTCCTCGATGAGATCGGCGAACTCCCCCCCTCGGTGCAAGTCAAACTTCTGCGGGTTTTACAGGGTCGACAAGTAGAGCGACTGGGAAGCCAGGAACCACGTGTCATCAACGTGCGAATCGTAGCAGCTACCCATGTCGACCTTGAGCAGGCTGTGGCAAATGGAAGATTCCGTGAGGATCTATTCTACCGACTCAATGTGTTCCCCATTTTTGTGCCTCCCCTGCGAGAACGCAAGTCTGATATCATGCTGCTCGCTGATCATTTCCTCGAGAAATACAGCCGCCAACATGGCAAACAGATGCGACGGATTTCTACTCCCGCCATCGATATGATGACGGCCTACCATTGGCCTGGGAATGTGCGCGAGTTGGAGAACTGCGTGGAACGCGCCGTCATCCTCTCTATGGATGGGGTCGTTCACGGCCATCATCTACCGCCCAGCTTGCAGACAGGAGACAGCTCGAATACGCCCATGTCTGGATCGCTCGAGAGCATGATGGATGCCTACGAAAAGGAAATTATCATCGAGGCCCTGAAAAATACGCGCGGGAATATGGCCAAAGCGTCAAGGATCCTTGGCACGACACCGAGAATCTTCGCTTATCGCGCCAAGAGGCTCGATCTTACCCCGAAACACTACAAGTAGAGTCGGGGAACGATCTATAGGGTCAGACTTTCAATATTTTCAGACAGCACTTTTCTACATAAATGTCGTATTCCACATAAACAACGACATTTATGTATCCACGAAACTATGCCGATTAATCCTTTTACTTACATCGCAACTTCCTGTTTTAAAGAGTGTTACAACATTCAGGCAAGTTATTCACAGCTCTTGGCACCGCCCTTGCATAGTGGAAGTGGCCAGTGGACCACAGAATCTGAAACAAGCCACCTTCACATTCAGTTTTATCTCGAGAGGAGTAGCACGGGCCTGATGCACAGAAACCTGATGCACATTTCACGAATTCGCCTCGCCTCGCTGATAGCCGCAGCGATGGCCATTCTCGGAGACTCAACCCAGGCCGTTGCCGAAGGGATCACCTCCATGGAGGAATTCCAAAGCATGCCCCTGGTCTACCCCAAGTTCATGATCGACAACCTGTGGATCCTCATCTCCGCAGCCTTGGTATTCGTCATGCACCTCGGCTTTGCGACACTGGAAACGGGGCTGACGCGTCAGAAGAACACGGTGAATATCCTGTTCAAGAATATCTTCATCGTCTCCGTCGGCATCGTGACCTACGCACTGACCGGGTTCAATACGATGTACCCAGGAGATTTCAATGGGTTCATCTCGATTCTCGGTCCCATTGGCTTCGGCGGGGATGAGGTCGCGAATCTGACAACCAACTACGGGCCAGGCACCTACACCTACTGGTCCGACTTCATCTTCCAGGCCATGTTCGCTGCCACAGCGGCGACCATCGTCTCCGGTGCTGTCGCTGAACGGGTCAAACTCACAGGCTTCATGGTCTACGCAACCATTCTCGTGGCCTTTCTCTATCCAATTGCCGGTTCCTGGAAATGGGGCGGCGGGTGGCTCGACACGATGGGTTTCTATGACTTTGCGGGCTCCTCCATCGTTCATGCCTTCGGCGGCTTCTCCGCCCTGGCTTGTGTGCTCGTGCTCGGGCCGCGCCGCGGCAAGTATGTCAACGGGCAGGTACGTCCGATTCTCGGACACAGTATGCCCCTGGCAACGATCGGTGTATTTCTTCTTTGGCTCGGTTGGTTTGGTTTCAATGGTGGTTCGGTGCTGAGCGCCGATCCGGGCCTCGTGAGCCTCGTCTTCGTCACGACATCGCTGGCGGCGGCGGCGGGAGCCCTGGCCTCGATCTTCACATCTATGGCGTATCTGAAAAAACCAGATGTTTCGATGGCCCTCAACGGCATCCTGGCAGGCCTCGTCGGCATCACCGCCGGCGCTGACTCCGTCACCTGGATCGGCGCCATTCTGATTGGCCTGATCGCCGGAACGATCGTCGTCTTTGCCATCGTCACCATCGATCGTATTGAGATCGACGATCCCGTCGGTGCCATTTCCGTTCACGGAATCTGCGGTATGTGGGGCACGATTGCCGTCGGCATCTTCAGCACCAACGCCGATCATAGTGTAATAACTCAGATCATCGGAACATTGAGCTATGCCGCCTTTGCTTTCGTGGCGTCTCTGATCCTGGCATCGCTGGTGAAGGCAACGATTGGTTTCCGCGTCAGTGCGGAAGAAGAGGATGAGGGACTCGACATGAGCGAACATGGTCAGCCCGCTTACGCCGATTTCCAACACATCAACAACTAAAAGCCAGACTGAAACGTCCTCAGGAGATAGACATGGTCAAAATCGAAGCATTCCTCCGCCCGGCGGCGTTGGAGCAAGTTCAGAAGGCCCTTGCCGACATTGGTATCGCAGGTCTCTCTGTGCTCGAAGTTCGTGGTTACGGTCGTCAGCGTGGCCACCGTGAAGTCTACCGTGGTGCCGAATACACGGTTGACTTCGTCCCGAAAATCAAGATCGAGGTTGCCGTCAGCGACGAAGTCAAGCAACAAGCGATTGATGCAATCATCAAAGCAGCCAAAACCGGCCAAGTCGGTGATGGCAAGGTCTTCGTCGTTCCCGTGAACGAAGCCGTGCGCGTACGCACCGGAGAAACCGGCGACAGTGCGCTGTAGATGGTTCCGCCGCGGAATTCAAAGCAACGAATTCTCACAACAACGAACGTGCCGTCTCAATACGACACAGGAGCAATTGAACACGATGCGTAAACATCTTCGCACCATCCTCGCCGGCGCACTGGTCGCTCTTGCCACCGGTGTTCCCGCCAGCGCAGAAGTCGGCCTCGGCTCGGACCTCGTCAGTCGTTATGTCTGGCGCGGTTCGGATCTCGGCGATGCAGTCTCGGTACAGCCATGGATTTCCTACAGCAATGATGTGGTGGAAATCGGAGCCTGGTCGTCTTGGGCAATCGATGACGGCGCGGCCAATGAGAATGACCTCTATGTCTCCTTCAGCGCAGGTCCTGTTGGCATTACGGTGACCGACTACTATCTGCCCACAGCCTCACCAGGCGATTTTTTCAACTATTCCGACGACGATGGAATTCACATCATCGAAGTTTCCGCCGCTTTCGAAGTGGGCTGTGCGAGTGTGATGGGCGCCTTCAACCTCCTCGGAGATGGGGACGATTCCTTTTGGGTTGAAGCCTCTGTGCCACTGGAAATGCTTTCATCAAAAGATACCGAAGTCGGCCTGAGCGTTGGGGGCGGCAACGGCTCCTACACAACCGATACAGACCCCATGGTTGCCAGCGTTTCAATTGATGTGTCGAAGGATGACTGGTTTGGCAGCTACATCCTGAATCCGGAGGCAGAGATCACCTTTCTCGTGATCGGCAAGAGCTTTTAGTCGATCCGACGGCTGCCTGGTCGCCAATCAGCATCAAAGGACAAGGGGCGTGGATCCGTATGGATTCACGCCCCTTCTCGTTGTCATGGATGTAAGAGGTACGCATATTCCACACACTCCCCATTCAGTGAAAATGAGCGGCCGTGGCGACAGAATTCCTTATTGGTACACGTGGTAGCCAACTAGCAACCACCCAGTCGGGCATGGTGCGCGATCAATTGGCCGCGCACTGGCAGAATGAGATCGATCCTCGCCTGGAAATCATCTCGACCAAGGGTGATGTGGACACGACGTCCCTGTCACAGATCGGTGGCCAGGGCGTATTCACCCGTGAAATCGAGAGAGCCCTCCTCGACGGCCGTGTGCAACTGGCTGTTCACAGTCTGAAAGATCTGCCGACAGATATGGACCTGCGACTGCAGCTGTCGGCGATCCCCGTCCGCGAAGACATACGAGATGTGCTTGTCACGGCCGATGGTGGCGGACTCGATCAGTTACCCGACGGTGCTCGCATCGGCACGGGCTCGTCTCGACGTCAGGCGCAGTTGCTGGCACGACGGCCGGATCTGCAATTTGTCGATCTGCGCGGCAATGTGGACACGCGCCTGGGGAAAATCACGGATGGCGAGCTCGATGCGGTGGTGCTCGCCGCCGCCGGACTTCATCGACTGGGCCACGAAGATCGGATCAGCTGCTACCTCGATCCAAACCAGGTCTTGCCTGCTCCCGGTCAGGGCGCGCTCGGATTGCAGACACTGGCAAGTGATTCCGGAGCCCATCGGCTCCTTTCAGCACTCAACGACCCGGCAAGCCATTCCAGTGTCACGGCGGAGCGAGCTTTCCTGGCCAGTCTTGGCGGTGGATGCCGCGCCCCCATCGCTGCGTGGGCCCGCATGGAGGGCGACGAACTACGACTCGATGGGGCCGTGCTGAGCCTCGATGGCTCCACTGTCTGCCGAGGCACCCTTACAGGCAGTTCAGAGGATGCGGTGAGGTTGGGCGCGCAACTTGGTGAACAGCTCATGGCAGAAGGTGCCCTCGCGTTGATGGCCGATGCAGGCTGAAGAAAAGGCCAGCAGGCTCACCTCGATGGACCATCTACCCCATGCCGTGCAAGGCTGTGTCTACATCGTCGGCGCAGGCCCTGGAGATCCAGGCCTGCTCACGGTGAAGGGATGGCGTTTCCTCAGCGAAGCGGATGTCGTGTTCTATGACGACCTGCTCGACGCACGTGTCCTCGAGCTGGCTCCCCCATCCTGCGAACGGGTCTATGCCGGACACCGTGGCGGGCGCCCGGCGGCGTCGACACGACGCCAGGATGATCTCAACCAGCAGCTGATCGACGCGGCGCGAGCCGGCCATCGGGTCGTGCGTCTCAAAGGGGGCGACCCATATGTTTTCGGTCGTGGCGGCGAAGAAGCGATCGCTCTGCGCGACGCTGGAATCCCCTTCGAAGTGGTGTCAGGTGTATCGGCGGCCATGGCGGTACCAGCCTACGCCGGTATTCCCCTCACGCACCGTGGCGTAGCACAGACAGCCACCCTCGTCACGGGACATGAGGATCCGGAATCAGCCAACGTCGACTGGGCATCGCTGGCCAAAGCGGGAGGCACGCTTGTCATTTTTATGGGTAGTCGTCGCGTCGGTACCATCACACGCACATTGATCGAAGCGGGCCGCGCTACCACGACCCCGGCCGCTGCCATTCAGTGGGGTACACGGCCACAGCAGCGGACGGTCACGGCGACCCTGGCCACTCTCGAGCAGGAAATGGCATCCGCGCAGCTGCGGGCGCCCGTATTGCTGGTCGTCGGAGAGGTTGTCGACCAGCGCCAAGCACTGGAATGGTTCGAGGCAAGATCCCTGTTCGGACGGCGCATCCTGATCACGCGCAGTCGGGAGCAATGCCGGCCACTGCGACTGATGCTGGAAGCTGAAGGCGGGGAAGTATTTGAACTCCCCATGTTGCAGCTGAGCGACCCGGAGGATGCAGCGCCATTGGACGAAGCACTGACGCAGCTGCAGAAATTTCAGTGGATCATCTTCACAAGTCCGAATGCCGTCTCCTACTTTTTCGCCCCTTTGCAACGATCGGGTCGGGATGCACGGGCTCTGGGCACTTGCCGCATTGCGGCCATCGGGTCAGCCACCGCATCGCATCTTGCCAGCCATGGCATCTGCCCCGATCTGACACCGATGTCCCACTCCTCGGCCGGATTGGCGGCTGCCTTCGCCGACATCGATCTGCAGGATGCACAGATTCTCATACCGTCCTCCGCGATCGGCACCACCGAACTCGATGAGGAACTGCAACGTCGCGGCGCGAAGACACAACGAATCACAGCCTACGAGAATCGTCCCCCCGACCCTGAAGAGGTTGAGATTCCTGAGGCCCTGTCGTCGGGAGAGATGGACTGCGTCGTGTTCGCCAGCCCTTCGGCGGTGCATCATTTCATAGAATTGCTTGGTCGCGATCAAGCCCTCGAGTCTCTGGCGCAGACACGCATTGCCGTGATCGGGCCAACCACGGCGCGGGCCGTCACGTCCCTGGGACTTCAGCCAGCGATCCAACCAGACACGAGCAGTGTCGAAGATTTGGTTCGCGCTATTTCCGCCGACTTCGCTAAAAGCGGCTGCAGCAACGTGAGTGGTCGACGAGATGCCTGAAACCCCTCCGCCTGAAACCCTTCCTTCTGGGAAACTTCCTCAGGATCTGTTAACCCGCCTGCTGCAGAAACACACGCAGAGCACGGATCCACGCCTACGGGTGGGACCCGGATTCGGCGAAGATGCTGCCGTCATCGATTTCGGCGAGACGTGCCTTGTCGCCAAGACGGATCCCATCACCTTCGCCACCGATCAACTTGGCTGGTACGCTGTGCATGTCAACGCGAATGACATCGCCGCCATGGGTGCGACGCCAAAGTGGTTTCTGTCGACGGTCATCGTACCAGAGCACATGGCAACGCCAGCACTTTTTGAAGAAATCCTTGGGCAAATTCAGCAAGCTTGTGCCAGCTTGAATATCACCGTGGCGGGAGGGCACACGGAAATCACCACCGGCATCGATCGTCCCCTCGTCGTTGGGCAGATGCTGGGCGAGGTGAAGGCGGACCGTGTCATTCGCTCTTCGGGACTGCAGGCGGGAGACGCCCTGCTGCTGACGAAGGGACTCGCAATCGAGGCGACGAGTATCATCGCTCGCGACATGCCCGACCACCTGCGAGGCAAAGGTTGGACAGAGGCTGAACTGACTGAGGCGGCTGACTATCTCACCCAACCTGGAATCAGCGTCGTCGAAGATGCGCGGATCGCCTTGGCAGCAGGCGACGTCCACGCACTCCACGACCCAACGGAAGGTGGCGTTGCCACAGCGCTGGTGGAGATTGCCACAGCCTCGCAGGTCGACGTCGATATCGAATCTCCCCTACCCGTCTCACCGCTGACCCTGCGGCTATGCGATGATGTCGGTATCGATCCTATCGGAGCGATTTCGTCCGGTGCTCTGTTGATCGGCTGTCATGCCGATTCTGTCGACGCGATTGTTGGCGCCCTCGCGGCAACGGGGATCGCCGCGGCGAGGATCGGCACGACGACGGAATCAGGAGGCGAGACACCACAGATACGTTTGCGGCATGGCGAAGAATGGCAACCCCTCCCCCATTTTGACGTCGACGAAGTCGCTCGGCTGTTTGCCTGATGGCGGAGACAGAAACCACTATAAGCCTCAAGCGTTTTTGTTCGATATGTAGAGCTGAGACTCGGGAAAATGTCCTATCGCTCGAGAGATTTTGGTGGCAGTGGCAGCGCGGATGAAACCCACGGCGCGCACCGACACAATGGCCCACGATGCGTGTGTCGCGATCTCAATACTTGAGAAAACCGAAGGTAGGATCGTGATCCCGCCGAAGAAGACGGCGGCAGTGGATTCATGCGCCACGCCGGAATCAGAGAAGATTGTGGCGTGACAGCGAGTAACCAAACGGAGAGATCTAACTCAGGCGAGTCATGGAGCAACGCCACTCTGAGCCCACAAACTCCGACTTGCCCGCGTATGCCAGCGAACGTCCCAAGATGCGACATGTGAATCGCGCCGCAATACCGCACGATTCGTCTGTCCATACTTTATGCGGCCTCATCATGCCCCTCCTCACGCCTTGTAGTACTCGACCCGGCGGCCAGCCAGGTCCGCCACGTGTGCCACCAGTTGCTGGCGTGCTTCGGCGCTCAGTGCATCGAAGGTGTGAGCCACCTGCAGCGTCTGCTCGAGCTGCGCCACGTTGTCCGGACCATAGATGAGTACGCTGATCGGCAATGA
>Ga0114999_10003667_pt1 | contig 19117 bp, 21 predicted proteins | sample ArcticOcean_MG_C_3_FD_89820 | JGI IMG/M metagenome (GOLD analysis project Ga0114999, IMG submission 89820) | Marine microbial communities from western Arctic Ocean - ArcticOcean_MG_CB8_126 | ecosystem: Environmental > Aquatic > Marine > Oceanic | place: Arctic Ocean: Canada Basin | collected...
GACCAAGTGTAGGAGGGGTTAATGAAATTCTTCAGAAAGAAAGAGGAAAATTCAAAAGCGAGAGCTAAAGCTAAAGCTAAAGCAAATTTTGAGAAGTGTGCCACATTAGACACCTCTCACCTAAGTACCGTATTCCGAACACGCATTGCACTGCGGTCAAGAACGCACTTAGATAGGGCGTTTGTGCTAGGCACAAAACTCGAGTTAAAGTATCAGGCTGATGCAGCTGCTGCCATAAAAGCCGGCAAACCTATTCCAGAGCGGCAAACCCATGATGGCTACCAAGTACTCAAGACGTCTAATGGACCCGTTATGTCTTACGTCGATCCAGAACTCGTCCAAAACATTAGTGACCTCGGTGGGAAATATCAGAAAGCTGATTTAAACGTAGCGCAAGTATTTCAGGAAGCCGATGATATTGCCAAGCAATTGGTCGTGCTGCTTAAAATTGATTCTCGAATACAATTATTAGGTCTACTTAGAAACGAAGATAGCACGACAGACGATACCTGAGCTTGAGGAGGGATATCTTTATGAGTAATTTCGGATTGCTTTTTTTATGTCTGGTAGTTTCCCTAATCGTCGTAATGCTGATTTTTGTAATCGAAAAAGTGTCAGAGCTCGAAAACTTGACAGAAACGCTAGTGAATAACAAGACTTCTACTTCTGAGAACGTACAGCCAAATAGTGGATCACATGAAGAGCTTGATCACCTCCAAGGACAATCACTGTGGGATGCGATGGTCAATGATGCGGAAGATTCGCCCGACTGGGCTGATCGCAAAAAAAAATATGAGTACCTCTTCGAGAAACACGTTAAACATGTAATTGATAAGGGGTATCAAGATGGGCTAGTACAGAGCATTAAAAAGTATCCCCCCAATGAGTTAGTACTGAATATGCTTCGCGGGGACGTAACATCTTGGTTACCTACACTCGAGTCAAACGCCCTCTACGATCTTGCGTATGCAGCAAGCAACGTCATGCGCAGTGATGCATCTTCTCTCGCTGGCACTGTCAGTAATCTCATTTTTGACTTGAGTAACCAGGTGACGCTTGATGGAACAGTGCTAAATGAGGAAGTGTTAGTAAGACTCAAATTGTTGGGTGGGTCTACTCATTGAGGCTCACCGCGGGTTAAGTAAGATAATCTCAGGGTCGTACTTAGGTTCTGGTTCATCCTTTGTTGTTTTTTGAAGCTGAGCCTCCTCTAAAGCTATCTTTTGCGCAAACAGTTCCGTGAGGTTTTGTCGCTCAATATCGACCAGTATCGAAATACTTTCCTTGAGCGGCTCAAGATCACCCAACGCCTGGCTCATGCTATTAATCTTTGCTTGCACCCCTGATAACTGGGCCTCTAGAGCACTCAGCTGGACCTCCAAATTGTCAAACTGGGTATCGTCTTGAGCGGTCAAGGAAATCTGGTCACCGATTAGAGTCAATCGATCAGCAGCTCTTTCATCGGAGTGCACAAGCTCTTGGGAGAGTGTCGAGAGCTTAGCTAGGATATCAGCTTGCCCTTGGTCTACTAACCGAATATTGCTTTCGATATTAGAGAACGATTCAAGCGCCGAATTCATATTTACGATACGCTTCAAAATGGCGAGAGTAGCACTTTCAACGTTCCCTACTTCGCCAGCAAGCCTGCCAGATGCTACGAATAACAATATACCTGCGAGGGCGATGGTTCCCGCAGCGGCAAGCCCCAGACGCTTCATTAATGCCTTAGAGCGATCTACTTCTCCCGACAATTCAGCTATCAACGGCCGCAGTTCTTGCCTGAGGACAAACTCAATATCGGCCATAACGATTGCGTTCTCCCCTACGGGCGCTTTATCTGTACCATCTGTTAAACCGGCCTTTGCTCCACTGCCAACGTTGTCCACCCCACTCGCCACCGGATCACTCACAGCATCTAACTCCTTGAAAGAAGCCTTATCTGCCTCTTCCGAAGCGTCTCGATGTTTGTCTTGGCCCTGAGCCTCATCTTCTGTCATCTTCTCTCTGCGCCTATCATTCGTTCTGCAATGAGTTTATCGGACGTCACAAAAGTTTCTAAAGTCCCTGCAATGCAAGCGCTAGTACCTCTTGCCAAATTGCTAAGAGGTATTCGCGGATTGCACTTATCCAATCAACCGTACGGTACAGAAAAGCGTTGAATTCACTGGGATACTTGTCCTGGTAAACTCCAAGCGCCACCGATATAACGAGTAAAAACACTAATGCAATAGCCGTATACCGAATAGACTCGTGCTTGAACCGTGATGGGTCGCTAACAGAGCCGTCCGGCTCTGTCTCGTAAGCATCGGCGTCAAGCTTAACCCTAAAATCTCTTGCAAGCCCCTCCATCAAACTGTCTGACTGCCGCTTTAAGTGATGAGTGTCAGGAACCGCAATTCGCAAGATATCTTCCCGAGTCAATGAGGGCAGATCCTTAACGGAGACCTTCATATCGCTGATAAATTCAGCAAGCGGGGCACTGGAGGCGTCTTGCCGGCGGGCAAAAACCAACACTCCGATATTCGCACCCCCAAATGTTTTTAAGAGCTTAGACAAGATCAGCCAATCCGAGTCACCAAACTCGAGAACATCAGGGATTATAACGACAGAACTCTTGTTTCTAGCTTCTGACATTGCCTGCTCTATCGTTAAGCTGCCAACCGTCTGATTAAATATCTTTAGCAATTCTTCGGTGGTCGCAGGGTAAATACGCTTTACAACAAGATCAACGCGAGCGCTCATTTCCTTGTATGCGGCGTAACAAATAGCATTTAAATAGGTTTCTGAATCACCACACACAAGAACGTGCCGACCGCTACCACACAAATCGACCACATTACTGATTAAAGACTGATCTGAAGGATGAGGCGTAACCACATTCTGTACGATATTTATCTCGTCGGTGGATCCCATCATTTAATCTCCGATGGAAAGTTCAAAGGTTTAGTGGTCAATTAGTTCACGCCTACCGTCTTGATCAAAGCGCATATCTGAGGGGACTTGAGGAACTGGCTCCTGAAGATTCATGCCTTGCGAATTGAAACTGTTAATATTAAAAATAAATGCGATAACTTGAGCAACAGCCTCATAAAGAGGCTCTGGAACGTATCCGTTTAGGTCCGTAGTAAAGAATAAAGCTCTTGCTAACAACGGTGAGGCGAACACAGGTACACCCTCTTTTTTAGCCCGCTCTTTAATGCTCTGAGCAACTATATCCGCTCCTTTCGCAACAAGTTTTGGAGGCATATCGCCTGTGGGATCATAAGATAGCGCAACGGCGAAATGATCAGGATTGGTGATGATCACATCGGCGTCTGCGATTGCCTCAAACATCCGCATCGACGCCATTTCACGTTGCTTTTCCCTAATACGCTGTTTTACTTCGGGTCGACCATCCGTGTCTTTCATTTCGTCTTTAACTTCTTGTTTGGTCATTTTCAGTTTTTTATTGTGTTCAAAGAGCTGGTATGGCGCGTCGATCATTGCAATCAAGACCAACGCACTTGCAGCAATTAGAAAAGAAAAGGCCACTATGGAGCCGCTAAAACCTAATCCCTCCTTATAGTTCATCAAAGAGGCATACGTTAGATCATCGATATAAAAGTCGATCAAAAGATAAGTAAGTCCACCTACCAACAAAAATTTTCCGATCGCTTGTAATAGTTGAACCAGAGCCCGAGGGCCAAACATCCTTTTGAACCCGTTAAGAGGGCTTAGCTTGTTCAATTTTGGCATTATCGCTTTCAACGAAAAGCTGTAACCACCAAGTCCACCTGATACCAGCATCGCCACAATAAAGCCTGTAATGCCGACTGGTGCAATTATTAGAAACATATCCAGGTAAGTATGCGACATCCGCGCTACCAGAAGATCACTGTCGAACACCGCGCGCGTTCCAAACACGAATCCTTCAGAAAATCGTTCAGCAATGCTCTTAAATAAGTTAGCACCGAAGACAACGATAAAACCGGCTACAGCGATCACGACAGCGGCTGTAAGCATCTCCTGAGAGCGAGCGACTTGACCATCGTCACGCGCCTTTTGTTTTTTCTTAGCGGTTGGCTCTTCTGTTTTTTCTTGACTAGTGTCGTTTTCAGCCATTTAAGGGACCAACCAAATAGAAGTCACTCTTTCAAAAGCCTCGAGCCAAAGCCACTCAATACGGTACCCAATATTGGGTAAATTAATTATCACTAAAATAAACCCTGCAATTATCATCGCGGGAAATCCAATAGCAAATATATTCAAGGCCGGAGCTGACCGAGTCACAATACCGAGTGATAGATTAATTAACATCATAGCGAGCATCACGGGCATAGCGATCAGCATCGCGCCCAAAAAAACCATAGATGACCAAGTCAATACATTAAGAATAACGGTGGCTATGTCAAATTGGGCACCGACAGGGATCAGCTCAAAGCTCTGCAGAAGCAAGACAAACAGAATAGCGTGTCCACCAAAACTCATGAATATCAGAGTCGATAGCACGACGAAGAAAGAGGACAGCGCAGGGACGGTGCCTGCAGACGGATCCATCACCTGAGCCATCCCTAAACCCATCCCGGTTGAAATCGCGTGCCCAGCTACGATGATCGCCGCATTTACAACTTGCAGTACAATAGCGATAGAAACACCAATGAATAGCTCGCGCACTATCATTGTGACTCCCTCAGCAGACATCAGATTTATTTGGGGCAATTCAATCAAGGGATAAATGATCCAAGTAAGTGCGAGACCAATGACTATTCGGATAGGTAAAGAGACTGCATCGAGAGACACTAATGGGGCCGCGATTAGCATAGCAGAGATACGGAGCATTGGTATTAAACCGGTTGCCAGAAGCGCGAGAAGATCTTCCAGCACTAAGTTCATTAGCTTAGGAACAAGTATTGGATTTTTTCGAACATGCGCCTGAAATAATCCACCAGCAGCGTTAACTGCCATTCGCCGAAGATCGCGAGGGCGACTGTCATAGCAAAAAGCTTAGGTATGAAGCTTAGCGTCATTTCTTGAATAGAGGTTGCCGCCTGTAAAACCCCGATGATCAGACCCACCATGAGAGCAGTCAGTAGAACAGGCGCTGCTGTCATAGCGGCGATCAAGAGAGCCTCTCGTCCGATGTTAATGACTTCCGCCGTATCCATAGTCCGCCTAAATTTGCGCAAAGCTCCCAGCAAGTGAGCCTACTATAAGATTCCAACCATCAACCATAACAAATAGTAGCAACTTGGCGGGCATGGAAATCATCATGGGGGATAACATCATCATTCCCATCGACATCAGGACGCTTGCGACTACAAGATCAACTAAAATGAACGGGATATAGAGCATAAAGCCGATGGTAAAGGCACTTTTTAGCTCTGACGTAATAAACGCTGGCACGATGAGACTAAGGGGCAAATCATCAGGGGAGTCATACGTTATGTCATCGGCGAGTAATTTAGTGAAAATGACAATATCGTCTTCGCGCGTTTGCGCCAGCATAAAACGCCTCAATGGTATCTGTGCTTCACCTATTGCTTCCTCCAAACCGATCTCGTTGTTCATGTAAGGCTCTATTGCCTTCTCGTTCATCACTGTATAAACGGGGGTCATGATGAAAATAGTTAAAAATAAAGCCAGGCCCAACAAAACCTGATTTGGTGGCGTTTGAGCGGTTCCAAGGGCCTGCCTGAGGAGAGACAGAACAATTATGATCCGTGTAAAGCTCGTCATCATAAGTACCAAGGACGGCAATAAGGTTAAAACTGTCATCAAACCCAACAATTGAAGGGTTAGCGAATACTCAGTTTGGCCGCTTTGCAAAGTGCTGGACGTCAAAATAGGAATGGAGGCCTGTGCTAGGGCCTCAGATGAGCACAAAACAAGAATGAAAATGCAAGCTAGCTTAGAGACTTGGCTCACTTGGATTCGCTTCCCAAGTGCGACGTATGCTCATTGGGGTTTAAGTGTGTGATCAAGTTTACACTCTCTTTTCCAATACCTAATAAAAGTCGCTGCCCTTCAATTTCAACAGTTACGAGCGATGCGTCCCTGGTGAGTATGGTCCGAGCAACCACTTTCGCACCATTCTGCCCAAGCCCCCCGTAACCCTTTTTTTTAGCTAGAAAATAAAACGCGTAGAATAAGCCTCCTAGAAGAGTAACAGCGGATAGCCATCGGATCACGTCTATCTCAGGAGCCATAATAAACTAGAGTTTCTTCATACGGTCTTCGGAGGGGATAATATGTGTTAAGCGAACTCCATAGCGCTCGTTAACCAAGACAACTTCTCCTTGAGCTACAACGGTGTTATTCACAAACAGATCCAGCGGCTCACCAGCTATTCGTTCTAACTCCAGAACACTTCCCTGCTTAAGCTTCAGTAAGTCCTGGATCCTTATCATTGTTCTTCCAACTTCCACGGAGATACTAACTGGAATATTTTGTAAGGAATCTGTATTAATTGCCTGCTCAACTTTTTCTGAAAAATCGGAACCTTCATCTGACATATGTTCTTGCTCACTCACTGGCTGCCTCCTGTTGTCGCGTTAAACTTGTTTCGCTTTCTAAAGGAATTGAGCCATGAATTTGAATAGCAGCTTGCCCCTTGCAAACACCGACATCCGCCAGCATTACAGGGTTGTCTTCGATAATCACATGTGCGTATTCATGCTTCCTAAACCAAAGGATATCTCCAGGTTGCATCGACTGAAATCGGTTCAAGGGCAATGTTACCTGACCCAATTGAACTACTGCCTCCAGCTCGACATGGGATGCGGCATTCTCTAGTCCCTCCGACCAAACGTGATCCTCTTTTTCGCTGTCATTTGTTTCTTGGGCTCGCCCTCTGAGCTTGTCTCGGAGCGGTTTTAATGCCGAGAAAGGATAAATGATATCTATTCGCCCTTTTTTGTCCCCGTCCAACTCAACATCTAGGTGACAAACGACAACTAGATCGTTTTCATCAGCTATCTGAACGAACTGCGGGTTAATTTCAGCGCTCACGTACTCACAAGTAATAGGGATTATCGGAGACCACGCTTCTTTTAAAGAAGCGAAGACCACTTCCATCATAATGTTTATTATCCTCGTCTCAGTTGGCGTAAACATTCTCCCAGCCGGAAGAAGACCGTCAATCCCTTTACCATAACCGCCAAAAAAATTATCTAAAGCAGAAAATATAACATTTGGATCAATAACAACAAGAGAACTTCCTCGCAGTCCAGAAATCTTGATCGTATTAACTGAAAGCGGCGGCTCGAGATTTTTGAGATAATCATCAAAAATTACCGTTTCAACATTAGCAACGTGAATTTTTGGGCTCGTCCTGAGAACTTCGAGGAGCCCCAAACGCAGATGTCTCGTAAATCGCTCAGTAATCATATCAATTGCTGCAATATTGATGCCGATCGTGCGATCTTCATTCGCCAAATTATGGACTGTTAACTCACTCAACTCCGGCGCTATGTCCTTAGAATAGGCGTCGTCATCGGTTTCCATAGCCGAAAGGGCATCAATTTCGTCATCACTTAATTTTCTAGTATCTTCACTCATACGCTAATGCTCACCTTTACTGAACGACAAACTCAGTAAACAAAACCTCTTCGACTCCACCAAAGTCCTCATATTTTTCAAGGACGCTATTCGTTGCAAGTTTAAGCTCTTCCGCTAGCTCTTTTCGAAAATCCTCTTTCACTAAATCAGCTTCAGCCACTTTTCTGAGTACCTCTAGCATCTCAGAGCGCACTGCAAATGCATGCGATTCCATATTAGCTATCACACGCTCGTCATAGTGTGTCATGATCGCAACTTTAACCTGCATGACCTTCCTTGAGTTCATGATATTAGCCACCAGAGGCGATTCGATTTCAAGGTATGAATTCTTAAACTTTTTGAGCTCCGGTGCATCTAGCGATATTTTGTCAGGGCCTCTAGCAAGCTGGTCCGCTTTTAAGCGCGCTTTATCTGCCTCCTCCTCCAACTGCTGTAAAGTCTGCTCAATTTCGTCATCTTTATTCGCATCAAAACCGCCCAAGAAAAACATAGTCACACCAACGCTAGCAACCATTAAAAATATGACGATGACGGCGATTAAAACGTATTTTAATATCGGTGACTTGCTCTTTACTTCCCCTTCTTGCTCTTCTTCAGCCATTCTAGAAATCTCCTAAATCTAAACCCAAAAATCGATATTTAAATCTGAAAAGTCAAGCACGTGTAACCGCTCTGCATCGCCGTCGGACTCCTGGGTAGTGCTTTCTCTAGCCGCATACTCTCGATTGTCTGCAGGATTATTTTGCTGCGAGGACTTTTGGGATCCCGAATCAATATCGAGGCTCGCCACGTTAACTCCGCTATTGACCATAAGTTCCCTGAGTCGAGGTAGGTTTTCACCTAATACCTCGCGAGTCACGTTACTTGTCGAGCTAATCATTGCCTCTAACTTACCTTCATTGTACTCCATACGCACCCCAATCCTGCCTAACTTTTCTGGCAATAGGTCAAACTCGAGTTTATGGGCTCCTCCTTTAAAACCCGCCGTTAATTTTTGCGCAAGATCTGAGGAGAGTCGGGCAGTAAATCGCTCTCGCAACTCACTTAAACTCTCCTGGTTAACCGCCGACTGGTTCAGGATGCTCTTAGCAGCATCCGACCCAGTGGCACCTGGCGTAGAGGATGAAAGACGGGTTTCACCACTAAATACTAAGCTATCTAGTGACAACGAAGGGGGTGACAACGTTTGAGCGGGAGCGTCTTTACTTGCCGCTAGTGGCAGGGTCCCGGGCAAAATGCCTTCTAACCTGGTCTTAGACGCTAATGCCTCATAGACAGAATCCACTACCTTTCTATTTCGAAATACCAGCGAACCTTCTGTGGGAGCTCGTCCGGATTTCAATACATCTGACGCCGGAGGTATCACTCCTTCAGAATCTCGGGTCTTCTCGCCAAAAAAATTAGCTCGATTGCGCAAATACTCCAGCGCATTACTCTTAACCGAGCTCCCCTCTTTCGGCTCTGAAACAATGGCGTCAGCAGTGCCATTGGAACTCAAAGCGCCTTGGTTACGCATGTTAGCGAGATCTGATCGGCTTCGTAAATAACCTTCGGGATTGCTGGCATAAGACAAACCAGTCCTCGCTTCTGACGAGGCCCTATCAGACACATCCTCCGGGATCTGACCAGGTAGAGTTGTTAGAGCTGATCGCCTACGCAGCAACTCCGTGGTATCACCTTGAGGTAAAATAGGCCCCTTTAGTTCACGGGAAACACCTTCAGAATCGCTTGGCACGCCTGCGCTACCAACACCAGATAGCGCCGCTCGATTACCATAAGAATGAGTTGCTGCAATCCTCTCACCAACAGGTCCCTTCAATTCCTGGGAAACACCCTCAGAATCACTCGGTAACACCACGCTACGCGCGCCAGGTACTTCTACTCGATTGCCATTTGAATTCGTTGCAGTAACCCTCTCACCAACAGGCCCCTTCAAATCTTGGGAAACACTCTCAGAATCACCCGGTAACACCACACTACGCGCGCCAGGTGCTTCTACTCGATTACCATTTGAATTCGTTGCAGTAACCCTCTCACCAACAGGCCCCTTCAAATCTTGGGAAACACCATCAGAATCACTCGGTAACACCACGCCACGCGCGCCAGATAGCTCCGCTCGGGCAAGTAATAGATTGGCAGTGTTGCGTTCTTCGGCGATGGGAAGCTGACCTGCCGCGGCGGGACGAGGCGAATCTGAGCTACTTGAAAGACTCGCCTCGGCTGATGACAACTTCGATTGATTAAAAATCATATCTATTGCGGCGGTAGAGAGCCCAGATTCCTTAGCGAAGGTCAAAGCCTCTGCCTCGGACGCTTGCCCCCCAACAACGAGCAAATCGAAAGCATTATGAGATAATCCGCCACCAACAGTTAATAATTTGACGCTCTCGGTCGAATTCTCATTAGTTAGGGGCGGAGCACGCTGACTGAAATTTGCCGCTTGCGGAAGAATATTGCCGCCCTGCAAGATATCTGACGACACCGAATGGGACGTTACAAGCTCCTGAAAACTTACAGTCGACTCGCCGCGATTAGCCTCTGATCCAGCCTTACGATCCGAGGCGACGCCTGACGCCAGCAATCTAATCGCATTTTCGGTGTTTGGTTCCACTCTATCTATTCCTATAAGTATTAGACCCTGCTCAATAACTAAGCACTAACCGTGCCAACTCTAGATAGGCCGCCATCTTATTACTACCGTTTCTTCTGCCTCGTCGTCTTCCTTGCGGACCTGCAGTATATCCGCTTGTGCGACAGCAAATTCTGCTAACTTTTCATACTTCTTTTTTTCTTTGATTTTTAGATCCATCTGAACCCCTATCCGTTCCAAAGAATTGGTAGTGGACTCGATATCCGTAAAGCACTGCGATTTGAGAGCCTCTAAACGCTCTAAAAATGACCATGCTATCTGAACCTCATGGGCAACACGCGATTGTCCTGAGGCTAAATTATCAACAATCTCTTGGATTTCATTATTTAGAGTTCGTAACGATAAAATAGAACGATTACGAGCCTCTTCGTGCACTTTTAACTCTCGCATCAACTCTGAACACTCATAGTCCAGCTTCTGGATCAAGGAATCCCACTTAGTCTTCATGGGTTACTGACTCGAAATCGCTCGACGCAGTTGACGCATAGACGTAGATAAATCGGTCACATCGCTCATATCTTGCTGCGCAAATTCAACCATTCGACCGCGCAAGTCTATGGCGGTGTCCAAATCTTGATCAGAGCCTGCTTTGTAAGCTCCGACACTGAGTATGTCGCGGTTTTGTTCATAAATCGACCATAACCGCCTATAGGTACTTGCTAATTCAAGGTCCTCTGGACTGATCACTTTTTGAGCCAACCTTGAAATAGACCCATTCATATCTATTGCAGGATAATGACTGGCATCCGCTAAACTTCTGGATAACATGATCTGTCCATCCAAAGTGGCCCGAGCCACTTCAACTATTGGATCAGTGCCATGTTCGTGCTCTGCTAATACAGTATAAATAGAACTGATACTCCCTGATCCGGGACGTCCCATCCCTCCTCTCTCCATCAAAGCAGGCAGCCATGTAAATACCGAGGGAGGATAGCCTTTACTCGTTGGCGGCTCGCCTATCGCAAGGCCAATTTCGCGCTGCGCGTGCGCAATACGTGTAAGACTATCCAAAAGCATAAGCACGTTGAGCCCTTGATCTCGAAAATACTCCGCTAAAATATGACAAAGGTCGGCCCCTCGCCTACGCATTACGGCAGTCGAATCAGCGGTTGCGAGGACTATAACTGCCCTTTTCATGCCATCGCGACCCAATACGTTTTCGATAAAGTCATGAGCTTCTCTTCCTCGTTCACCGATTAAACCCACTATAACCACATCGGCCTCTGTGTTTTTTGTGATCATACCCATTAAGGTGCTTTTACCTACCCCGGATCCCGCGATCAAGCCCAACCTTTGACCTTTTGCCATCGTTAACAAGGCATTTATTGCTCGAACACCAACGTCAAGAGGCTCCATAATCGCCGCCCGCTCTAACGGAGGGATTTGGCAGCCTAAGTAATCAGCTTCGCAGGATGAAGCTCGAAGTGGCCGAGAGTCCAACGCCTCACCCAGAGGACTAATAACTCGCCCCAGTAGATCCTGACTCACTTTGCAACCTAAACGACTTGATATCAGGCGAACCCTACTTCTGCGCGAGACGCCCCCCATATCGTGATATGCGATCAACTTAAGTGCATCACCATCGAAGGACACGACCTCCGCTAAGATACGAGGGTGCGTATTATCCATATTTTCGACACTGCATAGTGCCCCAAGGCCTGCATGCAGTCCTCGCGTTTCAATAATATTTCCAGTAACTCCAGAAACCATAGCCCATGTTTTTGACGTCGCGCCGCTTAGCAACGACGCCACATCACGCACAGGAGTGTCAATCGCCATTCATTAATAACTCCCGAATCCGTTCATGGGCTTCACTAAAATCGAGCGCCAAAATTCTCTCGACGACAAGGTTATCGTATTCAACTCGCAGATCCCCCAGCTCGAGACTTGCATCGGCTCGCAGAGTCAGTAGGCCGCTGTCGTCAAGCTTTAGTCCTTCTTCTATGAACCATGTCTCAATCTCTGGACTGACATACAGCAACAGAGGCACGCCATCTTCAAATCCCGACTCGGCAAGTATTCCTTTGTAAAAAAGGGATACTGCGTCTCTATCTTTTTCAAAGCTAGTTCTCACAACGCTGCTTGCCACAGCCAGGGTGAGTTCACTTAGCTGAAGCCACAGGGGCTGAATCTCGGAGAGCCTGCTCTCGACACGCCTAATAAGATCTTGACATTGGTTTAATCGATGCAGAGATTCGTCCTCCTGCACGGTCTCAGGACGACACTCAGTCGTCTCGCTCAACTCGGGTTCTCGCAATGTCGAGGAGCCAATCTCGCTCGCCCCTTCTAGATCTTCGTCTTGAATTTCAAACTCAACAACCTCTACCTTGAGAGACTCCCCCAAATCGCTGGAATTACCATCGGTCTTTGATAATCTAGCGCTTAACTCTACCGCATCACTCTCAACCGACGCTGCGCGCTGATCGTGCCCCGCAGGCGCTGCAACGACTTCACTTACAACCCGTTTGGTTGGTAACTCATCTGATAGTTGCATATCGGTATTTTCGGGATGTTTTTCCAGAATCTCTTGCTCAAGCTTCACGTCTTCTACCCGAGGCTCAGCAGATAACAGTGGCTTCAGTGAGTTCACATCATCGGTCTGAGCCCACGTGCTTTTCTCGAATTTATCGTTAGGCTCCTCGCTATCGCTTCCTACCGCATCTGAGAAAAACTTTGCTCGCTTTCCCGCATCAAGCAGCTCTGTTAAATGCCAGGCAACTACGGCCTCATCAGAAGATCCTTTAGACAAAATCATCACCTCGGCCAGAAAGGACTAACTCACCCGCGTCAGATAACTTACGCGCTAACCGCATAATTGTTTTCTGAGCAGTCTCCACATCAGACAGACGCATTGGTCCTCTGGCCTCCATATCATCTATGAACATCGCACGAGCGCGCTGGGACATATTGTCGAAGAATTTATCCTTGACCACATCACCGGCCCCTTTAAGCGCAACCATAAGCGCATCAGCCTCAACGTTTCGCATGAGCACCTGTATCGCCTTGTTATCAACCATAGATAGATTATCAAAGGTAAACATATTGTCTTGGATTTTCAGCATCAATTCCTCATCGAGTTGACTGAGGTCGCCCATAATCTTTCCTTCCAAATCCACTTTGACAAAGTTCATTATTTTAGCGGCTGTCTTAATGCCCCCAAAACTTGAAGACTTGGCTGACGAGTTAGAACTAAACTGCTCCTTCATAATTCGCTCGAGCTCATCCATTGCAGATGGCTGCACCGATTCTAAGCTCGCAATTCTCTGCATAATCTCAGCCCGGTTAACCTCTGGTAGGTAATTAAGAACATCGGCGGCAACGTCATACTCCAAGACAGATAAAATGATAGCCACGACTTGAGGGTGCTCTGTCGCAATCATATCTGAGATAGCTCTCGGGTCCATCCACCTCAATATCTCTAAACCCTTGCTAGACGATCCCGGCAAGATTCGACCCAAAACGGTGGCGGCTTTATCTTCTCCCAAAGCCCTCTTTAAGACAGCTTCAACATAATCCGTTGTGCCGAGACCCAAGTTTGTTTGCTCCTTGATGGTAGCGACAAAGTTATCTAAAACTAAGTTCACTGAATCCTGAGACAAATCCACCACGCCCACCATAGCCGAGCCAAGCGACTGCACTTCTCGCGGGTTAAGATACTGTATGATATCTGCGGCTTGCTGCTCACCCAATAATAAGACGATGACCGCAGCCTGCTCGGTGCTTGTCATAGCAGCCAGTTCGTCGTTTAAGTCTAGCGATACTTCAGCCATCTTAAGCCTCCGATTGTTCTATTATGCTGGTATAATCATCTTCTTGAGAACGTTGGCCACCCTACCCGAATCTTCGGCAACCAGCAGTCGAATCAGCGCCACTTTATCATCATAAGAATTGGCGGTATCGAGCATATCCGCTGAAATCGAGGACTTTTTAGGCTTCAACTTCGCTTTTATTTCTTCTAGTGACTCTCCTTGCTCAAGCGCCATAACGTCTGCGTCGCTCAACTCCCCATCTTTCGGTTGCTCAGCTATCAGCGCGAGATCATCATCCGAAGCAAGCTTAGGAAGGTAAAATGACATAATCGGCCTAACTACGAACAACAATAGAAACAAAAACGCTATTACAGTGAAGCCATGCTTACCCCACTCAACTATGCCTTCTTGCTCCCACCAAGGGATTACTATTCTGATTGGGGCATCCACGTAAAATGGAGCTATCGAAATCCTAACGTCGTCCCCTCTTTCAATGTCATAGGGTAAGGCTCGCGTCACCAAGTTACGGAACTTTTCAACTTCAAGCGTCACCTGCTCACTGATTGTCTGCTCGTCGAATACTCTAGAAAGTGAAGAAGATTGCCCGACCTCAAGATCTGTTTGCGTGCCCTGAGTAATCTCAGCACTAGATCCCGTTTCAGCATTATCCGCCTGAGTTAACTTCTTGCGAACCAGATCTATCAATGCGGTTTCATTTATCATAATTGCAGCGGTAACACCTAACACCCTGCCAGATTGCTCCTTGACATAACGTACTGCTTTATCCAGTTCGTAGTTACGTGTTGTTTGAGTCCGCTGAGTCTGCTCCGTTAGCTGTCCAGTTTCAGCATCATTCACGGTCCCAGTTGCCTGCAGAACGGGATCCGCAGGAACTATATTCGACGTCCCACCAGGCACGCCAGACGCAGACAGCCCAGAGGTTGCATCATTGTTCAATATCTCCGACCGAGTTTTAGGTCCACTGCCGCTCCGATCGAATTCTTCGTAGGTAGACTCTGTCTCTGTGAAGTCCATATCAACATTCACTATGGATTTTACGTTTCCCTCACCCAAAACCGGTATTAGTAAATCTAGTATTCGCTGAGACAGCGCTGATTCCATCTTTCGTTCATAAGCAATATTTTTCGAAGCGCTCAAACCGTCTCCTGCTTCTGCAGCGGAGAGTAAGTTGCCATAGTTGTCTACCACGGTGACATCAGTAATCGACATAAAGGGAACGCTCGATGACACTAAATGTAGGATAGATTGCGTCTGCGGCTGTGTAACAACCCTACCGAAATACGGCTTAAGAACCACCGATGCCTTAGATGGCATGCGGTCTCTAACAAAAACGCTTTGTTTGTTAACTGTGATATGAACTCTAGCACTCTCGATCGAATCGATTTCAGAAATAGTCTTTGCCAGCTCTACCTCCATTGCATTATTGTACCGAACTTGCTCCATAAACTGACTTTGCGTCATAGACGCAGTCTCGTTTAGAGAACTGAATCCTCCCGCAACCGCAGATCTAGGAAGCCCCTGGGAGGCCAAAAATAATTTAGCCGATTGGTACTCTCCATCGGGAACCTCTACCATGCCCGACGCCGAATTGATCCTCGCGTCGTACTTCGCAGCCACTAGGGCCTCGTAAGAAGCTTGCCGATCTGATTCGGTCATACCGATCGAGACCGATTGATATCCGGTCGAGTTCAGTATAAACCCAAAACTCACGAACAAGACGATGGCCAGAATAACCGAAATTGCTGGCATCGACCTCTGGACCGCTGGCTGAGTTCTGAAGCGTCGAAAAGCTGACACAGGCCCCGACTCAGGCGCCGACTCCGTTTTAGTTGGCAGGCTCTCTGATCGCTCGATCACCCCAGTATTCTCCTGGCCGACCTCACTCTGAACGCCTCGTCTATCCTCTAGTACAGCTGCCATAATTCACCTTTACGAGTCAAACCGGCATACTCATAATATCTTGATATGCTTTTAATACTTTATTTCTAATCTGAAGCGTAGCCTCAAATGCGATAGAAGATTTTTGAGAATCGAGAAGTACCTGAGTGATCGGGATATCGTTCGAATACTCAAATTGCGCTTTCGTTTCTGCAGATTGCTGCTGGATAGCATTGATGTCCTTAATGGCATTGGAGATATCCTCAGAAAACTTAGTCGTAGAGGAAGATTCTAACCCCCCCGTTCTTGCCAGATCAGCGGACTGCTGCTGAAGCTCTTGTGTTCGCTGCAGCAGACTCAATACCCCCGAAACGTTTTTTGCATCCATCATGTTCTAGCAACTCCTAAAATCTCATCGCTGCGCTGATCATGTGACTCTTTGAATTTTTTAACCTTATATCGAAGAGTTCTAGAGCTTATTCCCAGAACACGAGCAGCCTCCTCTCGGGAATTTGTCGCCTCGATTGCCTTAAAAATTGCGCCAATCTCCGCCTCCTCTTTCGCCAAGGACAAATTAACTTCGTGAGGATCTTTAACGACACATGCAGTCAAGTCTTCCGTCTCTTGACTAGGCGTAGCTGCACCTAAAGATTCCACCGCGTCAAAAATAATATCCTGTTGATCAATGCAATTATCCGTTGCAAAAACCTTAGCTCTACAGATCACATTTTCAAGCTCTCTCACATTACCTGGCCATCGGTAGCTCTGAAGCCTGGCAATTGCATTCTCCGATATCGCGCAGGCACTTCCTGCGAAACGTGTCGAGGAAGCGTAGTGCCGCGCTATTTGTTTGATATCTTCTGGACGCTCTCTCAAGCTAGGTATATTGATGTGAAAAGTCGATATCCGATAGAATAAGTCCTCTCTAAACAGCCTATCGCTCACCAATTTCGATAGGCTTTGATTGGTGGCTGCTATTAGCCGGACATCGAATGGCGTCTCATTGATAGTTCCCACTCTTGCTGATGTTCTCTCCTGAAGGACTCTTAACAACTTCGGTTGGATATCAATGGGTAGGTCGCCAATCTCGTCTAGAAAAAGAGTGCCCCCGTCCGCCTGCTCAAAAATTCCCGCCTGATCTCTGACGGCGCCCGTGAATGATCCTTTAATATGTCCAAAAAGGATGCTCTCTACAAGATTCTCAGGGATCGCAGCACAATTCAGGGCGACAAAAGGTCGTCTTGATCGAGTTGACATTGCATGCAGTGTTCGTGCAACCACCTCCTTGCCAACACCCGACTCACCTGTTAACAAGGCTGTAACGTCCACTTTTGCAACTCTCTCAATAAGAGCGAGCATGCTTTTACTCTTGGTGTCGCTAAAGATAACCGCGTTTCTAGAGTTTTCTGAAACTGGCAAAAAAGCGATAGTCTCTCCAATCGCGTTAACTGAAACTACGAGACCAGACCAAGTATGATCGGGATCGCCGCTGGCAGGGAAAGCTAGTATGTGCGCGCACCCCAAGCTGCCGAGATGACGTGCTAGCTCAACATCATTGTGAGGGATTATGAAAATTGACTTATCGATGCTCATATTGAGCATCAGGATCTGCAAGGAAGCACGCTCTGAAGTCCACTCTCCCGCTATACACACGAGATTACAGGCCGTCTTACTGGTGGGCAAACGAGAATCGGTTGCTGTTTGTCCGCCTTCCATGGATACGTGATGACCGGCAACCTGCAAGCTCTGTTGCAGTTTACGTAGATCGCTCAACGCATCCGAACCAAACTGGACAATCGAAAATTCCACTATCTAAACCCTGCTCCACTTTTATATTTCTAGTGGTAGCAAGAACCATTCCAACATTTCAAGCTATTGATAAATATGAAGTTTTTTAAATTGGCTAGCTAAAAGTTGTTGGATGTCTTTTTTTCGACATATCAGCGGATGTCTAATTTTTCTAACTTTGCTATTAGAGTCGTTCTCTTCACACCGAGTATTCTGGCGCACTCAGACACATTTCGTTCCACACGACATAAAACGGATGAGATAAGGTCTCTTTCAATATCAGCCAAAGTGGCTTTCAAGCCCTTACTTGAAATGTCGTCAATAAACAACGATTTTTCATAAACGGAAATTTGTCCAGCCGGATCTTGCTTAAGAAGCGGCAGTGACAAGCCCCCTTCATGAAGCGTTAACTGAGGATCCAAGGCTACATCGTGACGAAGCTGGCTGTCAGTTTCCAAGGGTACCTGCAACTCGTCAATTAAAGAGCACATAGCCGAGGGAATAAACTGAGCAGGGATCAACCGCAGATCAATGTCCTGTCCGGCCGGATAAAGCACAGAGAGTCGGCGGCAAAAATGCTCTAACTCTCTCACATTGCCGGGCCACGAATAATTGTTCAGCACAGACTGGCACGCTTTGCTAATGGAGATCGGCGCTTTTCCATGGGAAAACTTAGTCGCAAAGAGATCAAATAACTCTTGGATATCAGATACCCTATCAGATAAGCAAGCCACCTGGATTGGGATAACGTTAAGCCGGAAAAAAAGATCCTCTCTAAAATCACCTGTTTCTACGAGACGCGGAAGATCTCGATGAGTCGCACAAATTATCCGAACATCGACCAATTCTTCTCTATCGGATCCCAGCCGAGAAACCCTCCCGTCCTGCACGACGCGCAATAATTTGACTTGAAGCTGGGGCGGCATATCTCCGATTTCATCTAAAAATAAAGTGCCTCCGTGCGCCTGCTGAAATCTTCCTTTGTAATCACTCACGGCGCCAGAGAAAGCACCTTTGACATGACCAAATAATTCGTTCTCTAGAAGCTCATGCGGAATCGCGCCGCAGTTAATAGGCACAAAACTGTCCAATCTAGGTCGATTCGATAGTTTGTGGATGGCTCGGGCTACATTTTCCTTGCCGACCCCCGACTTCCCAGTAATCATTATCGGAGCGTCAGACGGAGCGACCTGAACGAGGCTCTGTTTTAGCTCATACATCACCTTGGAGGATCCGATTAAATCTGGCAACTCAATTTTGGGCTGACTATTCACTAGATTCCCTAAATAAACCGGAGACATATACTTAATATGGATTAAATACGGCTTTTAATCCTACCCAACCGCAGACTAGCACAGCTGCAGCTGCGGGGGTGAACCGCACCGGGATTCCTGGAGACTCCAAATCTTGAGAGGATTGGAGTATGACGAAGTCAAATCGGTATTCCCCCGAAGTCAGGGAACGAGCGGTTCGGATGGTATTCGAACATGAGAAA
>Ga0114999_10003668_pt1 | contig 19116 bp, 5 predicted proteins | sample ArcticOcean_MG_C_3_FD_89820 | JGI IMG/M metagenome (GOLD analysis project Ga0114999, IMG submission 89820) | Marine microbial communities from western Arctic Ocean - ArcticOcean_MG_CB8_126 | ecosystem: Environmental > Aquatic > Marine > Oceanic | place: Arctic Ocean: Canada Basin | collected...
TCCCGACACAGTTACAAAATAATCTCCATGAGATGCCATCGGGTATGATCCATCAATAGTATTAGATACAACATTCCCTTGGTAATCCCACTCTCCACTGATATTTCTTTTATAAATAAATATCAATGCTCCGGTGGCAGAATTGGTAACAAACATGTGATGCCCATCAACAAGAACATACCTGCCGAATTTTTTATCGGCAGCTGGAACCTGGTTTTCTATTTTTTGCACTTGCTTGTAAGCCATTACGTTGGAACTCCTGTTGTTAATCTAATCGGATAATCCAAGAACGGAACTTTAAATAAGTCCTGACCAAACAGCCACTCGTCTCCATCTATAATTAATATTTTATGAATAACATCTAAAGATGTATTTTCTTTAATATTTAATATGTCTCCCATTATAAGCCCATATGATCCATTACTAGTTCCTACAACAACCTTATTCGAATCATTAGTTGTTGTTGTGTTAATAGTGTCTCCACTTTCAATAAGCTCTCCCAAATCAATACTCTCCAAGACTGGCTTTAAGCTATTAAATGTTCCATTATCTGAATACAAACCTTGATTAGTAGAAATATAAGTGTTAACGAACCCATGCCTGTCGATATCCGTTATGTCTAAATCTCCCCCTGATTCAGTATCTATATAAGTAAAGCCGTTACTTGTTGTAAATATCTTCTTATCTATTTTTGTTTCGTCGGTTGTATTCTTTACTCCAACAACAGTAAACAAAATATTTGAACTATGTATAATTTCTACTGGAGTCTCTGAATCCTTTACCTTTTCCCAATCAATAGCATCAGAATCAGACAGCTTAATATAAATTCCATCTTCCGCACCAACTATTAAGTTATTGTTAATAGTTCCAATTGCATAAAGGTTATTAGGAAGACCGGTTCTATTATATTCTAACCATGTTACTCCATCATCCTCTGATATAAAAACTTCATTATCAGTTAATATATATACAGATGTCTCTGTTTGCAATAGACCTCTCACCATAGATCCCGTATCAATTCCTACCACATTTAGCTCATCAATTTCTAATGTATTCTTATTTATAGACAAAACTCCGTCTTTGCCTCCGACTAGCACAGTCGATGTTTCAGGTATGTAGATTACTGATGAAGGGTATCCGATTGACAAGCTAACTGTTTCATTTGACTCTTGGTCTTCGTAATTTATAGTGGAATTTAACTTATCATACCAATCGGTGCTATTCGGAATAAATGTTTTAAGTTGAACCAAAGGATTATAGTCATTTTGACCCCCTGGGTATATTCTCTCTGTGAATAATCCAATCTTAACCATATTTACTTGTTGCACTTGAGACAAATGAGAAGGCAATCCAGAATAAGCATCTTCGAATATGTTTTCTAGTTCTCTATGGGTGTTATCTCCTGCATTCTTTATAGTAACTCCTAAAATATCTAAGGTAATAGCATCATATTTATCAAAAGGCAAATCAAATGAAAATAGACCATTTACAACATTTACAGATGTAGTATGTGATGTTTCTCTAAGTTTGTTTATTTCGGTATAAACTGGCTCTTCTATATCTACTATGTCTCCTTCATTTGAAGTTACTTTTCTTTTTACTATTATATCTGTTGATATGGATGGCAATTCAAAATTAGTTGTATTGCCATCAGCATCAACTACTACTCTTGCCTCTTTATATATTTGAGATAAAAACAATTCAAAGTTCTGATATGTGTCTGATATTAAATCTACAAGATCATCTCCAGTCGGAAGCACTGTATCTGTTATGGAAACGATATTCTCTTCTAAAGATAATTTATGTTTATCTGCTCCCAACTTATGAGCATTATTATCATCATAAACAGGAAAAGCAACTAGAGCAAACTGATTTATATCAATCGGTATTTCGTCTCTAGATTCTCCAAATAGATTATTATTGTTATAAACTTTAAATTTAGCGTCAAATTTATTATGAGCCCAACCTCCAAATTCTGAAGTGAATATGTCATACCTATTAGCCACAAAGATAGAGGTATCTTCTTCTACTAATTCATTAAAGCTAATAGTTTGACTATCAGGATCGCTGTTATTATAATAGAATCCTAATTTCTGTAGCTTATCCCCAACATATATGCTTGGGACAACTGTTTCTTTTTGCTCATACTGCATCCATGAAGATCCTGCTTCTTCTAAAATGTACAATAGTCTATCAGCCCCTATAAGCATATTTCCACTAATTATATTAATAGTTGTTGCTGGAATTACCTGACTATTTTTGTGCAACTCTTCAAAAGCATTTACCATAGTAAGATTTGTATTTGAATTTATATTTGTTTCTTCTGATTTTTTAATTCCATTATCCGTAGTAACATAAATTCTATTATCAAAAATTAATAAATCCTTAGTTACTGAAGAGTCAAGTTCTGCTATTTTTACAAAAACAATTTCTCCTATTGTCTCTCTGTAAATAGCATTGTCTGACAGTGCAAATATATGACCGTCTTCTATAATAAAATCTCTAACCTTTATAAAGGATTTTAAATCTGATATATAGCTCCATGTTGCTCCCTCATCAACAGATTGAACAAGACCTATCTCATTGCTTACCAAAATCCTTCCCACCCCAGGAATAGAACCTCTATCATAAACTCCGTCATACACTATCGCATAAGCCTCTGAACTAATGGCTCCAAATATTGGCATTTTTTGCCATGTGTCTTGTATGTAAGGGATAACTTCACTATTTAATTTAAACACTCCTAAATCAGTGCTGACGTATATATTATTTGAAGAATCCTCAGTAATATCTCTTATGCTTTTTGAGGATTGCAAACCGTCCATAAGATCCCATTTGGCAAAACTGGTTCCATCGTTTATATAGACACCGTGATTGGTTAAGGCGTAGTAATCCCCCAAAGCAGATATATATAATTTATGAACCGCATCTGGAAAGCTTGCAACTTTCACCCAATCATTTCCATAATTTTCACTAAGCCATATTCCGTTACTAGTGGCTGATAATAAAACATCACTATCTATAGTTACAATGTCATAAAAAGTTACTGAGTTTCCCATGTTATTTCTGTCTGTCTCACTATATGAGGCAGCTAAACTATAAACAAAATTATCTATTGTTTTCATAGGAAGAAGTAATGGCAACAGCCTCTCATTTCTACCACTATGTTGAATAGATGGCATTTGAGCAAGATCAAATCTACCACTAGTAAATTGAGAAGCACTTACTTCTTCAACACTACTTTCAGGAAGAAAATTATCAACTTCTGATATCCCTGACAATTCCAAAGTCAAAGTGGGAGCTTCCAAGTATGGAGCAGAAAAAGAACCTGATGAAGAATACAATGGATCTTGAAAAACAATTGTATTTTTAGATTCGTTGATTTCAAATAAGATAGGAGACTCACCTGCTTGAGCCTGCCTCAATGCAGTCGTATCAACGATTCCATCAGTTGTAAAATATTCTTCATTTATTTCCCCATCAACCAATAAGAAGTATTTCACAGCCCCTTCAATATCTTCTAATGTGGAAAAAACTTTATTATCTAGAGTAGTCCAGTCTATTATTCGAACATTTGAACGTAATTCAATTCTCTTATCAGTGGTAACATTATCATGTTTATGAACATCAATAGCTTTATTAGTTAATGTTGTTAATGGATCTTTTAGATTTTCTAGTTCCACCACTGATGAAAGGTCAATTTGAACAGTGCTTGTTCCATTTAAAGAGGTAACTTTTCCAATAGAAATTTGATTATCTTTCAAAGAAGATGAACTCTTCACAACCAGAAAAACCTCATCTCTGTATTTTTTTACAATATAATAATAATCTTTTCCACTGACTAATAATGCATCTGTGTCTGTGTAGCTTAAAACTGACACTCCCACTTGAGCTATAGTCACAAAAGAATAATTATTTCCGTCTGAACGCAAAATTTCGTACCCATCAAAAAATCCTGCTCCAGTCTCCCAAGACAAGTCGGCATCAGGGTTATTGCTTCCTCCAGAAACTATAAGACCAGAGGGGGCAGGCAAGGAGTCGCTGCCAGTGGCGGTAATAGAAACAGAACTTATAGAAATATGTCCATCTGATGGTGGATTTAAAGATTCTGTTCCATGAGTATCAACTGCTGTTACGGTATATGTGTAACTTACTCCATCTGTCACAGTAAAATCGGTAAAAGAGGTTAGAGATGACGACAGGGTGTTTAACAATACGAAATTACTCGGTCTTTGATATAAAGAATATACCGCCCTATATATCTTATAAGATTCTATGTCTTCATCAAAAGTGTCCACATTCCATTTTAAATTTATTACACTGTTTCCTCCACTTGGTATTACTCCTGTGGGAGGGCTTGGTCTCAATGTGTTTGGGGACTCATCGAATTGTTTAATTTCTGAAAAAGCATTCCCCTCAGCACCGTCACTAGATCCTTCAACTATAAAAACGTCATACGGAGTAATACTAATGGTGTATCTAAAATTAATATTAAATTCAGATGAAGGTATGACAAAATTATCTGATTTACCTATCCTTAATTTGTCAGCATAATTTGTTCCCTCCATATCTGTTGTCGTTATGTCTATAATATTAACGTTTATTCTATTATGTGAAAAATACTCCTTAGTAGGATTTTTCCATGCTAAAAATAAACTATTATCTGTTGCTCTGTTTATTGTGAAGTCAGTAATAGCAGGCAATATTTCTGAAACAGGAGTCCTAGAAACTCTAAAAATAGAACCTGCACTAACATTTCCGACACTGTCTTCTGTTTGAATAAGAACCAAATAAGGCGTAAATTGTTTTATTGATTCGTACTCTAAAGTATCATGATTTATATAAGGAATGTATTTAACATCAGTCTCATAGCAATTTTTAAAAGATGCTTCCGATGCTGAGCATGTGACTTCTGAAATGTTTGCATCCGCAGATATCGTTTCTGAAAATCTAACTCCATTTTCTATAAAAGTTATTAAAAACTTTTCGGCAAATGACCCAGAGGGATTCGCTCTTTTGTATCCCCACGAAATCTTAGTTTCGACTCCTACGTTTTCAAAAGAACTGACTGAAAAATCTATTTCTATATTATTTACTTCTCCAGCTCCAGATGAACTTTTCAATAAAACCCTCTTGGATGCCCCTCCTGATAGATCTCCATTTTTATTTCTAGAAAATACTGTCACTTCATAATTGGTATTCAAATAAAGGCCTTCAAACACAACATAGCTAGACCCAAACTCTGCACTGGTGTCAGCATCTACGAGAGTAACAGTTGGGCTTCCAACGGCAACATATGACTTATCTAGCTCTTGAACTTCTACTTGGTATTTTTTGACATTGCCTGTAGGGGAATTGTCCCATATAACCTGTAGGGTTTCATCTCCTGGTAAAACCTGTAAAAATATTGGATCTGATGGGGCACTGCTGTCAATGTCTGTTCTAATTGTTATATCAGTAGGCTCACTCTCATTCCCGCTTAAATTCACAGAAATAACTTGATATTCATATGGAGTAAACTCGGCTAAGTCAATATCAACATAGATTAATTCTGTAGTAGTTCCAAGAACAACAATATCACTACCGAAGCCTTTTGTAATTTTATAATGACTAAAATCAGCCTCTGTATTTCCTGACCAACTGAATGCTATTTCCCTATACCCAGAAATCTCTAAAACATCATCCTCTCCACCTTTTCCCATTATGTCTTTTAAATAAGAGGTCAGAGAATAAGTGTCTCCAGACTGAGCCGATAAGTATGTCGCTACGCTGGTTTCTTGTTGAACTCCAGTCGGAGATGCAGGAGGTACCCAATCAATAGCTGTAATTTTTTCTATATTAGAGTGAGAGCTTATCTCTCCAACAACTCCATCTCTTAGCTCAACAGACAAATAATGCACTGAATTATTAGTTAAAGATACTTCAAAATTACCAAAAGACTCAACGACCCTTCTATTGATTATTCCCATTCCATTAGAGATAGTAATTGTTCCATCATTATTATTATCAATGTCCCAGCCATATATAAGACCAGAGCCTATAAAGTCAGCAATGAAAGCCATCTCATTGTCTATAATCTTAAATCTTCTTTGATCAGACCTTGCTGAGTATATATCACCTGTTCTAAAGGCTTCTAGTTGATAGTATCTTGTTCTTATTGGCATATTAAATATTCAAAGTTATGAATTCGTTATTATTTAGCTCAAACATTAAGCCGAAGTTTTCCACGATAGGAACATCTTCATACTCACCACAAACATCAGTGCTAGGTACGTCTCTTACTTGAAAAGTAAAAGAACTATCAGAGAACACATAGTCAGTTCCATCATGAGCCTCTATTGTGATGTAGAATATAGAGCCAGATGTAAATTTAGAAACATCTGGGCGATAGATCACATTAACTGTGTCTCCTTGAGTCAGTGTGGCTCCTGCTTCAGGTATGGAAGCGTTGTCTACTGACCATCCACTGCCATCATTCCCACTAAACACTGTGTCAAAATCAACTGTTCTTTCTGCATCTTGATAAAATTTTATTCTAAAGTGATAGTCATTAGAATGATTTTCATTGTTAGTAAAGTTAAAATCTATAGAATCAATAAATGAAGATGTGCAACTAGATACAAAGGTAGTGCTTTCAGATAGTAATAAAAAGTCAGATTCATAAATATACTCTATTCTAGCATGGTAAAAAGTTTCACAATCAATATTGGCAGATCCTGGAACCACGAATAAAACTTCTGTTGTTTCTCCGTTATTTAAAACCACTCCTTCTGATGGAACCGCTAAGCCATCTGCACTAAAGCCATCAGGGCTATCTCCAGAGTACGCTGAAAACACTTCATCTCTAAGTAAATAATTTGAGTATAATCTAACTCTAAAATGATAAGAGTTAGTAGCCCCCGTATCATTAACTATATCAAAAGGTATTGTATTTATATCTAAATCAGAATCATAAGGTCCATATTCTCCAAAATCAGTAGTTTCTATAGTAGAGCGATTGGGACTTATAAATTTAATACCTACTCTTAAATTCTCCCCTGTCTGATTAACAGTAAACACCCTGTCTTCATCTACCTGCTGATACTCATTCCAGTCAATAGAATTAGTAGTATTTATACCAAAGACAACATCAGCAGCTACTGGCACTATCTTCTTACTGGTAATCAACCCTTTATCAAGTTTTGTAGGCATTATGAAGTTGGTAGTAAAAAAGTGAACTGACTCTGATGTTATAGCTCTAATGGTAGCCTTGTGAAAGGTAGGAGTTATACCCTTCTCGCTACTCTTAAGAACTGCTTTAAACTGAATATGCTGACCAACGAAATGACTAAGAGTAACTCCTGCTGATTGAGCACTTGTGTACGGGCCTGTCCATTTGGCAGCTAGTATGTCATTTGGAGAAGATGACGTTCTAACATACATCAAAACAGAGGTGTTAAACAGCTCTGTAACTTGCCATGAAATAGTTTCCCACTTAACAAGGTCGTTAGTGCCGTCAAATACCTCGCTAACGTATTCTCCTTTTTCTTCATCTATCTTATTCGCAGAATAAAATTTGCTATTTCCGCCTAATGTGTAAATAGTATTTCCTAGTTCGTCTAATTCAAATATTTTATTTTCACTAACAAAATCAACTAATTCTGCTATGTTTACACTATCAACAAACGGATGGTCATCAACAACGACAGTATCTCCGCTCAGTTCTACATCTAGTACAGATTCATTTCCTGCCCTATCGATTAATTTTAAATATATGACTTTATTATCAGACAAAGGACTGATCTTTGTAACTCCAGTGTCGGATATAACGAACAATGCATTCGCATTAGATCTATCGTCAAAAGTCATATCATTAATATTTTCTGTATGAGTGTATTTCCAAACCCATGTTCCAGATTCTGACAAGTAATAAATAACACTACCAACAGCAGCGAACGTAGATGTGTAACTTGTGGCTCCTACAACACCAGTAATGACAGGGAATATTTTCAAAGTGCTAACTTTACCTGGAACAGTTCTGAATGATACGTCATAAGTATTATTAGAGATTATAGATCTCCTAATGACTCCGCTTACTTCAACTCCTGCGAAAACCTCATTTAATTCAGATACTCCTAAAGATTCCTGATTATTTAAAGATACAATAGTTTCCGAAGAGTTGTAAACAATAAATGCAACTTTATTATCCAGATCAACTTCATATATATAACCGCTTGGCCCAGATGCAGCTAACAGGCTTTGGCTCCCCGTTTGACTAGTTAAAGCATACACATTTTCATCTAATCCATCTAATATTTTTGTTAAAAAGGGAGCTACACTCTGGACTGTGCCATCATCAAATACATAAATAGCTCCACTGGTTCCTGCTCCAGATGCATATTCGTCTCCTCCTCCTATTCCTGTTCCTATATAAAATTTTCCATTCAATATATGAGAAGACAAAGCTCTTGACTCAAACAGAGACAAAGAACTACTATCTGATGTTAAATTATCATTAGCATCATAAGTGTAAGTATAGACTAAAGCAGGATCGTCATTATGACCAACGCTTATCATTAAATTATTATTATATTTCTCTATAAAGTCAATATATTGATCATCATCATAAGTATATAGAACTTCCCATTCATCTAATGCCAAATTGTATTTATAAACAACCGCAGGGTTAGAAACCCCTGCATATAAATGATTAATATCACTCATATAAGTAACTACCGATCCAGTTCCGCTGGTTATATTTAAGTTTTTAACAACTTGCTCTAAAGATAACCCTAAATCATGAGAAGCTGATACAGAAAATGGGACAGGCACTAATGGTGTTATCCCATCATCTTTCAAAAACTCTTCATTGTTAGAAACAACCATAGTATCTATGCCAGACCCTGTTGATACTAAAACATCAGAGTCATCAAATATATTATCTGTTGCCCCTGCTATACTTATTTTAACCAAGCTCCTGTCAATTTGAGCGCCTATCTTTATACCTTGATCATTATCGTCTGGGTCTTTAAATCTAGGTGGATGAGTGTCTAGGTGAATCCTGTCAAACGGCAATATGCTATCGCTATCATTTATTTTTATTTCGTTAGTGACTCCTTGTGCAATAATATATATATTAGCAGTTTCGTTTCCCAAGTCCCTCACAGCAATATCTTTTATTTTTAATAAATTAGCTCCAAAATCATTTTTTTCAGCCAATGTTTGAGAAAAATCAGAAATAATACTAATATCATCCCTAACAATAACGTCTACAATGTCATCATTGTCAAGATTCATATGAAATCTTATTTTCGTATTATCAGAACTAATATCAAATCCATAATGAATTTTATTACCATTTATATAAATTTCTATAACTGAATCTTCGTTTATTACATCTCTATCCACATAGTATGATTTAAAATCATCTGGAGAAGTATTAACAGAAGCAGATGGCTCATAGATAAAATTTGAATATGTGTCATCAACATCATTGATAATGACCTGATTAATTTTTGACATAGTTCCTGCAAACAAAACATTAGGATCTTTCCACATAACACTTTTTACGTTATTATTCCAAACAGACTCATCTTCAGAGGTTATAAAACTATCAAAATTAAACCCTACCATTTTTGCTACACCATTTGTAGTAGCGACATATCTAATTGCTGTATTTCTAATAGCTATATCATTTATCCTATTAGAAGGTAGCCCATTAACAGTCGTGAAGCGTAATGATTTGTTCTTATAAAGCCTATACAGCCCACTTTGAGTACAAATCCAAAGTGCATTATTGTCATCAAATTTTAAAGCAGTTATATTGTCACTACTCACAACATTTGGATTGTTTATAAAAATGTCTGCCAAAGTCGGTGCAGATATATCTGACAATGTAATAGTGGTTTTTGTGTTACCTCCATCTGCATCTTCCTCATATGTAACAGAATATGCATGCAAACCCTTAGTTGTTCCTACGTACAAAACATCATCTTCCCCCACTCCAAATGCCATAGCTGTAACAGTGCTATCTGATGGAAGTGCAGTTCCTCCAATTAAATCATAGAAGCCCTTAACATGACTAAAGCTGTATCTTATTGTGGGTATGTAAGTTGGGTCATCTTCAACAACAGTATGCCCACCAATAAATAAATTATTATATCTGTCAAAAGCAATAGACTTTGTATTGCTCCATGATGGCATGTCCTCAACTGGATCTACTGCTAAATCTATTCCTAGCAATTGTTCTCCTACTTTAAGTGCTCTTTTTTGCTTATCAAAGTAAAAATATGTTCCACATCCGCCTACAATCCATGCATCTCCATAGTTATTAATAACGGCATCAACAGAAGAAATAGAGCCAACACCAGTCACGCTACTATCTATTTCTAAAATACTGTATGGTTCCACAGCATCGTCTACATAGTATTTAAAATCTTTAAATATGTAATGAACCCCAAGAACATCTGAAAAGTCTCCAAATCGTATTTCTTTAGTTGACAGGTTCTTATTTAAAATATAATCTCTAGCAGTATTAAATATCTCATCAGAAGGATCTGTTATAGTTGAGTTGTTAGCTAAAAACTCATTAGAAGAACTGTCTAACGAATAAAATGAACATCTAATCCTACGCAATAAATCATTTGTTCCTAAAAATCCATATTCATCAAATAAATATGACTCATACGCTATAGGAAGCTCCCCACTAAAAAATGGAGGAACAGACGGAGTGTATGAATTCCTATCATCATCAAAAATAAGCTTAACATCATATGTACCATATCCACTTGATATAAACTGTCCATTATATTTAGCTATATATATAGATGAATCTATAGGCTCTGCTGACTGTCTAGAACGCTCTTCGTACGGATCAACGTCTGAAGGATCTAGAGTTGGATCAAAGCTAGAAAAATCTCCTGTTTTATAATCTTGCCAAACTATATAAACACTTCCTGATGCCAATTGCTCAGACATCACTGGGTATCTAGCACCACCTCGGCTATCTGTTAATGTTGTTTCCTCTACTAAGAACGTTAAAGAAGGAGTCAAAATGCTAGAATATATTTCATACTTTCCTACAGGATTATTATTCCAAACCACAAAAACCTCTCCTGATACACTACATAGAACATTAGAATCATCCGCTCTACTGTTGGTTGCAGAAACAGTGACAGCACTAGAAAATGAATTATTTAAGGCATTGTATCTCATTATTTGCACAGAGGAAGTACTGTCTGAGGCAGCCCCTGTCCAAGTAATAAATAAATCATCCATGTAAGAAGATATAGAAGGTCTATAGCTTCCAAAAGGATTTGTAGTTATCTTCTTTTCTCCGCCAAATTTTAACTCGTTTGATAAAAAGATATTTAAATATATTTCTTGATGAGTTTTTCTGTGATCTTCCCACACCACTGCCACGTTTTCCTGACTGTCAAAAGTCATCTTAGGGTGTCTACAATATCCTATATCTACACCTATATTGTGCGGATCACTCCATCCTAAGCTACCTTTATGCACAAATCCTATGACGCTACCTTCAGTCTGCTTTGACTCAAAAGAAACATATACAACCCCACCGCTACTAACCAGTACGGATGGGAATTGGACTCCGCTATCTAAGGAAACTATTTCTTCAGGATCAGACCATGTAGATCCATTGTATTTAGCATAATAAATAGAACCGACATTGCCACCGTCGTCCCAATATGCAACATGTAGATGTCCATTAGCATCTTCAAAAACAACAGGGTTTATAGCATTTCCATTCGCAGTAGCATTCTTTATAAAATTAGATTCCTTGATCTTTTTAAAGGTAGGCTCGCCATGAGGCCTAGCATATAATGATAAATTATCTTTTTTACCAGTAAGTCTATAATTAACTTCTCTAGTAGCATCAAATATTTTTGTTTCATTAGCATTAGCAAAAACTATCTCTTGTGTGAGAAAGTTAACTACCTCTTGTTTAGTTCCATCATTGACATACAGCCCTACACCTTTTCCTTTGTTGTTCTCATCTATAATCCAATCACTATCTGAAATTTCAGAAACTCTTAAGTTGAAGTCTACTGTCCATCCTTTTGCATTGTCAACCCTATTTACCCAATCAGACCCCACCTTGTCTTGTTTGTAGTACCACACTCCACCCCTGCTTGACTCATCTCCATATTCGTTGGGAGAAGAATCTTCTCCCAAAGAGTCATCAAAGATAGTAAGATCTTCTACTCCATTTCCATCGTTATATAAAATATTTATTTCTGCTTGAGTCAACGCCCTGTCGAATATACAGACATTGTCCCATTTTCCAGTGACAGAGGCAGCCCCTCTACCAATTTTAAATAATGGATTACCTGAATATGCTAAGGTCTTGGCTGATTCGTCATAAAGCACTCCATCTGAATAAACCTTAGAAGTTGTTCCATCAAAAGTTCCTACAAGATGAACCCATCTGCCTAATACTTCTGGAACTTTTGGAAAATCTGCATCGCCAGATCCAGACCCACACTGCCAATACCAATGGCCTGATGCTGCCCTTGCAATGCCCCATCCGTCTGATGCGGCAGTCTCGGTAAAACTTATAATGTTAAGCCCAGGCCCAGTTAAGTCAATATTCACCCACACGGATACAGTAATCTCTTCTACTCTGAATGCAGGGTCGTCATCAATAAATATGAATTTTTCATTCCCAGAAACACTTTTGTGATAAGATCCTGATTCATCACCTGTCACCCCGTGAGAGTAAGACTCCCCTCCAGATCCATCCGAATAGGTTCCGTCATGATTACCTTTTGTTTCTAAAAGGTCTCCATTAAATTTCCATTGTGCTATTAAACTGCTATATAAACTCATCTTTTCTCCAAAACTTTATTTGGTTGTATCTATGTGAAAACCATCTGTTTCAAAATATGCCGATCCTATATGGGTATTCTCAACCAGTTCCCATCCACTTGCATTGGGAGTAACCTCATTTAAAACCCCAGCGTCACTAACGAATTCCAGCTCATGGCTGAAAGGATTTATAACGTACCCAGTAATAATCGACACTCCGTTAGCATGGGCTGCTATGGTTTTTGTTCCATCTGGTGATTTATTTATTTTACTTATAGGAGAATACGACCTTGCAATAGCTCCTACCTTTTCAGAATCTCCTGTGCCTAAAAGATAAATAGAACTACTTTCTGTATCACTATTAGAATTCAAACCAAATAAATGTTTTCCTCCTACATATCCCTGCAAAGATACTATATCACTATTTTGAAATTCTATATATTCATGAAACTGTAAATTAGTGTATTCACTAGACTCCCCTGGTAAAAAATATCCAGATGTGGTATAAAAGAAATACTTATAACTAATAGTAAATGCTGAAGTACTTGATTCATGCGCTAGCTCTAAGCTCTTAACACTTGACTCTTGAGTCAATACTCCAGTCCCATCTATTATTAGCTCCCTGTTTAGATAAATCTTTATGTCATCATTTTTACCGATTACTCCTAGAAAATTATTTGTGATGGTTGAAACAGCATATTCCTTAGTGGATCCTGAAATAAGAGATATTTTATCAGCATACATTCTAATTTCTGCAAATCTGCTTCCATCATTAATTCTAATAGTATTATAATCTGTCTTATCTGCCTCTGATGGAGTATTAGTTGAAAACATTGTCTCCATAGTCCATCCTGTAGAATTAGATACATCTTCTTCCCACCTGCTTCCGCTGATTCTGAAATTGCTTGTTGTGTAATTGCTAAACACCTTAGTTCTACTAAGAGATATTCCTATATAGTAATCTCTCCCTTTTTCCAGAGTGTTTGGAGGTATTGTAAATACGTTTCTATCTCCAGTGATAGTTGTTGAATATATATTATTTGATTCAAAAAAAGTTCCTATTTTTATAGATATAAAATTAACACTCTCACCTGATGGTGTGAATCTTTTCCATCTTACATGTGGAGATATTGTTGATACATCTAATGGATTCGTCTTTCCGTCAATTTGAATGTCATAAACAACATAATCACTTAAAACAACTGTTGTATTCGAAGAAGCAACATATGTTGGTGAATTAATATGCTTAATTTCAAATCTTACAACATCTCCTGGAATAATATTAAGCTTAACACACTTTTGGTCATTAAACTCCTGCCTTATAACACTGTTTACGTACCACCTAATAAGCACATTCTCCTCTTCAAATTCATCACTAATTCCATAATTAGCTTTTATGATATCATCGGGGTTTGGATGAGTAGGCAGTATCTCTAAATTTGAAACAGTTATGGCTGTAGATAAAACTTTTACTTGATCTGATGTTGCTCTAACTCCATGCTCAAGACCATCTGAAGGATATACATCAGCATTCCATAAATCATTATTCTGTAAAAAAGTAGACCTTATATTTTTAGAATTATCAAACTGTCTTTGATGAACTCCATTTTTAAACCATCTGATAACCGTTCCAGACTCCACATCTTCGTCCATATCTAAGTAGTCATAAGTCAAAACAAGGTCATCTGTAGGTGACGGAAGGTTTGGAGATACTAATAAATTACTAGCAACTGGAACAGAATTATAAAGAAAAGAAAACGTCGCCAGTTCTGTTGTTCTATTTGCGTCGTCAATAGCATACACTTGACCATAATACCTACTGCCTCTTGACAAAGGGAATCCACTATAATTCCAAAAAAGCTCCCTTGTAGCTACGTATCCTGTTCTTGAGGCATCTCCTACAAATCCAGAATTACCTATCTCATAGTCGGAATTGCTTATCTTAACTTCATACCCAACTTGATCGAAATCTCCCACATCAGTAGTTTTACCAGTATCCGTATCTACAGAAATTTTATCAAGGATATCAAAATCCCAGCTTAAAGTAAAATGGTCGTTTACTATGACAACTGAAGAGAGGTGGTCTGAAACCGATTGGTTATTCAATTTTAAGTTTAATGCTAATCCCATTATTATAACCTTATAGTGTCTTGATTAAAATCCAAAAATCCGTCTGTTGATGCTCCACCGATTCCTCCTGTTAAGTATTCTTCAGAATTTGCAAAGGTTCTTCTTGTCTCCCATAGCAATGGAGATCCCCTCATTATCTTTCCATCATTTCTGCCAACAAAAACATAACTCAAGTCATCAATCATTGAATTAACAGTTATAGTATCTGGATCTATTGAATAGAAATCTGTTTTAACAACGTCAAATCCATTATAAACATCGTCTACTACATACTTAACTCCATCATTAATGACTTTCTGAATATCCGATTGAGAAGTATTTTCAACGTTTAATAAAAATATATCGTCTATCATTCCTGAATTTTTAGACACTGCTGTGCCATACCCATCTAAACTATGATTTATATATGTATACAGGTTTGCATTTAGGCCTGCTGCTACCTGTTCTAATAGATCGCCTGTGGGATTTATAAGTGAACTTTCAACTCCATCTATGAATATTCTTATTTCACTGTTGTTGCGAGTTATCCAGAAATGATGCCATCGGTCTGATGTATACTCTTCTGAAAAAGTATAATAACCTCCTCTTTCTAATATTCTTAAAGAACTATTTCCAGAAGGTTCAGTGTGCTCTGTAATCTCTATAATAGAATCTTCTGCACTAGTGCCATCAACAAAATTCAATAAAGGCCTTTCAATAGACAATAGATTTCCTGTATTCGAGTCAACTGCCACACCAACACTGGTAGAATGCACCCAGAATCCAACAGTATACTCTGTTGTCATAGAAGTAGAGAATCCATTTCCACTCACTCCACTTCCAAATAGATACTGATCTTCCTGTAATATATATCCACTGTTAGAAACTGAAGCCACCACATCTGTTCCTAATGTTTCCATTCTTGTATTGCTAACTTCTTCAGCTATACCATTAGGGTTGTCATCGAATCTTAATAAAAATTTTAAACTGCTTAAAAACATATTACACACTCACCTTATATCTGTAATTCAAAACAAAATCATTATGTAAAAACTCTGAAGAACCTTTTTCAACTGTTCTCTCCACCCATATATACATAACATCATTAAAATGCAAGTTGCTAATATTAAAAACACTTGGCTGCTCAAAGAATCTCAAAGAATTATTGTCATCAGGGACTAAAAAATTAGTTACATTGCTATTGCCAACAACGGGAGAAGTTGTTCCTGTTTTTACTCTCTGAGCAGGAGATGGATGAACCTCATACATAACTGTTCCTGTAAAATCCAAAGCAGTAGAAAAAGAATTATAAAATGTAAAAGTCCCCGAAGACCTATCGAAACTACTAATCACCTTACCTTCTTGACCAGAAGCTGCTCCACTAGTTATTTTCAAATATGCTTCTTTAAAATAATCATCTTCATAACTTCCATAGGCTAGTGAACTATCTACCACAGTCATAGTTGACCATCCGGTTGAAGTGCCAGATATGTACTCACTTTTAGGTTTTTCTAAAGACAATTTAATAGAAGAGTTTATGTTTCTACTATTCTGTTTAAAATAAACCTCTATATCATAAGCGACTTTTTCTTGAGATGGATCTGTAGTATTCGTAGAGACATTCTTAATAGCTAAGCATCTGTATTGCTTATATTCATCATTAAACACATCATTAAAAATTTCCTTAGCAGAAACAGCCTTAACTATATCTCCTGCAATGTGCATGTTATAGATGCCATTATAAGCTCTTTGGGAAGCCACCACGGAGCCATTGACAAAAGATGGAACCTTTATAAGCTCATTCCCAATATTTATATATTCTATTCCTTGCCACTCAGTCCAGTTTCCAGAAGACGGTGTGGCAAGAGTTATATCGACTCCATACAGACCAATAGTTTCTGTCAAAGTTGTTTCTGGGTACAAAAGAGAATTACTGACATACCCTCCTATTGATTGAGAATATATTGCCTGATCAAGGTCTGGCTCTAAACTAGTTGAATATAGTTTAAGTGTTGCCATTATTGGCTCTCCGTATTTATTGTATTAAAAACATAATCTCCACTAGAATCTTTACTCATTAGTAAGATTTCAGTAGTGTTGTGGAAAAATACATATAATATTCCTCCATAAGCTACCATATTTCTAATACTTTTATTATTCAAATTATCGTTATTCTCGGAAGAAATAGTTGACCCCTTAAAACTTAATATTTCTCCATTATCCAGCCCCATAAATAAAGTGCTATCAAATACCTCCATGGCGTTTATAATAGAATCGGCAGAATACAAAGAGTTTACAATAGTCTTAGATGCATCTAAAAACTGACTATCATTATCAGCAACCGTATCTACAGTGGTTGTTAATCTTTGCAAAATACCTTTGTTCCCACTGTCTTTCACAGCTATATACAGCACGCCTTTATAAATTTCTAAAGCTGTTGAATCTCCACTCAATGTGGATACAAGAGTTAAATCCTTATACAGCTCAGATGAAGCCCCAATGGTTGAGTCTTTTTCAAAAACATAATATAAATTAGATTCATCACCGACTTTTCCATATAAAAAAGAAGATATTTTCCTGTTATTTAAATCGTCATATGTTCTAAAAATCTTTTGTTTGCTCTCTTCTAAAACATTTCCTCCGTAATCTGCAAATCTTGCCTGTATTAGTTTGACACCATCAACAATTTCGTTAAGACCAGCCTCTGGAACAATGTCCCATGTTGACAAAGGAACCACTGGTAGAAATGGGCTTTCTAACACATCATTTGTGCTTTGTGTCAAAACGTCAGTTTGCTGAATCTGAACATTTTTTACTCCACTATGCTCATCGCTAGCACTAAGTTGAATAATCAAACCTGTGTCTTTAACATATTCTTTATTGTTAACTATCTTTATAACCCCTTTAGGGGCGGTTGTGTCTATTATAAATAAATTATCACTATTAATACTTACAGCATCAATAAATAAAGGTGCTGAGACATTATCTCCATCTACCATCTCAATTTTAAAAATATAATCTGAACTAGAAGAAAAACTACTAACATCTATATTAACAGGATCTGATCCTACCATAATATTACTATGCAATAACTCCCAATCTATTTTTAATATATCTGATTTATAATACACTTGATAAAAAGATCTTTGGGAACTTCTTCCCAAAACAGCATTATGATCAAATGTAAATGGAATGTAAGAAAAATAAGTATCTCCCTTAATGGGGCTCATCAAAGATGGAGATGGCAAAAACTCATTTATAATAGTAAAAGAATCAGCCGAAAAAGACATATTACTTCTTAATCCTCTGTGGTTAACAGACCTTACTCCTATCCTACTTTTATTTCCTCTGAGATTCTTTTGAATTTTATAAGTATAAGACTTATTTCCAGATGGTATCGTGGCTATTTGAATCAATTCTGGTTTTTTTGTTTTATTAAAATCATCTGTGATGAAAATTTCGTACCATGTTAGCTCTGTTGAAAGCAGGTCTCCTGGCTCTTTCCATGTTATTTCTATATCTCCCTCAGTAAATGATTCACCTCCATTGGGGAATGTAATAGTCGGAGAACTAATTAAGTCAGTAGTCTCAAATGCATCCACTCCAAAACCATCATTATAAAGATATTTTATTTCTCCATCAGTCAATGCCTTGTCTAGAACAATCGCATCTGACATGTACCCTCTATTATTCGCACCAGGAATAGCGACATCAAGAGATCCTAAGTAAAAATCTGCCGTGGAGTTTTGCATGCTAACGTACGATGGATTAGTATAACTTTTAGTTTTAGGAAGCTCTTCCCCGTTAAAATATATTTTAAGACCATCATGGGCGTCGCTGCCTCCTCTACCATCATAGGTGCAGGTCAAAAACTTCCATGAATCGTCAGTGCTAGGAGTGGTGCACTCTACATTTACTGCCACCTCAGAAGAGTTCCATAGCCGAAGGTAAAGTGTGTGACCTGTTTGAGAAAAAAGATACTCCGAATTTGCATCTCCTGCTCGCTTGCTAAAATACGTGCTATATGGGGGAAACCCTCCCCGGTTAACCCACATAGAGAATGAGAATGGAAGATCACCGTTGGCATCATTAAAAGTAAAGTCTGCGTGATCACTTACAACAGGGGCTTTTGATTTAGAGCCGTTGACAAAGAAACTTGAGTCTCTGCCATCAGGGGAGAACGTGTTCGTAATAGTAGAA
>Ga0114999_10003669_pt1 | contig 19112 bp, 21 predicted proteins | sample ArcticOcean_MG_C_3_FD_89820 | JGI IMG/M metagenome (GOLD analysis project Ga0114999, IMG submission 89820) | Marine microbial communities from western Arctic Ocean - ArcticOcean_MG_CB8_126 | ecosystem: Environmental > Aquatic > Marine > Oceanic | place: Arctic Ocean: Canada Basin | collected...
CTGTTCTTTTGTTAAACCACCCTCACTCATTACTTCATCAAATCCAGTTAGCAATGAGTCAGCAGATTCATCTACAAATTGAACACCTCTTGTTCCGTTAATCATGATATTTCCACGAGAATCGAATCTCATAACCTTCTTTGCAACATCTGGTTCCCAGCCTTTATCACGTAATATTTGTGCAGTTTCTTTTTTATCTTTCATTTCACTAAGTGTTCCATTTCTGCACATCTCAGCAATTTCAGGCTCTAATGGTTCTACCTTCATGAAAATTTTATTGTGACGGTTTGGTGATTTTGCCATAACAGGTTCACAACTACCATTGATCGTTTCTCTGTAATTGATTAATGGTTCAGAAGTTATAATCTCAACTTTTGCATCTTTGATTAAGTTAACTGCAACATCAAGGTGCAATACACCCATTCCTGCCATGATGGTTTCACCACTTTCTTCATCAATTTTGATTACAAGGTTTGGATCCTCAATTGTGAGTTTTCTTAAAACTTCTACAAGTTTTGGCAAGTCTTTTGGATGTTTTGGTTCAATTGCCATTTGTACAACAGGTTCTGAAACATATTTTGATGCTTCAAAAACAGGAATGCCTTTTACGGTAGAAAGGGTTTGGCCTGCACGAACTTCAGTTAAACCAAGTAACGCAGGTATGTTTCCTGCCCCCAATTCACCAACTTGTTCTCTCACATTAGACATGAAAAAGTTTACAGATTGTACACGACCTTCACGCTTTGTATCAATAATGTTAATTGTTTGGCCATCTTTAATTTTACCAGAAAATAGTCTTCCAATAGCAACAGGACCTGCAGCAGGATCAATTGTCATATTTACACACATCATAATTGTAGGGCCGTTATCATCACACGCAAGAAGTGCTTTACCTGTATCAGATTCTAGATCACCTTTCCAGATTTTTGGAATTCTATACTTTTGTGCAACATGTGGCGGAGGATGATGTTTAACTACCATTCCAAGAACACCTTCAGCTAGTGGTGCTTTTTCTACTAAATCTTCAACTTTACCAGAATCTGAATATGCATCAATCACATCTTTGAAAGTAACACCCTTTTTCTTCATTACATCCACATTAATTGCCCATTTGTCTTTTGCAGAACCAAATGTGACACTGCCATCTTGAATAGATACTTTCCATTTTTCCTTATATTCTTCTTCAGCATATGTATCAATTAATTCATTAAAATTTGAAACAACATTTGCAAGTGTTTCTTGCATTTTTTCAGGAGTTAATCTCAGTTCTTTGATTAACCGATCAATCTTATTGATATACAAAACAGGTCTTACTCGTTCTTCAAGTGACATCCTAGTTACAGTCTCAGTTTGAGTCATGATTCCTTCTACTGCATCACATACTACGACAGAACCATCAATTGCCCTAAGACTTCTGATTACACGTCCAGAGAAGTCAACGTGACCAGGAGTATCAATCATGTTAATGACGTAATCATTATCATCTTCTTGATAATGTAATGTAACGTTAGCCTGAACAATCGTAATTCCTCGTTCTTGTTCTGCTTTCATTGAGTCCATTGCCAATGCACTTCCTGCAGTGGATGGAGATATGATTCCAGAGTGGGCCAAAAGACTGTCACTCATAGTAGTTTTTCCATGATCAACGTGTGCAATGACACCAAAGTTTCGGATCTTACTTTTGTCACTAATAATTTTCATCACTTCAGATGTGGACTTGTATTTAGTCATATGGCAACCAACCTAGATAATCGTGTATTAAACCTTATGAGAAATTATGTCTAACCGAGAACGATTCTCAAAAATTAAAGATCAATTTCACTTTGTTCTATTAGTTGTTTTGTCATTCCGAGATACAGTTCAGGATCCATTTCCTTAGCAAATCCTTTGTCAGTATTTATCAGATATACAGAATGAATGTGAGCGTTTTGTATATCCTCTAAATTTATCTGAGGGTTTTTGTAAAAACGGTCACATAGTTTTTTTAATTTCTTTATGTCTTCTGATTTTCTTGCGTTTGGAGAAACTAAGAATATTGGCGATATTGGCAAGATATTCACCACAGGAGTAGCAAGAGAGAATTTTTCACAGTGTTTGCTATAACGGGCAATTTTACTGACAATTCTTGCCGCATAGTAATCTACCGTATCTAATGCATGTTCAGGAGGAGTGAATCCAGTCTCAATCTCAATTATAGATGTTTCATCATTTTTTTTTCCAAATAAATCACATACTATAATATCTGATATTGGTTTTTCAACATCAACAGAAAATCCATCGGAGATTAATTCTGCAGCACAGATTAATTCAAGAACTGAGTGATTAATCTTAACAAGGTTTTTTTTATAATATTCAATTAGATTTTGTCTAACCAAATTCAATTTTGGAGTTAATTCATGGGATAAATGCTCTGACAAGCGTTCAGTTATGGAATAAACGTCATCCTGAAATTTTTCTACATCCAACTATATAATTTAAGAAAAATGCGTCTTAAGAAGCTTAAGAAAATTATTTTCTCATCAAATAAAAATAGAAAATAAGAAAGTGGACAGTTTAGATTCGAGGTGTGAAACTAAGTCTGCCTTTTGCAGATAATACTACGATTGAAGAAATTGCAACAACAAGTATCAGAGATGCGATTGTACCAAATTCTGGAACAACTGCGCCATCAGCAACTTCTACTACAACGGTTGATTTGTTGATAGAGGCAGAACCTTGTTGTGCGGTAATTGAATACTCGCCGTCTTGTTTCCACATTGGACCACCAACACCGATTGTTGAAGTGAATGAGCCATCAGAATCAGGGTTGATTTGATCAATAGAAACTACGTTTCCATTTGGTGCAAGAACCATGATTGTTACAGGACTGTTACTTGATGAAGCAGATCCTGTGATGGTGATTGTTGTTGAACCCTCAACTGCGTCTGCTTCAATCGACAAGCCTTCGCCTGCAAATGCCAAAGGCATACCTGCGACTAGCATTACGCTTGCCAAAATTGTCAGTGTGTGTTTTGAGTTAATCACTGGTTTAACAACCGAATATGTGTATATAAACAATCTGATTCAATGAATCAGCATTTTTTATTTATTTTCTTTTAAAAATATATGGATTGCCTCTAAATGCGAACAGTTTGCTTTCAGACCTTTTCCGTGATGAAATTTGTAGAAATTTTTGAATCCAGGACATTCACATGAATCAGAAGTTACAAAATATGATTTTGATGGATCGCTTGAAGATTTTACTTGAAAAAGATCATCGTCGATTTTTACAACTCCATTATTATCAACAAGTTTTTTTGCTTTTCTAATTGTGTTAGAACTCAAATTATTGAATCCAAGCCATATAACCACCTTCAAGATTTACTGCGGAAAATCCAGCTTTTACTAATTCATCAGCTGCAATGTTTCCACGGTAACCAGATGCACAGTAAACACAAATTTTCTTGTCTTTGAGGTTTTCAATCTGACCTTTTTTTACATTTCGTATTGCAAGCCCTAAAGGCATATTTTGGGAATTGGCGATAGAGCCATTTGAAACCTCGTCAGATTCTCGGACATCAATAATGACAAATTGGTTTTGTTCTTGTTTAAGTTGATCTCTTGTTATAGATTCAGCCATGTTTAATTACAATTGTATTGACATATATTTTTAATTTTATCAATATATTAGATGAATGAAAGAGAATTACAAGTAATTGTTCAAAAATATAGTCAAAATTTTGAGATGTTACTTGAAAATAACTCATTTGCCATAGATGAAACTAAGATTTTCCAAACTGAAAACCCCATAACTGAACCTACAACAAGAGGAGGAGTTTATTTTGCAGAAATGAAAGAATTGAAGGTAGAAGCAATTGTTCAGGATACATCTATTTCAAAACATCTTTCAAAGGCAATGCTTGGACCTAACAAAGAATTTCTCGACATAGTATTACAAGCATCAATTGATAATAAACAGACAATATCACTTGTAACAAATCTTACAAATATTATGCAAAATGCATCAAAAATTCACCTTTATCTAACACTCAAAGATGCGATTATAGAATCACAATAATTTACAAAATTTATCATATTGTGCTTTTAGTTTTTTATCAGATAATATTTCATATGCCTTATTGATTTGAGCCATTTTTTCTTCTGAAGAATCCTTGTTTCTATCCGGATGGTATTGTTTTGCAAGTTTTCTATACTGATTTTTAATTTCAGATGATGAAGAATCATTTGTCAATCCCAACATAAGATAGTAGTTGGGTAATGAATTGTCATTATACATTTCACGGAATTCTTTTGCTTCAGTATTTCGCTTATGTGAATCAAAGACTTCTTCTTCAGACCATTCAGAATGATATTTTTCATAGTCGCGGTCTTTTTTAGAATCTAGTATAACATCATCATAGCTTGTTTTTTTTCTCAATATTATATGCCTTGCAAGATAAATGAAAATTCCTGTAACAATAATTATTGCAACGGCAAACATAGTGTAAAGATCTTGAGGGCTAACATAATAATCAGATACAGCAGAAGGAGGATTCACCTGTGCGCCAGAATCATAGAAAAATTTTACAGATAGAATTGAATCACCAGATTCTGCCACTAGTGAATAATTTCCACTTTTCGTCCAACTGCTAATTCCTGCAATTATTAAAGTAGAAAATTTATTTTCTTCATCAGGATTTAGGCTTTCATTCCAGACATTATTTCCATCAGGATCTTTTACAGAGATAAAAACAGAATTCGTTTCAGTGGACCCCCATACAGAAATGAAATCCGATTTTTCATAGACTGTATTATCAAGGTTGAGAGTTAATTCACCAGCAAATGCATTTGTGACAGGGAAAATTAGTGTTAGAAGTAAAAATCCAAAATAGACTTTTTTCATAAGAGATTTAATCAGAGAATTAGATATAACGTAAACTATTGGATTTGTTCCTAAAATTTATGCCAGAAAATAACCAAAAGAGTTGAAAAAAATTAACAGGTTTTTGCTAATAATAGAGATCAGTTGTTAAAGTATGGTAATAGGTTACTGCGTAAAATGCAGAGACAAAAGAGAAATGAATAGTACCCTAGCTGTAACCATGAAAAATGGGAAACCAGCAACAAAAGGTACATGCCCAACATGTGGCATTTCGATGTTCAGAATTGGCAAAGCATAACTGAACATCAAATAATCTTTTTTCGTAAAATTTTCTTAGGGGTAATTCCATTCATCAGATAGACCATTCCATAATGAACGAAAAGGTTTTGGAGATTTCTCAATTTCACCCTCAATTCGATTCTCTACTACAAAAAAGAAATTCTCCATTGCATCAACTCCACCATCATCAAAAATTTCTTTTCCAACCTCTTTGAATCGAGATTTTTTTGATTCTACTTCATCTGAATCAGAATTTTGTAGACAAAATGTTAAAAGATCAATCATTTCCTCTTCTAACATAAAATCCATACACTATCTAAAAAATTTTTAACTAAAAAATATTGATATTATAACTTGTTTCCAAGTTTATCATGAATTTGGGCAAGGATCATCTTTGCCTTTTCTTTATTTTCAAATGACTCACCTTGTTTGTCAAGGATAGTATCAATTTCATAGCTCTTATCAACTAAAATTTCAGAGACATGTTCATCAAGTGTTCCTTTTCCCACCAGATAATATGCAAAGACTGTATTTTTCTGACCAATTCTATGCAATCTATCTTCAGCCTGACGATGAATTGCAGGACTCCAGTCAAGTTCCGCAAATATAACATATTTGGCATTTGTTAGATTAATTCCAACATTTCCCGCTCTTAATCCGGCAATCATTAATTTTGTTTGACCCTTTTGGAATCTGTCAATTTCACGTTGTCGAATTACATCTGTTTGACCACCAATTATAGCTGCAGGATCATAATTAGACAAACTTTGATGAAGTAAACTATGAATTGCTTTGTGATGACAAAATACAACGACACTTTCTTCTATTTCCATTATGTTGGTTACAAAGTCTGTAACATTCTTTAATTTAGCAAGACCTGCAGCTTGTCTTTCACTTTCTATTGCACGGTGATATGATGCAGATTTATCAAATGCAGATTCTGCATGTTTTTGTTCGTCTTCAAGTTTTTTCCAGATTTTGCTTAATTCCGCCTTATAGAATTTTTCATCGGCAGGAATCATCTCAGAATAACGAACTTTGTCCTTGAGATCTTTTAGAACATCAGATTTTTTTCTTCGTAACATAACATGTTTTGTAAGTTGATTGCGTAACGTATCACGTTTATTTTCAAGTACAATTGCTTTACCTTTTTCATCTACATAACAGAAATATTCACAAAATTCCTTAAAGCTTCCAAGAAGGCCTGGTTTTAAAATATCAACAATTGGCCAGATTTCAGAACCACGATTATAGATTGGAGTGCCAGAAAGACCAACTCGGTATTTTATACTTTCAGCAGTTGCAAGTGCTTTTACTGCAGCATATTTTTGAGTGGTCTTAGACCTCAAATGTTGAACTTCGTCACATACAACAGATCTAATTCCAAGTTTTAGTAAATCAGGTAATCTTTTAGAAAGTAATTCATAATTGATAATGTAAAAATCATATTCTCCAATGTCAGCAAGTTTTCCATTTCGAATCATGGTGCTTGATGGTACATCGTTATCAATTATCCTGCCATTCTTTCCTTTTTTCTTTAAGAATTTTTCAATCTCCCTTTGCCAGTTTGTTAAAGTAACAAGTGGTGCAACAATTAATGCAGGAAATGCGTTTTTTTCTTTTGAGATATATGCAAGAGTTTGAACTGTTTTTCCAAGTCCCATCTCATCAGCAAGTAGTGCATTACCGCTTGATTTGATTAAAAAGTCAAGTCCTTCTCTTTGAAAATCTAAAAGAGTTCCTTTGAATTGTTTACTAGGCATAGCTTGTTGTAATTTTTCAATTTTTGGCACCTTTACTTTTTTAATTGTTAGTGGCGCAATTTTTCGTTTCCAAACAGAATTTGATAAAATCTCAAATGAATAACGATCTTCAATCATTTTTAATTTTTTGGTATTTTCATCATTGTCTGTTACAATGACTTCATTAGGTTTGTCTCCATACCACCCACGCGGGATTAATTTGGAAACCATATTTACAGCACGATTTCCAGAAATTTTCCAACACCAGGTTCCAGAATAACGATCCAATACAAATTCTAAAGTTCCAAATTTTTCCATGTTATGTTCCGAATTTTAGCTCATAGTTTTCATCATTTATGAACTTTATCCTTGAATTTACTCTCGAGATATATCAGATTCCAGAAGTTTAGTACATCTGTTGAGTAATTGAACCATATTGGTACATTCCAAGATTGGTTGTAGATCTAATGGAGTTTCTGATGCCAAGGCACATAGTGAATGAATGTATTCCATAGTAGGAGTTTCAGTTTTCAGATAATACTGTTCCAAAACATGATCAAGTTGGTGTGATGTTAATTCATCATTATCTACACTTTTTTTAATTTTATTCTTCCATAAATCCACCAAATTTTCCCAATCGACTAAAGAAATTGATTCATCAATTTCAGAAATCATTTCAATTTCAGCCTGAATATACATTTTTTTTCCAACTCCATCAGTATGATGAAGTTGTTCAATAGTTTTTGTGCCATGTAGAGTAAAAGGATCATAATCATCGGTTTTTTTAAGAGAAGGTGAAATCATACGAATAATTCTAAATTTTCTACGACCTCTAACATTTATGAAAAGATGACCACTTGTGGAGTCAACATCTTTACAATCAATTATTTTTGCAATTGTGCCAATATTATATGGCGCCTGCCAATTTGATAAAGTGTCACTATCATGACCAAGACATATTCCAAATTCTTTTTCTCCAAGCATGCAATCATCAATCATTTGCTTATACCTAGGTTCAAATATTCTTAGAGGAAGATCCTGATTAGGAAATAACACCAAATCTAGCGGAAATATAGGAACAATCCTGGTTTCACTCATAAACATACTATGTCCGCATAATATAAAATTCAATTACATTTTTAGGCAATATTTTAAACTGAAAGTAGAAGATTGGACACATTGAATGAAGAAAATAAAGAGACAGTCGTTTTAGGAATAATTAACCAAGGAATTTCCAAATTTGGTAAAATATTTCAAGAGGCAAAAATTGAACCAAGAGAGCTAGAATTGATTTTGCAGAAATTAGAAAATTTAGAATGGATTAGAGTATATGAAAAGAAAGGTTGGCTAGGTACAAAAATTGAGATTAAACCAACGCAAAAAGGATTTAGAGAATTTGAAAGACAATTAAAAATTTTAGAAGAAAAATGGAAAAAATTAGAAAACACCTACAAATCTGGAAATAAACAAGAGTTAGAACAGAAACTGAAAGAAAATAAATCATTTTTACCTTCAATGATGATGTTTGGAATAATCGATATGATGATGTTTAGTATGATGTTTAGTATGATTGGTTCAAGTATAGGAAATTTTATTCCATCTGAATACATGCAAGGAGTAGATAATGATACAGGCGATATGAGTGAATCAGACTTGGGAAATGATGACAAATTTGACATCGATATAGGCTTCTAATGTCGTACACATCATTTGACAATATTGGACTGGTAAAGGTACTATCTTTTTTTCAGACACATGAATCAGAATATTTATCAGGTCAAGATCTAAGTGATGTTTTAAAAATAAGCAGAGTTGCAGTTTGGAAACACATTAAAAAAATTCAGAAGTTAGGATACAAAATTGAATCAAAACAAAAATTGGGCTATAGGTTGACGAATGATACGGAAAAATTACTTCCGTGGGAAATTACGCAAAATCTTAAGACAGAAATAATTGGAAAAAGAGTATATTATTTTGAAGAGATTGACTCTACACAGAATTTTGCACAACAAATTGCATCGGATAAAAAAGAAGATGGAACAATCATTATCGCCCAAAAACAGACATCTGCTAGAGGACGACTTGATAGAAAATGGGTTTCACCAAAAGGAGGCATATGGTGTTCATTAATTATTCGCCCAAAATTTGATGTTTCAAGTTCAACGCTAGTTCCAATAGCAGGTGCAGTTGCATTATCAAAATCAATTGAGTTAGTTTTAGGAGTAGAAACTGCAGTAAAATGGCCAAATGATATCACAATGAACGGAAAAAAGGTTGCAGGGATATTAGTTGACGCATCATTTCAAGCCGCAATGATCGAGTATATGATTTTAGGAATTGGGATTAATTTTGATATAGATTCAAAAAAAATTGAGAGGAAATTATCAAATACACCAAATTTTTACGGCATAAATTCACTTCGAAAGAAGGGAGATAACACGCCTCCAAAATTATTACTCAAGGAATTTCTATTACAATTTGAAAAAGTTTTATTCCAATTAAACAAAGGGGAAAAATCAAAAATTGTCAAAGAGTGGACAAAAAGAGCAGAAGGTATTGGTAAAAAAATTACAATAAACACATCAAATGGAAGTATTTCCGGAATCTCCAAAGGAATAGATAACGACGGTGCATTGAAATTAAAAACAGAGAAAAAGTTAGAACGGATTTTTGTAGGGGATGTTGTTTTAAAATAAATATATCTATTTTAATTTTGAAGAAACTGTTTTTTTGGAATTAATTATTGTTGAATAAATCTCATAAATTGTTGAATAATTCAATTGGTTTTCTTGATCAGATTTTTGAATTATTTCTAAAAATTCAGGAGATGCATTAAGAATTTCATCATCAATTCTTTTTCTCATTTCACGCTCAGATAGAGTTGACATGTAGATTAATGAATTATGGCGTAATATGCCCAAACTTTGATTCTTTAGACTTCCTACATCGAAAATAATTGACTGAAAATGCCAAGTTATATTAAATATCTAGAAAAATGATTGAAAATTTAAAAGTCAAAAAATAAAGATAAAGTATGGAAACTAAGAATATCGGATTAAGAAATATCCCAATTGCAGATACAAAAATTTCTCTAATTGACGGAGAGAAAGGAAAATTGATTTATCGAGGATTTGATGTGTTGGATTTAACAAAAAATTCTAATTTTGAAGAATGTTGTTTTTTACTTCTACATGATCATTTGCCAAATCGGATAGAATTTGATGAATTTACAATAAAACTAAAAAAAGCAAGAACGATTCCTGAACAAATGCAAAAAAATATGAGAAACTGGAGAAAAAATGCTCATCCGATGGATGTCTTACAGGCATTTGTTGCAGCACTTGCAGGATACTATGATGAAAAAGGTTCTGAAAAAGAGATCAGTCAACAAAGAGCAATAAATCTAATTGCCAAGGTGCCAACCATCATTGCAAGCTGGGATAGAGTTAGAAATGACAAAGAACCAATTCAACCAGATCTAGAATTAAGTCACGCTTCAAATTTTCTTTACATGCTTACAGGAAATACGCCAGATAAAGAAATGGAAAGAGTGTTTGATGTCTGTCTGATTTTACATGCAGACCACACATTCAATGCATCAACTTTTGCTGCAAGAGAAGTTGCATCTACACGTGCTCACATGTATTCAGCAGTAAGTGCTGCAGTAGGCGCATTGAGTGGGGAATTACACGGAGGAGCAAACTTAGAAGTTATGAAAATGTTATTAGATATCAAAGAAGTAGGGAATGTTGAAAATTGGGTAAAGACAAAAATTGAAAATGGCGGCAGAGTTATGGGCATGGGGCATGCAGTTTACAAAACAGTGGATCCTCGTTCAATGGTTCTAAAAGAATTATCAAAAAAATTATCCGAGAAGACAAATTTACCATGGTTTGATATTACAAAAAAAATTGAAGAGACTACTGCCAAAATAATGAAAAATAGAAAAGAAAAAGATATTTTCCCAAATGTAGATCTGTATAGCGCATCAGTCTACCATATGCTGGATATTCCAATGGATTTGAATACACCAATTTTTGCAATTTCTAGAGTATCTGGATGGGCCGCACATGTTATCGAAGAGAAATTTGCAGAAGCAGCGCCAAAACCAATGTTGTATAGACCTAAGGCAACATACGTTGGAAAATATGAAGGACCACAAGGATGTACTTATATCCCAATACAAGAACGAAAATAATTAATTTCTTGTTTTTAACCAGTTTTGTGCTTTAGAATTAATGTCATGACTATACAATACTTCAAAAACCATATCATAGAATGTAATTCCCTTTTTTTGAGCCTGACTATCAAGCCATTTTATTCCATCAGCTAATTCAGGATCATGTGCTGAAAATTCTACTAATTCATCAACCATTTTTCTGAAGAAACTATGTGACTTCATCATGAAAAATAATTTCAATATGGATCAATAAGACCAGAATACAAATTAAATAGACAAAAAACACCTTTTTGATTGACATATGGAACATGATATTTTCTTTGATGGGAATGTGAAAGAATATTCATGGTCAATAAAGACGGGAGATAAGATTGCAGACCAAATAAGAGAACACCCACCAGCATTTCGTTCAGGAGGAAAAATAAATATAAAAAATGATGAGGAGTCAAGATTTGTTGCACTGCACATAGGGATTTACTGGGGATTAGGCGTGAACATTATCAAAGATAATGATGAATTGAATGTAATGTGTGATTCAGATATTATGTTTGGAATTATGACTAAAGATGAAAAAAGTGATAATCAGATAATTAATGATAAGGTTTACTTCATCAATCAATTAACAAACCTTAGAAGATTAAAGATTAATTATCAATTAATAGAATCTGAAAAAAATATTGCAACAAAGCATCTTTTTGCAGAAGAAGACACTGCTGGAAGAGATTCTAGAGGGTATGTCTAATAATCACACCAATGTCATTTACATTATTTTGAGTAATACCTGTTTTTATTAACCCGCCAAACTTTTTAAAAAATGACGATGAGTCATTATTTTTTAAAAAAGGTTTTCCATCATATTCACATTGAGTAGAAAACATAGAGCCAGCGAATTTTGTATTTCCATCAATTCCATCAGTTCCAATCGATGCAATTGTAAAGTTGAATTTTTTGTGTTTTAATTTTTCATACAACCGCAATACAAGTTCCTGATTACGCCCACCTTTTCCATTACCAGTTACATTAACTGTAGGTTCTCCACCAAAAATTATGCAGTCACTTTTTGAATTAATTGCTACAGATGTAATCATTTTTGTAACTTGAACAAGATTACCAGTGATATTTGGGATTACATGTGTTTTGTAACCTAATTTTTTAGATTTATTTTTCATTTTTGTAAGACATTTAGAATTATTCAAAATTAAAATATTTTTTATCATGGGTTTTTTTGGAGTTTCTGAAATTTTCCCATTTAACCCAGATTCTATTACAGACAAGACAGATTTTGGAAATTTATGTTCAAAAGAAAATTTTTTAATAATTTTTGCAGCATCTGAAAAAGTAGATTTATCACAAAAAGTTATTCCCGAAGAAATAGACCCAATATTATCTCCAATTACATCAGATACAAGAAGTGAGATTCCAGTAGAATTCATATTTTGAATTAAGCGCCCTCCTTTGATCAATGACAAATGCTTACGAATGCATGCAATTTCATCGATGTTAGCCCCTGATCGAATCAATGTTTCGTTTACGAGTATTTTATCTCGTAACGATATAGAATCAGGATAAACAGACAATGAAGAACCTCCACCAGATATCAAAAATACTACAAAATCATTTTTATTGGTTTTATTCAAAAATGAAATCAATTTTTTGCCCGCTTTGAAACTATTTTGATTTGGAAGAGGATGACCAGAATTAATTATTTCAAAAGTAGATTTGTTTAATTTTGGGAGTATGCTAGATGGGACCACAATTATTCCATTTTTAAATTTTATTTTTTTTGAGACATATTCTGCCATTAGACCTGCAGACTTGCCAATTGCAACTAAAAACACATGATCATATTTTTTTAGATCTATCTCAGATGAAGATAATCGAATTTTATTTTTCAGAATATATTTTTTTAAATGTGTAGATGGAACTGATGATTCAAGACCCTCGTTCAAGATTGTTAGAACTGTACGAAAATCATGATTAAGATGTAGTTTTGAAGGATTTTTGATCAATTAATTATGGTAAGATGAAAATAACTTAAGTTTTTTATATTGGAAGGTATAAAAAGAATAGTTATTTTACATGAATTATGGATACAGTAAGAATTCCGAAAGTAATTCAATTTGGAGAAGATGCATTATCACAAGCTGAATATCCAAAAAATGCGTTAGTTGTAACAACCGTTCCTCCAGAATTATCTGATAAATGGTTAGGAAGAATGGGCATACAAGATTACATGTTGTATGACAAGGTCCAGCCAGAACCATCAATTGAAATGGTTAAGGAGGTAATTGAAGAATACAAATCTAAAAACATTAGTGCAATGATTGGATTAGGAGGAGGAAGTTCTATGGACGTTGTAAAATATGCAGCTTCAGAAATGGGTGTAGAAAAAATTCTAATTCCTACAACATTTGGAACAGGAGCAGAAATGACAACATATTGCGTTCTAAAGTTTGATGGAAAAAAGAAATTACTCAGGGAGGACAGATTCCTTGCAGATAGAGCAGTAATTGATTCATACTTTATGGATGGAACACCGGAGCAGGTTATCAAAAGTTCAGTATGCGATGCATGTGCACAGGCAACAGAAGGTTATGATAGTAAACTTGGAAATGACCTTACCAAAACATTGTGTAAACAAGCATTCGATGTATTGTATGATGCAATCATGAATGATAAACCAGAAAATTATCCATACGGTTCTATGTTATCAGGAATGGGTTTCGGAAACTGTTCTACAACATTAGGACATGCATTATCGTATGTCTTTTCAAATGAAGGAGTACCTCATGGATACTCACTATCATCATGTACCACAGTTGCCCACAAGCATAACAAATCAATATTTTATGACAGATTCAAAGGAATTATTGAAAAAATGGGATTTGATAAATTAGAGCTAAAAGCAGATGTAGAACAAGCAGCAGATGTAGTGATGACAGACAAAGGTCATTTAGACCCAAATCCAATTTCAATTTCAAAAGAAGATGTTGTTAAATGTCTTAATGATATTAAAAGTGGAAATCTCTAAAATATTATTTCTTTTTTATATTTTATTTATTAGTAATAACCAAAATCGTCATACTTTATTAACAGTAATTTTTGAATAACATCAGGTAAAATGCTCAAATTTGGAATTCAAAATGGATTAAACGTAGCAAGACTAGGATTAACTGAAGATCAAATTTTAACAGCATGTAGCTTAGCAGACAAAACAGGATACCATTCAATTTGGTATATGGATCATTCAAATGTTCCACAATGGAGTCATGCAATTGTAAATGACCCATGGGTTATGCTTGCAGGAATTGCAGCAGTAACAAACAATGTAGAATTAGGAACATGTGTAACAGATGCATTACGAAGACATCCATCAAATATTGCACTAGCGTCAATCACATTAGATAGATTATCAAAAGGAAGAGGAACGTTAGGGATCGGTGCGGGAGAAGCACAGAATCTTAAAGAATTTAACATTCCATTTGACAAACCAGTATCAAAATTTGAAGAACAATTACAAGTCATAAAACATCTTTACGATTCAGACCCAGACAATAGAAAAACATGGGAAGGAAAATATTATCAATTAACAGAAGCTTGCTTACAAGCAAAATCAGTAAGACAGCCACATGTTCCAATTTACATGGCAGCTGGAGGACCACGTACTCTAAAGATGACAGGAAAGTATGGAGATGGATGGTTACCAATAGGTTACACACCAGAGTTATTCGAAGACCATAAAAATCAGATTGTAGATTCAATGAACGAAAATGGACGAACTGAAGAAGAAAAACAAGATTTCCAAATGGCACTAGACATAGACGTGTACTTTTCAGATGATGCAGAAACATCATGGGCAAAAATGAAAGAAGCAATCAAAGTTAGTTTGTTTAAACCGGAAGTTCTTAGAGTTCATGGATTAAAAGATATAGAAGGATTTGATTTCAAAAAATACTTTACAGAATATTCAATGTCAAATCAAGATTGGATTGTAAAAATGAGAGAGGCAGCAACAACAATTCCAGATAAAATTGCAAGATCGTCAGTAGGAGTTGGAACACCAGACGATGTAATAGAAATATTTGAAAAATTCCTTAAAGCAGGTGTAAATCATTTTGTCGTACGATTCTGGGGTTCAAATTACTTTGGCTCTATTGATAAATTTGCAAACAAAGTGATTCCATATTTCAGAGATCAGGATAAATAATTTAACTAACAAAAAAATTCTAAACACATGCAATTATTAGGAAAACTAATCATTAAATCCAAAGAAAGAATAATTCAATTTCTAAACAATGAAAATACAGGAAGAATTTCAAGTATAGATAAAGACGGATTCCCTCAGATAATACCAATGAATTTTGTGTTCCTAAATAATGCCGTGTACATGCATTCACACATCAAAGGAGAGAAAATTGAAAATATTAAACGTAATTCAAAAGTTGGGTTTGAAGTTGACAAAAATTTAGAGTTTTTACCATCATATTTTTCTGATCCAGATGATGCATCACTTGCAGATACATTGTACATTAGTGTTGTAATCAAAGGAGAAGCAATATTGGTGGAGGATAAAGAGGAAAAAGTTCTAGCATTGAATGGACTAATGGAAAAATATCAGCCCGAAGGACAATACGAGCCAATGAGAGATGATATGGATGTATTAGGTGCGACGGCGGTAATAAAAATAATGCCAAAAGAAATGAATGGTAAATACAAAATTGGGCAGAATATGAGCAAAGATGAAAAAATAGAATTAGCACAAAAAATTAAAAATAGAAATTCTCAAACATCTAGAGATACTTTGGAGATAATGGGATTTTCCATAGAGAGTGATAAACTGGTCATGAAAGAAGATGTAGAATGGTAAATCAGTGCCAATTTTTATAAACATTTCAATATAGTAGTAGATACATGTCAGACTCAACCATAGATGATGCATTAAAGCTACTAGAAACAGGAAAAGGTAATCCTGACAGATTAAAACAGATTATTGAATCATTTCAAAAAAGAAGTATGATTTCAATGCAAGATAGAAAATATGTGGATGCGTTAGTTGAACAGTATTTGACCCCAAGACATAGACAAATGACAAATAAGATGAAACAATCTGAAAGACCACAAACTAATTTTCCAAGAATTAGAAAAGGTACAGAATCATCATTTAAGATTACAGAAGTAAATGTAACATCAGGAAATCCATACATTAAACCAACCATAGAAAAAGAAACCCCAAGACCTAGAAAAGAAGAATTAGCATCAAAAGAACCATCCATAGAAGAAAAATTTATCGAACACATAGAAACAGATCGTACAGATAAAAAAAAATCAGGTAAAGGGAAACTTGCAGGAATAATCATAGGAATTATTGCGATTATAGTTATTGGGGGCGGAGCTGCATATATTGGAAGCAGTTCAGATTTATTTTCAGCAGATGTTGAAATAGAAAAGAGGATTACATGTCAAGACGAGACATTGTTAATTTCAACAACCAAAGTTCCTAATTTCCCAGCACCAGGAAAAGATTTGGAATATTATCAAGACAGATATGATAATGAACCAAAATACAAAGAATGGTTTGATAAAAACTTCCAGGGATACACAGTTAAAGAAGTGCTAGTGCCACAATTTGGAAATAAAGAAACAGTAGTTCCTGATTTTCCAGATCCTGAAAAAGACTTACAGCATTATCTAGATCGATACGATAATGAACCAAAATACAAGGAATGGTTTGATAAAAACTTCCCAGAACAGACAGTTAGAGAAGCAGTTTGCTAAATTTTCATCGTTAGCTATATTTTTTCTTCAAAATAACAGGAACTATTGCAAAAATTTGAGATAAATTCAGAATTTCTACCCACAGGGGATCAGCCACAAGCAATAGATAATCTTGTAAAAGGCTCCAAAACCAAAATGAATCAAACATTATTGGGAGTGACAGGAAGTGGAAAAACATTCACAGTGGCAAATGTAATAGCAAATACTGGAAAAAATGCATTAATCATATCACATAACAAAACTTTAGCTGCACAACTTTATTCAGAATTAAAACAGTTTTTTCCAAAAAACAATGTAGGATATTTTGTTAGTTATTATGATTATTATCAACCAGAAAGTTATCTTCCTCAAACAGACACATACATAGAAAAAGATACACAAATAAATGAAAAAATTGAAAAATTAAGACTGGAAGCTACTGCAATGCTTCTTTCAGGAGAACCAACAATCATTGTCTCAACAGTGTCATGCATCTATTCACTTGGTTCACCAAAAGAATGGGAAGGTATGGCAATCACATTAAATAAAAATGAGAAAATATCAAGAACAGAATTGATTAAGAAATTAATCAATGCAAGATATGAAAGAAATGATGTAGAGCTAACACCTGGAAATTTTAGAGTTAAAGGAGACACAATAGATGTCATACCAGCATACTCACAAGATATAATACGAATTTCATTATTTGGAGATGAAATTGAAAAAATATTAATTTTGGACAATATGTCATTGGATGTAAAAAAAGATATAGAAAAATTCAAAATTTTTCCAGCAAAGCATTACCTCATTGCAAAAGATATTCGAAATAAAGCAGTGGAATCAATTAAGACTGAATTAAAAAAAACACTAAGCACCTTACCTGAATTAGAAAAACAAAGATTGGAAATGCGTACTAAATATGATTTAGAAATGATTGAAGAGTTAGGATATTGTTCAGGGATAGAAAATTACTCTAGGCATTTTGATGGAAGAAATGCAGGTGAACCTGCATTTTGTCTATTAGATTTTTTTGGGAAAGAATTCTTACTGGTAATTGATGAGTCACATGTTACACTTCCACAATTACATGGTATGTACAAAGGAGATTTTTCAAGAAAAAAATCATTAATAGATTATGGATTTAGATTGCCCAGTGCATTTGATAATAGACCATTAAAGTTTGAAGAGTTTGAAAAAAAACTTGTAGATGTAATTTTTGTATCAGCAACACCCGGAGAATATGAAAAGAAAAGATCAAATCAAATTGTGGAACAGCTTGTAAGACCTACAGGATTAATTGAACCTACTATCGAGATTAGAAAATCACAAGGTCAGATGGATGATTTAATTAGAGAAGTTTCTATTAGAGCAGAAAAAAATGAGCGGACATTAGTAACTACACTGACTAAAAGAATGGCCGAAGATTTGGCCGAATATCTGTCAAAAAAGGAGATAAGAGTGCGATATCTTCATTCAGAAATTGAGGGATTGCAAAGAACAGAATTGATTAGACAATTAAGATTAGGTGAATTTGATGTATTAGTGGGCATTAACTTACTAAGAGAAGGCTTAGACATTCCAGAAGTTTCACTTGTGGCAATATTGGATGCAGATAAAGAAGGGTTTTTACGAAATGACATCAGTCTAATTCAGACCTGTGGCAGGGCTGCAAGACATGTAGAAGGCAAAGTGATCATGTATGCAGACAATATAACTAAATCAATTAAAGCAGCAATTGCTGAAACAGAAAGAAGACGTCAAAAACAGATCAAATATAATGAGATACATAAGATTACACCTAAAACGATTATCAAATCAATACCAGAACAAGAAACAGAGTTAGATGAAATAAAAAACAAATCAAAGACAGATTTAGGTAAACAAAAAATTGAAATTGAAATGCAAATGAAAGTATTTGCAGAAGATTTAGACTTTGAAAATGCAATAAGATGTAGAGATAAAATAAAAAGAATCGAAAAGGAGTTACAAAAAGATGAATAATGATGAATTAAGAGTTAAAGGTGCACGCCACCACAATTTGAAAAACATTAATGTGAATATACCAAAAAACAAAATTATCGTTATTAGTGGATTATCAGGTTCTGGGAAATCAACACTCGCATTTGATACAATTTATGCAGAAGGGCAAAGACGCTATGTAGAATCACTCTCGTCATATGCAAGACAATTCTTAGAAATGATGGATAAACCAGATGTTGATTCAATAGATGGACTATCCCCTGCAATATCAATTCAACAAAAAACAACTAGCAAAAATCCACGCTCTACAGTAGGA
>Ga0114999_10003672_pt1 | contig 19097 bp, 18 predicted proteins | sample ArcticOcean_MG_C_3_FD_89820 | JGI IMG/M metagenome (GOLD analysis project Ga0114999, IMG submission 89820) | Marine microbial communities from western Arctic Ocean - ArcticOcean_MG_CB8_126 | ecosystem: Environmental > Aquatic > Marine > Oceanic | place: Arctic Ocean: Canada Basin | collected...
AACCACGGAGATCGGCAGGCCCTCCAGCAGGCTGACAGGGAGCGAAACGTTGCTATCGGTAACGATTGCAGTGGTCATGGTTATCCAAGGCGCAGTATGGGGCCAACAGGGCAGCGCGACCGGTATTATAGGCAAGCCACAGGAGTCCCTTTCCCATGCCCCCGCGATCATGGCCCGCGTTCAGCCGAAAGCCAGGAGGCGCGAGATCATGCGCCTCAACGACGGGACGCTGTGCATCAAAGTGGCGGCCGCAGCCGAAGGTGGCAAGGCTAATCGGGCAGTTTGCGATCTACTCGCGGAAGCGTTTGGTATAGCGAAGCGGGACGTGAGCGGGCACCGGAATCGCAACAAAGTGCTTGAGGTCGCTTTGGACGGGGGAGCAAGCGGGTGCCGCCATCGGCGAGTTGCCTAGAGTGAGATGAGAACGCGGCGGATGAACCATAGCCCGAAGACAGCGACTAAGAAAGAAAGGTCTAGGCCGCCTGCCGCCGGGACGTAGCGTCGTATGGGCGCGAGAATCGGTTCGGTAATCCCGGCGAGCATGGCATTGATTTGCAGCAGGACTTCGTTGCGGACGCCAAACACGAACAACCATGAAACAATGGCCCTGACGAAGAACAACAGCATCAGGAACCAGATGATCATTACCGCCAAATCTCGGATGATGTCCACTATTGTCCTCCTAGCTCGCGGGCCTTCCGATAGGCCGCGGCAACCGCTTCTAGAATCGTTGACCTGAACCCGTGGCTTTCCAACTCTCGTAGCGCCTCTGCGGTGGTTCCGCCCGGCGAAGTAACGCGCTCGCGCAGCAGCGCAGGATTCTCGCCCGTCTCTTTCACCAGCTGCGCGCTACCCAACACGGTCTGAACCGCGAGCGTCGTTGCCATGTCGCGGGCCATGCCCATATATACGCCAGCTTCGATCAGCGATTCGAGGAAGGCGAAGACGTAGGCAGGCCCGCTACCGGATAGCGCGGTCGCCATGTCCAGGTAGTGTTCGTCTGCCACGTACCACTCGACGCCGAGTACGCCAAGCAGTTCCTTCGCTGCAGTACGGGTAGCCTCCGGAACCACGTCCGTTGCCGTCCAGACTGACATGCCCTGGCCGATCTGCGCAGGAGTATTCGGCATGACACGGATCACCGAATCATGCTTCATTCCTCCGGTGATCGATGGAACGGCGAGTCCCGCGATGATCGACAGCAGGGTTTGGCCAGAGGTCAGCTTGCCTTTGAGACCCGAAGCGACGCTTGCGAAATGCTGGGGCTTCACCGAGAGCACGATGAGGTCGGCATCGGCGATCGCATCGACATTGTTATCGGTAACCGAGATTGCGTACTCGCTTGCTAGATACTCGCGGCGCGTTGCAACGGGCTCGGCGATGCATACGTCGCTGGCGTCTAGCACTTGAGCCGCGAGCGCTCTACTGAAGATTGCCTCTGCCATCACTCCGCCGCCGACGAACGTGGTCCGCATGGGTGCTCCAAAACTGGCCTGAGAATGCTGGTCAGAACGTGGTCGGATTATAGCATTGGTGGCTTCATGGCCTGGCCGAATCACACGGCGGTGACGAGTCGGACTAGAAGTCTGCGATGGAACCGGTGCGGGAGGCGAGTGCCGCGAGCCTCACAGCCTGAATCATGCCTTTCGAGTCAGCGATCCCTCGGCCAGCGATGTCGAACGCTGTCCCGTGATCAACCGAGGTACGCAAGAAGGGCAATCCTAGGTTCATTGTTGCGCTCGACGCCCAATCGTGAACTTTGACGGCGACGTGTCCCTGATCGTGGTACATGGCCAAAACCACGTCGAACTTGCCATCGATCGCCTGGTTGAACACCGTGTCAGCGGGAATCGGGCCGGTCACGTTGATGCCTGCCGCGACCGCTGCCTCCACAGCCGGAGCGATCTCATCGATCTCCTCCGTGCCGATGATGCCCGCCTCGCCACCGTGAGGGTTAAGCGCTGCAGCGGCAATCCTGGCGGGCGAAAACCCCTGGGATACGAAGAAATCGTGAGTGAGGTGTAGCTTCGCTAGGACGTTACTTTTGGTCACGTAGTCGCATGCAACTCGAAGGGAGCGATGCGTCGTCAGATGAACGACCCGAAGCCCTGGCGTGACGAGCATCGTTACCACCTGCTCCGCGCCAGTCATGGATTGGTAGATCTCCTGGTGACCTACGTCTGTAAGCCCGGCGAGGCTCGCTGCGTGCTTGTTGATCGGCGCGGTAGCGATAGCGTCGACCCGCCCTGCCATTGCCAAGTCCGCCGCCGCTTTCACCCATACGATTGCGGCGCTGCCCGCGTCCGCCGAGACTTTGCCATAGGGTAGGTCTGCCAGGTTATTGGGCAGACCGTTAGGCTCATAGATTGCCACATCGCCGTCGGAAACCGCGTCGGAGGGGTCGGTTACCGCCCGCGCCGACAGGGATGAATCAGTCAGCGCCAGTGCCTTATCGAGCACGGGGGCACTGCCTATCACGACGAGCCGGGCGATATCGTTCAGCTCGCCCGAGGCGAGGGCCTTCGCCACGACTTCTGGGCCGATGCCCACAGGGTCACCAAGCGTGATGGCTATGAGTGGAAGGTGCTGTGCCATAGTGTTTGATTATACCCGTCGCAGTTAAAAAGGGCGGGCCCCGATGGTTAGACCATCGAGGCCCGGTGGCCCGCTCCCGTGGCGCGTCGGAAGGGGCCTGCGGAGGAGGGAGACGAGGAACGTCCAGGGGAGTAGGGTGTTCCAGTCGGCCCCGACAAGGTCGGGGCATATCAATCGCGGTTAGTGAGGAAACTCCTCAATGTCGGTTCGGCTACACCACGTCCGCGGGCGTTTTCATCATGTGGATTTCTCTCCACGGTTCCAATGACACCTCTTCGCCTGCTGACCCTACGATTAGAAGTTCTTTGTCGGCACGGATTACGAATCTGTTACCTGCCAACGCCAACTCGCCCTCGTACTGACGTATTCGGAACTCAAGATGCTTCAGGTTGCGTTCCACCTCTGTGGAATCGGTTGGGGCTTCAGTGAAGACCACTACGCCGGGATGATCGGGTGCCAGGGCGCCTGGCCCTCGAAACTCCTCGCCGCAGGTGACTAGCGTTCGATCAAGCCCTAGGGCCTCGCGGAGTCCAGCGGGGCCTGGAGTACGCGAAAAATCGGTAGCGTGTACTGCGTCAATCCCGTCGTAGTTGTCTCGCGGCAGACAAACATCAATTAGCCATCGGGTCGGTTCTACACTCATCCCGTGTTGCCTCCTTGGAATGTCGTGGTCGCGGACATGAGAGTCAGGCATCCCTGGGATGTTTGGCGCTCGTCTGATACGTGCAGTGGGCGCTAGCTCGGTGAAGTGGCTGAGGCCTCGTCCGACGGGGCGCTTTCCGGCTTGGTAATGCCGGGACGCCGGCCTCGCCGTGCCCGCTGCTTGGGGGGGAGAGCATATTCATTGGGTATCAATTCCAACTGGGCCGAGGAAGCAGCAGCTTGTTCGTCCTCGTCAGCGCTGTGATACTCGCGAATCTCGCGGACGAATCCATCTAGGTCATCGAAATCTCGGTAAACGCTGGCGTACCGGACATATGCGACGGAGTCAATCTGGCGTAGCCGTCGGAGCGCTGCGTCTCCGATCACGGAGGCAGGAACTTCGGCTCGGCCAAGCCGTTGCAGGTCGCTGTCTATCTCTTCAACTAATTTATCCAGAGCTCCGGTCGGCAGTGGGCGCTTTACGCATGCCAGTCGAATGCTACGGAGTAGCTTTTCGCGGTCGAACTCCTCACGCCTTCCATCGCGCTTCGCGACGACCAGCGCTGCGTGCTGGATACGTTCATAAGTGGTGAATCGCACCCCGCAAGCTGCGCACTCTCTGCGCCTTCGAATCTCTTCCCCGGTGTCCCGGGAATCCGTGACGCGCGAGTCGGGTGCTCCACAGTTTGGGCATCGCATGTAGTGATGATTCTCCTGAGACCAACCGCGCGACTCGGTGCGGCCTGCTGGTGCAGTGCCGCTGTACAACAATATAGGGGATTGTAATGTGCCGTGGCTACTACATGGTGGGTTCAACCCGTTGCGGAACCACGGCGGCTATTCTTCTCGCTTATCGGTATCCGTGTCAAGTACCAAATTCATGGAATTTCGCTAGATGCCGCATCAGGCTGCCCGCGGTCACTATATGTTGTATGAATTCGCGGCAAGTGTGAGTCGTCTGGCGGAAGGCAAAAATGGGCCCCGTGGGGTTACCAGCGGGGCCCGGTGATCCACTCCCATTGGCGCGTGGAAGGGATCTGGAGGAGATCTCGGAGTAGTCATGGGGAGTGACCGCTCCGAAGGGTGTGCCCAGGTTTCGGGGGAGATGCCTGGGCGAATATTGGTTTTCAATGCCTCTCGTCATTGCCCCATCGATTCCCGGGCCTGGCTCGATACCAGAACCCGGGAAACAGAGGGGTACAGCGTCCGCTTCAAGGGAGGCAATCCATCAGCGGGTGAATGCAGTTTTAGTCGGTGGACGCTTGATGCGAAGCGCGCAAGAACGGGGGAAGATCCAAGTCTGACTCGTCTCCAAGGGCCTGTCGGAGGAACTCCGAGATGTCGTCATCGTGTAGCGTGCCTGCTTCAACGGTTGGCAACCCGGTGGCGATGATCGTCACGCGAACCTCGTCCTCCATCTTCATGTCCGTCACCATTCCGAAGATGATGTTGGCTTCTGGGTCGACCGCTTTGCTGATCACGTCAGCTGCTTGCTGGACTTCCTTCAACGTGAGGTCTGTACCTCCAGTGATGTTGAACAAGACTCCGCGGGCTCCCTCAATGCTGACATCGAGCATGGGACTGTTGACCGCCGCTTGGGCAGCCTGGACCGCACGTCCTTCACCAGAGCCGTGACCGATGGACATCCATGCGGGGCCCGCACCGCTCATAATGGTTTTAACATCCGCGAAATCGAGGTTGATCTCTCCAGGGACGGTCACGAGTTCGGCTATGGATTGGACGCCCTGCCGAAGCACGTCATCGGCGATCTTGAACGCACTCTCTGCGGTGATCGTGTCGTCGCATATGCTCGTGAGCCGATCATTCGGAATAACGATAAGCGTGTCCACGTGCTCGCGGAGCCGGGCAAGCCCGTCCTCGGCGTTCTTTGCACGTCGACGCCCCTCGAAACCAAAGGGCTTGGTGACGACCGCGATAGTCAGAGCTCCGGTCTCTTTGGCTATCTCTGCGACCACCGGCGCCGCGCCCGTGCCCGTGCCTCCACCCATGCCGGAGGCGATGAAGACCATATCGGCGTTCCGAACTGCTTCGTAAAGCTCTTCCCGTGACTCCTCGGCTGCTGCCTGACCGATGGTAGGTTCGCCACCTACGCCTAGACCACGCGTCAGCTTGTCGCCGACCCTGATCTTGACGGGGACGTCCAAGCGCAGCAGGTGCTGTGCATCCGTGTTCACTGCGAGATATTCGACCCCGGGCACGCGCTCTCGATACATTCGATTGACGGCATTGCAGCCGCCACCACCGACTCCGATGACTTTGACCTGAGCCAGGCCGTCGATCTGAGGTGTCTGATTCGATCCAAACATGTCCATGATTCGGAACCCCTTTCCCTACGTGACTGAAACTGTGTGGCTGAACAGAAACTTTCTTCAGTGATCTTTGTTATCCAGGTGCCGCCTCCTCGTCGTCTGGGCCCGCGCGAACCGCCTGACGAGATCGGAGCCCTTGCTGGCGAGGGAGCGCCATGACGCCTCCCCGCGTTCTTGCGAAGCGACTCACGCGCGCACCTCTGTCACGCGGGGAGGCGTGACACGGCGTGGTGTGAGTCGAGAGAACCATCCCTTGAACCGGTCGAGAACGTTGGTGTCTAGCGTCACGCTTTCTGCAACGGCTCCTGGGTGGCGGTGCTGGATGGCCCAGAGGAGTAGGCCGACCGCAGTTGAAAATGAGGAGTGCTCAAGCTCCGGAGGGAGCCCCAGCGTCCCCGACGGAGTGCCGATGCGAACCGCGCACTTGCCATAATCCGCAACGATCTCTACTAGACCGGGCAGGTTGGCGCATCCCCCCGTGAGGACTATCCCGCCTGGCGGCACTTTGGTCAGGCCGGATTGACGAACCTTGTGAAGCACCATGCGCACGAGTTCCACAGCACGATCGTGCAGCAGTTGGTTTAGCGTCTGATGCGAGATGGGCCTGGTGTGCTCACCGAGTCCGCTTTCGACCTCGATCACATCGTGGGCGCCAACCTGGTCTAGTGAGGCGGAGCCATAGCGTAGTTTGGTCGCCTCGGCGACTGTCGGTGGGAGCCCTAGGCCGATGGCTATGTCATTGGTGAAATGGTGCCCGGCGACTGGAATGGCTGCGGTGTACCAAACAGCGCCCTCTCGATAAATAGCGATATCGCTCGTGCCACCACCGATATCCACTAGCACCGCACCCGCCTCGCGCTCATCGGCCGTGAGTACGGCCTCGGCGCTCGCAAGGTGCTCGATCACTATGCCGTGAACCTTGACCCCGGCCGCGCGAACTACCTGCTCGAGGTGTTCCATCGTGGCCGCGTCACCGACGACGACATGGGATTCGGCGGCCAATTGTTCGCCGTTCATTCCAATGGGATCACGAACGCCTCGAAGTCCGTCCACCTGATAGGACTGAGGTACAACGTGGACGATCCGTCGCCGGTTGTCTGATTTGTCAACAGTTGAGGCCAGCAAACGATCAACGTCGGCCTGGGAAAAGGCCTTGACCCCTCCCTTGCCATTTTGTGACAGGCTGACAGATGTGTTGATGCATGTCAGATGTCCTCCGGTGATGCCGACGTGAGCGGTCGGAATGTCGAAGCCCAACATGGACTTCGCTTCTTGAACCGACTTACGAATGGACTCTGTCAACTCGGCGGGGTTCACCACCATGCCCTTACGCATACCCTCAGAGGTCGCGTGACCCACCGCGACAACCTGCATCGTGCCAGTCGGGGACACTTTCGCAACCAAAGTGGCTATCTTCGTCGTGCCGATGTCGATCGCTGCATATGTTGTTTCGTTTCCAGATGCCATGCTGCTACCCTTCCGTTCCTCGTACCGCTAGGGCCCGTATCACTGACTAGCGGTCCCGACTCTCGTCGGTTTCAGGTTTCAATCGCTCGGCGACGCGCAACTTTGCGCTGCGACTCCGGGGATTGCGCTCAACCTCAGCCTTGCTTGGGCGGATCACCTTTTTGACCACGGCTTTCAACCGCTCGGATCCGACCACGAACCGCTTTATCTCTCGGTCTTCCAACGAGTGATACGAGATGGTCACCAACCGCCCGCCTTTGTCCAATACGCCGGTGGCTTGGTCGAGGCCAGCCTGCAGGCTTTCGATTTCGTGATTCACTCCCATGCGTAGCGCCTGGAACGTTCGTGTCGCAGGGTGCGTGCGCCCCTTCCTGTACCCGGAAGCCCGCGCTACAACGTCTGCTAAGTGCTTGGCATCGGTAATCGTCCGGTTGCGTACGACTGCCCTTGCGATCCTGCGAGACTTCGGCTCCTCACCAAGCCGGTAAATCAGGTTGGCGAGATCTTCTTCTGACCATTCGTTCACGATGCGGTCTGCCGTGAGCTCACCCTCCGCCGAGAACCGCATGTCGAGCGTTGCGGGCCTTTTAAAGCTGAACCCCCGATCCTCGGCGTCCAGTTGCCGAGACGAAAGACCCAGATCGAAGAGCACTCCGCTTGCAGGGATGAACCCTCTGCTCGATGCTGATTGCTCCAGATGTTCGAAATTTGTGTTCACTAAAACCGCGGATTTGCCATAAGGAGCTAGCCTCTCGGATGTCGCCATGATCGCCTCAGGGTCGGCATCGAGCCCCAGTAGGCGGCCGTGTACACCGTCGGGCCCGGGGCCCACAGCAGCTTCGAGAATCGCAACCGAATGCCCGCCGTCGCCCAAGGTGCAGTCGATGTAGGTTCCGCCAGGGTGAACCCCCAGGCTCTCCAGGACTTCTGAGACCATCACTGGCCAGTGGTATGTTCCGGTCGCTCCCGTCACTTCCCGGCCTCCTGGTCAGATCGCTCATCGTCGGTGAAATCCATGTCCGCAGCATCGATCTCCACCATCATTTCGCCCCATCGGCTGCTGTCCCACAGCTCAAGCCATGTTCCAGCGCCGACGATGACTACCTCCTCCTGCAGACCCGCGAACTGTCGCAGCGGCTGTGGGAGAACTACACGCCCTTGTCGATCGAGCTCTAGGTCGAAGGTCGACCCAAACACTCGCCGTCGGAGCGTTCGCGCAACACGTGAGCTGGGGGACATGGCGGCGTATCGGGAGGAATAGGCCTCCCATTCTCCAGGCGAGAACGCCCAGATGCACTGGTCAAAACCACGCGTCAGGTAGATGCCATCGGTGAACTCCTCCCGATAACGGGCAGGAATTGCGACCCTCCCTTGCGGGTCAACGCGGTGCTGGTACTCCCCGTGGAATTGCATGCCCTAAGCTGCCTATGCTCCCCAAAATTCCCCATATCTAATGAACTGTTCACCAGATTGCCCCAAACATTAGTCAATGTATAAAACAATTGCAATACTGGTTCCCAGGCATTTCAGTGGAATTTTGTGCTCTAAGTGCAGACTTGGTTGTGATGGTGCTCACCTCTTAGAACGCTCGATCGGAGGGCATGCACATCTGCTGGTACTAGAGGCGAATCTATGTACAGAATCTAGTATTTGTATGAAAACGGTAGATAGTGAACCAGTCTTTGTTTTTGCGTATGGTTAGAACCCGGTTATAGCCATCCCAAAGGCCGCTGGCCGGTGAGTCGCATGGAGGATGACTCGTTGTTATAATGCCGACCGTTGTCAGGCGTAAGCCTGCTCCCATCCTGCGGAACGGATCCCTTCGAGCATGCGCGGCGCGTGTGATGAGAAGTAGACCTACGCATAAGCCTCGTCGGGGTGCCTCATGAGCTCGCAATATGATGAATTCCTGCCTCCGCAACGTCTCCTGATGGGCGCGGGGCCATCCAACGTGCATCCGCGGGTGCTTCAGGCCATGACAGCTTCTCTGCTCGGCCACTTGGATCCGGTCTTCCTCCAAGTCATGGATGACGTTCGGAGCATGCTTCGGGAGGTCTTCAAGACGGACAATTCCGCGACTCTGCCCGTTTCTGGAACGGGGACTGCCGGGATGGAAGCCGCGTGCGTGAATATCTTGGAGCCTGGTGACATATTCATCGTTGCGACTAACGGCTACTTCGGTGAGCGTCTCGCTGAGATCGCGTCCCGGACGGGGGCCCATGTGGTCACCGTGGAGCACGCAGTTGGTGAGCCTGTTACTGCGGGCGCGATCAAGGAAGAACTCGCCAAGCATGCTAGCGTGAAGGGCGTCGGGGTCGTGCACGCCGAAACGTCCACCGGCGTGCTCACCCCGATTGCCGAGATCGCGGAGGTTGTTCATGACGCGGGTGCTCTACTCGTGGTGGATGCCGTGACTTCGCTTGGTGGCGTCCAGCTTGAGGTCGACGCCTGGGACATCGACGTCTGCTATAGCGGCACGCAGAAGTGCGTTGGTGCCCCTCCAGGCCTAGCCCCCATCACCTTCGGCGACCGCGCCATTGAGGTGATGACGAACCGCAAGACCAAGGTTCAGAGCTTTTATCTCGACATGACAGCACTGCGGGACTACTGGCAGCAGCGCGTTTATCACCACACAGCTCCGATCTCCATGATCTACTCGTTGAGAGAGGCGCTGCGAATCGTCTTGGAAGAAGGGCTGGAGAATCGCTGGCGCAGACATGCGAACAACGCAGCGGCGCTGATCGCGGGTATCGAAGCCATGGGCTTGCGGGTCGTTGCCAACCCGGAATTCCGACTCCCGAGCCTCACAGCGGTGTACTCGCCTGGGGGCATCCCCGAAGGGAACGTCAGGAAGCATCTGCTCGACAATTTCAACATTGAAGTCAGCGGCGGGCTTGCAACCATGCCCGCGCTCGCTGGAAAGATTTGGCGTATCGGGTTGATGGGCCACAACAGCACGGCCAGCAACGTTTTGTACTTTCTATCCGCATTGGAGACAGCGCTCGCTGCCAACGAGTACGAGGTCGCCGCAGGCGCGGGCGTCAGCGCTGCACAGCGCAAGCTCCGCGAGCTAGGCTCCTAGGCTCCAGGCTCAGTGCTGGCCGCTTTCACGGCGCTCAGGACGACGACATCCCAGTGGAAATCGATGGTTCCGTCAGAATTCTCGTGGAAGTCGAACGCCTCCTGCGCTTCGTCGGGTGCCAGCAGTAGATCGCGGCGCATTTCAGCGGAATCCCCCTCGGTCATGCCGGCCCGCTCAGCCCAGTCCGGGTATTGCAGTATCACGTAAGACATCGCGATATCTGTTACGTGAAGCCCTGCATCTTCAACTGCAGTCTTCCACTGTGTTGGTGCGAGGTTGCGGCCGTGACTCCCATCGCGCCTGAGTTCTATGTCGTGCATCCACGCTGCTGCCGACTCATCTTCTGGCGCGCATGTATCGCCATTCACGAGCAACCCGCCGGGCGCAAGTACGCGCTCGACCTCTCGTAGCCAGCCTGGGAGATCGACGAAGTGGTGCGATGCCGTTCGAGTGACGATCAGGTCTATTGATGCGTCTTGGAATGGCAAGGCCTCAGCCGCCACCAACGCCATCTGAGTTTCGGGCGCATCGCGCTCGCCGCGCAACCGGCGAACTTCCTCCAGCATCTGCGGCGTCACGTCGGTCGCGATCACTCGATCACAGAAAGGGGCCACGGTGAACGCTGTGACCCCCGGCCCTGCGCCGATGTCGACACCAATCTTGTAGTGCCTCCCCTCAACGAACTCTCTGAGATCCACGAGACTATTCCGGGTGGTGTGCGTGGTGCTGTTGGAGTAGCTCTGGGCCATCCGACCAAATTGTTCTTGGGAGCTGCGCTGCGATCCACTGGTCACGTTGCCTCTTGTTCTCGTGGGACAGGATTTGGCTTCCCATGGGAGACCATGGGAGATTCTACCAGCGCGAGCCCGCGTTCCCTGACACTTCTTGGTTCGGTGCGTTTGCTCTCGTAAGGGGACGGTTGCTTGGTCGGGTCTTCGAGTGCTTGGAGGCAGAGGGTGACGACGAAGCGGCAACGACTAAGAGGGCGCTCCGAATCCGGAGTGAAGCAGGCTGAATGGTATACTTCGCTCACCAAGTCTCAGCAGAGACGTTCCCGCGGGAGCTGTCCAGCGTGGCCTCTTTTGGCTCCGAGCGGGCCCGATCAGAGTCCCACTCCCTCTCCGAACTTTTTGAGCTTTACTACGATCGTATCGCGTGGTACATCACGTCCCGAGTCGGGAACCGTGACACCGCTGAGGACATGGCGGGCGATGTCTTCGTGCGCGCTGTGGAATCCTACGGCGGTTACAAGGATCGTGGCCTGCCTGTTCAGGCGTGGCTGTTTCGCATCGCGCACAATCTCGTCAGCGACCACTACCGCCGTTCAGCGAAGCGCAAGTCTGCGCCCCTCGATGAGGCAGGTGAAATCAGCGGTGGGTCTGATCCCTTTGGCGAAGTCGACCTCAAGTTGTCGATGGAGCGGGTCGCTGAAGTGATGAAGCTGCTGAATGCTGGTCAGCAAGAAGTGATCTCGTTGCGTCTCATCGGCGGCATGACCGCAGAAGAGGCTGGCAACATCATGGGCCGGACTCCCGGTGCGATCCGGGAGCTTCAGCGCACGGCACTTAAGGCCTTGCGCGGACACCTCGGCCCCGATATCACCCATCTCGGCGCGAGCCAACCCGAGCGTCACGAGTCCGATCACGAAAGAGAGGGTCGCCGATGGCGCTTGGACGTTCATTGAGCGAGATCCTCGACGAGTGCACCGATCGGGTCGCACGTGGCGAAAGCGTGGACGCTTGCGTCGCAGACTACCCCGATTACGCCGTGGATCTCCGTGACGAGCTTGAAGCAGCGGTTCTATTCCGCGGAGCGTTTGGTTTCCAACCGCGCGCTGACGCAAAGCGAGCCGCACGGCTTCGAATGCATGCAGCGCTAGACCGTAAGCAGAGTAAGCGCTTCCGCATGCGTATCGCATTGCCTCGTTCGTGGTTTGCCACTGGCTCGCGGATAGCTGCTTCGGCCGCCGTAGCAGTGGTGGCGCTGGTTGCGTCGGGCACCGGAACCGTACTGGTGGCTCAGAGCTCAACCCCAGGCGACTTGCTCTATACCGTGAAGCGAACCGGTGAGGAAGTTCAACTCGCTTTTGCGTTTTCTGATGGTCGCGAAGCAGATCTTCGGGACTCGTTAGTTGAGCGTCGCATGGAGGAGTTGGATCAGGTGACGGCTGAGGGTCGCGAGCGGTTCGTTGCCGGTCTCGTCGACGACATCATCGAGCACAGTACCCGGGCGCAGGAGCTTACCCTCGCCGGCGAGCTGGATAGCATTGATGATCGCGTTAGGGCGATTGACGCCGACGCTTTTGAAGAGCACACCCGAAAAGAGTTGGCGCGCCTTCGCAAGTCGTTGAACGAGACCAAGCAAGAACTGAACCGATTGATGAACCGCGCCGACCAGGTTCATAACGCTGATGTTGTCGAACGTCCGGCCGACCGTGATGACTCGTCTGCTGATCCTGACCTCGCGCCGACACGAACGCCTACACAGGCCACTCCTTCGGTTGTTGACTTATACGGTCGCCCGACAGGCACCATTCAAGATGTGATATTCCAATCGGAAAAGGGCCAGCTCGCGAGGGTCGATGTGCTACTCACGTTGGATGCTGACGGGTCGCGACTTTTGGTTCAGATTACGCGGGGTGGTACCCGCCTCCTGAAGAACGGAAAGGGTGCGAGCGTGAACGCACTTAGGCCCAACCAGCATGTCGTGTTGAGTGTCGAAGATGGGACGGGAGAAGTGCTGGCGATGAGCATCCTCGATACCCCGCCGCAGACCACCTCTGATGACACCCAGCTGCGAACACGGAAATCTGGCCAGATTGAGGGGCAAGCTGAGCCGGAAGATGGTGCGATAGCGTCGTCATTCGAGAAAACGGCTCAGGCGAGGCGCTCCCACTAGCCTCCCGTCGCTGGACGAAAGTATGCTTCGCCTCCCCACCTATGCACATGGGCTTGCACGCACCGAACCTCCTAGCATGTGAAGGCATGGAACTCCGCGCTCGGAGGGGTGGGTGGCTCAGCGCCAGAATGTACAGCATAGAAGCAGGATTGTCCTGCCGCTATTAGCCATGCTTAGCGCTATGGTGCTTGGAGCGTGTGGCGGAGGCGGCGATGAGACTGTGCAAGCTGCTGAGCTGACGCAGTCTGTCGTGCAGCCCACGGCAACTCCCACACCTGCTCCGGTGGCCACTCAAGCGTCGCCAACACCTACGCCAACACCTGAGATTCCACCATTGGTGTCGCGAGTTGACGCGGAAGGAGCCGTGCTGGAGGCGATCGCCTCCTGTACAGAAGGCGTTGCTGGCGGCTTCGATACGGCGTCTAGGGGCATCCGACTCTTCTTCGACTCCACGTTCTTGAGCCTCAGCAGGGCTTGGCAGATTGAGGCGAATACCGCTGATTTTGCCGTGACGTTCGGGCAATGGCGCGTGAATGAGGGCAGTCGACTGCAAGCATTGCCGGTTGACCGCGTCGCTGACCGCATAGCAACCAGCGGTCTTGATTGCGTGTTTCCGACGGTGCTTCTGGAAGCTGATCCCGCTCCCCCGCGCTTCGTTGAACCGGTAGTCGTCGTTGACCCTTCCGCAGCGGAGCCTGAAGTCGTCGTCGACGAGCCGACTGGCCCGGTGGCGCTCATAACTTCAGCGGACTTGGCGTCCATTCGCGTTTGGTCTGGCGTTTATAGTTGTTCTCAGGATTTTCCAGCGCTCTCAAGCTTCACGGCGCGGTTGGACGCCAGCGATGTATGGCTCGTCGAGGGACGCACCGATGTAACGTCATATGGTTTATGGGGCGTTGATGCCATAACGGGCGACGTTGACCCTCGCGACGAGCGGGCGCGTCTAGTGTTCGCCAGTTGCGACGCGGGCCCGATCGCAGTAACCGGCGCTCAAGCGGCGGTCCGCGTTTGGGTCGCAACGTACGACTGTTTCGCCCCCCCCCTCCGCCGTTGGAGGCGTTTCGGCCCGCGCAGGAGAGCCCCAGCCGCTGGGTCGTAGAAGGACGAACGGAACTCATCGACCCGGGGACGGGCGCAAGCCTCGGCACCATCCTGTTCGGACTGTGGCTGGTCGAAACCGATACCGGTTCGATCACAGGGCTGGATGACATGGCTCGCAGCGTGCGCTCCCAAGAGTGCTTCCAGCCGTTCCTGTAGGCGACGTGTATGGCCGGATCAGAAGGCCAGCCACGAGATCACGGCAGTCACGCCTGATACCGCGAGCCCCAGCGCAGTCACGATATCGTTCTCCAGCGTTATTGCGCCTAGATAGAGCAGGGCGAAGCTTACCAGGATCAGCACAAGCGCGACGTTGCGCATCTTCTTTTTCGTGGCCGTGGACAACATGGTTACCTCGTCCAGTTCTCGAACAAAGTTACGAGGATCAGCGCTTCGACTCCTGTGAGGGCCACTAGCGCGAGTACCGCTACCGTGACCTTGCGAAATATCTGATCTTCTTGGCCCGCCAGCCCAACGACCGCCGCTGCCACCAATACTTTGGTGGGTGCCATCGTCGAGCCCACTGAGGCCCCGATAGATTGGATGCTGGCGATGGTCACGGGGCCGATATCGAGTGCTCGGGCAGTTTCCACCTGTAAGAGCCCGAACATGACGTTCGAGTTGGTGTTCGACCCGCTCATGAACGCACCTAGCAGTCCGATGAAGGGAGAAACCAGCGGGAACACGGGGCCCGACGCGTTGGCGATTCCCTGGGCCAAGAGTACGGTCATGCCCGTGTCAGCCATGAGTACAGCCATCATCACCATTAGCGAAACGCCCAAGGTGGTTGAGAGCGTTTGGTTGTAGGTGAGCTTAACTGCCTCCAGCGCCGCGCCTTGCTTCCAGCGGCCGGCCTTGGCTATCGCCAGAGCACTAAGTAGTACGGAGATCATGATCAGCGGGGCTGGGTGGTTCAGGATGCGGATCGGCGCATAGTCCCGGGCAGCTGCGACTACGAATCCTTCTGCGGTCTCGAATCCGGGGTAATCCAGAGCCAGCATAATGTCTTTGACTGCGTCCTTAACCGGTCCGATCTGGGAGATCACACTCAACGTGATGAGGAGCAGGTACGGCAAGAAGGCCAACCAGAAGGACATGGGGCCCCTGGCGTCGTCGGTGGTGTCGTCAGGTGACGTGACTCCTTCTTCCTTGGAGAAGAGCGGAGTGCGGGTCAGTAGCGCTATCGTCACCATACCAAAGATGGCAGGGACGCTGGAGGCGATCTGCGGTGCGCCTAGTCGGGCCATCAGCACCTGGAGCGACGCCATCACGGATCCCGCGATGATCACCATCACCAGCGACCGACGCACGTCGTGGAGGCCGCCGTGGATCGCCGCCACTGCAATACCCGACGCGATGACGATCGGGGCGAACAACAGCGCCATGTGGGGGCCGATCACGTCGCCGTCGAAGCCCGTCACCAGTTGGATGGTGTAGTACGACGATCCCATGGATCCGAATGTCACTGCCCAGCCGTGCCCCACCAACGCCATAGCCGCTGCGTGTACCGGCTTGAAGCCCAGCATGATCAACAACGGAGCCGCGACAGCAACCGGCACACCGAAGCCCGTGACACCCTGGATGAAACTCGCGAAGCCCCACGCAATCAGCAGCGCTTGGGCGAGCCGGTCGTCGGCCAGTTTGGCCATCGTTCGCCCGATCACTTTGATGCCGTCGAGCTTGTCCACAAGATTGAACATGTAGACCGACGTCCAAACGATGGACAGTACAAACAGCGCCAGGCTAAGACCTTTGGCGCTGGCGATAGCGACGTGGTCCGTGTTGGCACCGAAAACGGGAAGGGCCAGCGCGAACGCCAGCAGCCATGCGGCGCCTCCTGCTCGCGGTGCACTCCACTTGCGCCACAAGATGGTGCCGATCAGGAGGGCGACCGGTAGCGAGGCGAGAATCCAATTGACAACGTTTAGCTCAGGACCGAGCAAGGCCTGTCCTCCTGTAGGTTTTATCGCTGATGCGCGTCACTGGTGGGCGCGGGCAGCATATCGGGGGGGCGGTGTGCCTCGCAACCGCTGAGCGATTCGCTATGCGCTGATCCGTGCTTGCCTGGCTCCTGCCTCACAGGGGCCCGGTGTATCCTTGTTTGGTTCCCTCTCCCCCTAAACATGCCCCTGGATACGTTAGAACTCATGGCCCTCTCATTCGGTGAACGCCTCAAGCACGGTCCTATCCTTGGTGACGGAGCCATGGGTACGCAGCTCTACTCGCGAGGAGTGCATGTCCGTCCTCTAGACCGTGCGAACCTGACAGCGCCCGACGTTGTGAAGGCGATCCACTTGGAGTACCTGCAAGCGGGTTCTGAAGTTATCCAATCCAACACTTTCGGTGCTAATTCTGTTCGACTCGCGGCCGAGGGCGCGGGGGCCGAATTCGAGGCCGTCAACCGTGCAGGCGTCCGGTTGGCCAAAGAAGCGCGAGAGCTTGCAGGCCAACCCATCTGGATCGCTGGAGCGATGGGCCCCCTGGGCCATGAAGGTGGCCCGATCGGAGCCTTGGACGCAGCACTCGCACATAATGCATTCGCGCAACAGGCGGTGATTCTTGCCGATGAAGGCGTAGACCTTTTCACGCTCCAAACGTTCACAGCACTAAGCGAATTGCGGATCGCCATCGAAGCCGTTCGCTCCGTCTCTCAACTGCCGATCGTCGCCGAGATGACCTTCACTGAAGAGGGGGTGACGCCGGCAGGGGACACCCCAGAGGAGATTGGCCGCACCCTTGCCGGCAAGGACGTAGTCGCGTTCGGTTGCAACTGTAGCGTCGGGCCTGAACTGCTGAACCAAGTCGTTGAGCGCATGGCTGCGGTGGTTGATGTGCCGCTGACGGCGGAGCCCAATGCGGGCCTCCCGGAATACGTGAACGGGAAGCTTGCCTACGCGGCTGGCCCCGAGTATTTCTCGGAAAGCGCAAGGCGCATCGTGGAGTCGGGTGCCGTGCTCATAGGCGGCTGCTGCGGAACCACGCCTGAGCATATCGCCCGCGTACGCGACGCCATCAGAGGAGTGCAGCCCTCTCGCCATCGCCCTCAGACGTTGCCGTCTGCGCAAGTCACGACGCGAGCAACCCCTGCAGTGAAACCCGCTGTGACCGGTCTCGCGTCGAAGCTCGCGGCGGGCGAGTTCGTGGTTACCACCGAGTTATCGCCACCGCGTGGGTTCGATATCACGGCCACGCTGGAAAAATTGCGGCCTGTTGTTGGGTATCTCACGGCGGTGAATGTTGCGGATAGCCCGCGGGCTCAAGGGCGCATGAGTGCGCTTGCGACGTGCAGTCTCATCCAATCACGCCTGGGCCTTGAGACCATCATGCACCAAGCAATCCGCCACCGGAATCTGCTCGCGTTGCATTCCGATCTCCTTGGCGCGCACGCTCTCGGCATCCGTAATGTCTTCACAGTCATGGGTGACGCTCCAATTTCGGGCGACTACCCGCAAGCGACCGCCATTGCTGACGTCACTGCATCCGGTCTCATCAAGCTGATCGCAGGCTTCAATGAGGGGGTCGATGGCGGCGGTAGGCCTATCGAGCAGCCTACGTCGTTTCTCATCGGGGCGGCGCTGAACCTGACATCAAATAACTTGGACCGCGAGCTGCGCGTTCTCGACCGCAAGATCGAGGCAGGCGCCGACTTTCTGCTCACCCAGCCAGCCTACGACCCCGAAGCAGTAGAGCGAGTCGCCGCACGTCTTGGCGGATTCCCTCGCCCACTGATTCTGGCAGTGCTCCCACTACGCAGCGTGCGACACGCTCGATTCCTGCACAACGAGGTACCAGGCATCAACATCCCAGATGCCGTCATGGAACGCATGCAACGTGCGGGGGATGCCGCGGCGGCTGAGGGCATCGCCATCAGCCAAGAGCTGATTCGCGATATCCGGAGCCGGATCGCGGGGGTTTATTTCATCCCCCCGTTCGACCGGTTCCAAGTGATTGCCGAAACTCTTGGCGGCCTGGACATGGCTGCTAATCACGCGTGACGCCGCACGGCATGCACCTCTATACTTACGAAAGCGCTCCAACTAGGAGCGCTTCCTCGTGGGGCCGTAGCTCAGTTGGGAGAGCACCTGCTTTGCAAGCAGGGGGTCAGGGGTTCGAGTCCCCTCGGCTCCACCACTCCTTCTGCCTGGCCGTAGACTGCTTGCTGGGATTTCTACTGAAACCGTTGCTCGGTTTTGACCAGCCCGATTTCAGCAGTGGGCATCAGTTTGGGCATCAGTTCAATTCTGAAATTGCTCTTCGCTGGCGATTAGTAGACCCTCGCCGGTTGGCCCCGGCCACCCTTATTGATTATTAGGTGATGCCACTCGCGATTTAACCCCGCTGTGACGTTTGGGGATCTGTGGGCGTATGCTCGGGTTCGCCAAGGGGCGAATTGGGTCACTGCGTATGAGTGATGTATCGGGCACACGGCTTGATCACTTGCAAGCTTGGAGGTAATCCGCCCTGATTTCAGGTAAGACCTCGGACTTGTACTTTGCCACCCCGCCGCGCATGTTCGTCCAACTTGGATGGTAGAGCTTGCCTACCGGCAAGCCGTGTAGTTCTTGTATGGCTGGTCTTGTTAGGAATCTTTGGACTTCATTGCCAAGTGCCAAATTGAATGCTCATGTACCGGGGCGCATACGCTTAGTTTTGAGGGCAATCCAGACAATCCATCAAGAGCCTCTACCATCGCTCTTTCGAGACGAGAGCCTTACCTGCGGGGCTAGCCCGAACTTCCGGCTGAATACCGTCACGGAATATGATTCTGTCCGCACCGAGAAAAGAAGATATGAATTCGATGTTCAACTATATTTACGTTGCCTATTAGCTATCTGTATTCTGCTCGCTGTCTTCAATTTTGTGGGCAATCTAAATGTGTGATTATTCTCAGAGGTGATATGTGTCAAAGGCAAATGGCTGGTTATTGATTGTCGGCGTCATAGTCCAAATGGTTGGTTGGATAGCGTTTTATCCAGCAAACCCTT
>Ga0114999_10003674_pt1 | contig 19089 bp, 17 predicted proteins | sample ArcticOcean_MG_C_3_FD_89820 | JGI IMG/M metagenome (GOLD analysis project Ga0114999, IMG submission 89820) | Marine microbial communities from western Arctic Ocean - ArcticOcean_MG_CB8_126 | ecosystem: Environmental > Aquatic > Marine > Oceanic | place: Arctic Ocean: Canada Basin | collected...
TAACTACTGAAGAGGTAACTACTGAAGAGGTAACTACTGAAGAGGTAACTACTGAAGAGGTAACTACTGAAGAGGTAACTACTGAAGAGGTAACTACTGAAGAGGTAACTACTGAAGAGGTAATAACGATAAACGAGATCGATCCAGAGAAAAATGTAGTGCTAAAAGAAGAAGAAATTGAAACAAAATCTAAATCTCAGTTGATTAAAGTTGCAGGAGAACTCCGGGATAGAAGAAATGAATTAAACCAAGAGGCATCCCGTAGAGCCAAATTAAGAGACAGACTTAATGCAGAAACTAGGGGAAGAGTCGATAAAGCACATTCTCATCGTCAAGAAAGAGATCAGTTAAATGATCTTGTTCAGACGAAAAAGGATGTAAGAAATAAAATTAATCAAGATGCTAGTGATCTTTTTAAGGTATTGGATAACCAGAATAAATCTAAGAGCCCTCAGAAGGAGAAATCCATTGAAGAATTGAAGAAAGAGATTGAAGGACTTGAGTTTAAGCAGCAGACAGAAGTATTAACTGTAGGAACTGAAAGGAAATTAATTGAGAAAATCGGGGGATTAAAAGATAAATATACCACCCAGAAAAAGAAAATAGAAGATAATCGTGTATCAAATGAAAAGAAAAAAGAGGCTGAAAATGCACGTGGAGAGGCATCTAAGCTACATAAAGAAATGATACAACTAGCAGATGATGCACAAGCCGAACATAACACAATGATTGAGTGTTACAGGGATGCAGATCTAGTGAGAAATGAAGCTGATGAAATTCATACTAAATTCATTGAAGCTCAAGAAATGGCTGATGCACATCATGAGATGTTTATTAAAGTTCAGAAGGTACTGAGGAAAGTAGACAAGAAGGATGAATCTTCTCGACATAGTGCGAGAGAGGCTGAAAGGGAAGAAGCTAAAAGAGAGGGTCAGGAAATTTATGAAAGATTTAAACAAGGACAATCTCTTGATACCGAAGATTTAATGAAATTGCAGAAAGCTGGTTTGCTTTAATCCGCCTGGTAAAAACACATCTTTTTGGATTAGGAGTGCATTGGTAGAATCAATAATGGGCATATTGGTGGCGTGTTTTGATGTGGAAAATAAAATTGGTGAAGATTACCTGGGAGAGGATTTATACATAATAGGTTGGGATAAAATTGAATCACTTGTCACTTCAATAGGATTGTTAGATCCAGAAAGTAGCCGGGTTAATTGTTTGTTAGAGGCCCTTAAAGTTTACAAAGATATTGAAGAATCTGGTGAAGAAGTTGAAATTGCGATCATATCAGGCAGGATGGAAACGATGATAACAGAGAGATCCATATCTCGGCAAATAGATCGGGTTATAAATAAGATTAGGCCAGATTCTATGGTTATAGTAACAAGCTCTATTGAAGAGGAAAAAATAATTCCAATAATAGAGAGTAGAATTAAAGTAGATGCTGTTGACAGAGTAGTGGTCCGTCAAATTCACGATTTGGAAGATAAGTATTACCTTGTTAAGCGGTTTTTATCTGATGAAAAATTAAGATCAACTATACTGGTCCCTATTGGAATTGTATTAACTGCAACGCCCATAATGTCATATCTTTTAGACCTAAGAACTACTATTGCAGCGATGACTGCGATTATAGGAATATTTAGTTTATACAAAGGTCTGAAAATAGACGAGTATATAGATATTTTGCCTTCAGAAATACAGAATATGCTTTATTCGGGTAAGATTTCAGTGGTGACATATGTAGTTGCAGGAGGGTTAATATTGATTGGGGTACTTGCAGGGGTAATAAGACCTTCAATAGATACTTCAATGGGAGGGATCGGATATTTATTTTTGAGTTTCATTTATGATAGCATTCTATGGTTAACGCTTGCAGGTTTAATGGTAGTTTTGGGGAAAATTGCAGATGAAATCGTGTTGAATGGAAAAATAAAAGAAGCCCATGCCAATCTCTTATTTGTAGTGTTATCTACCGCAATGGTCATTAGGGGATTTTCAGATTACTTCCTCCAAAAAAATGGAATGATTGGGGCCATGAATATCTCTAGTATTGACACAATATTGTCTGAGAATGTCACGTATATTCTTAGCCCGGGACAGAGTTTGACGTTGTTTGTTGTTGCAGGTGTTTTAGTGAGCATATTTGGAATCCAAATAACTTCTAGATTAAAGAATATGCAAGTCTGGTTGGAGTAAATTTAAATAATGAAAAACGAAAAATGGATAAGTTTGTTTTCAGGTGGAAAGGATTCTAATTGGTCCCTGTACCAAGCAATTAAAAATGGACTAGATGTGGAATTTCTCGTCACAGTTCACCCCCCACAAGGATCGTATATGTATCATTTTCCGGCTACTAGAGTAGTACCGCTAGCAGCTGAAAGTATTGGGATTGAGCTTATAGAAATAGAACCCAAATTTGAGATTGATAAAAATATAAATTCTTCTAAGCAGGGGGATTTAGAAACTAAATTTATTGAAATTGAAATAGAAAAAATATCTGAAAAAATTGAATTGGCGGGAGTAATAGTTGGTGCCGTTGAGAGCGAATACCAGGCTAGTAGAATTCAAAATATATGCGATAAGTTAGATATAGAACTATACGCACCGCTATGGAAAATTGACCCGATTATTTCGATGAAAAATATGATAAAATCTGGTTTTGAAATGATGATTGTAGGGGTGGCTGCAATGGGTTTTGATGAGTCATGGCTAGGCAGATATATAGATATAAAAACTATATCAGATCTTGAAATTTTGAATGAGAAATACGGAGTTCATGTGATGGGAGAGGGCGGAGAATATGAAACTATAGTTACTAATGGACCACATATGAACCTAGAAATTAAAATGGAATATGAAACTGTGTGGGATGTTAATTCTGGTGAAATAAAAGTTAAAAATGCTTGGTTAATCTGAACGGGTTCACAAAAACATAAAATTCTATGTTGAAGAAATATGAAATATAAGATATCACCCTATATGAGTATGTGCCCCGATGAGTGCCCCAGACAAATCTAGATTTCTAATTTGGGTTTCTTCGTCTATTATTGAATTCCGTAGATGACAAGAATCCACAGTAGTATTGGGGAATACAACAGAATTCTCAAGGTGAGAATCAGATATTGTTGCACCAGCCATTACATGTACATTTTTACCTATCGTGGTTCGAATGAGAGTGGAACTAGGATCTAAGATTGCCCCCCCGTTTAATGCCCAGGCTACTGCACCAAGATAACTTTCAGGAGTCCCTATATCAAACCATGCCCCGTTAAATGAAAAGGCATAGACATGGTACTTTGGGTAAAGCCACTGAAGAAACCACCCAGGTTCATCTGGATTGTTTCCATCTTTGAGATATGAATGAAATAATGATAACATACTAGATGGGAATGCATAGCATGCTATAGATACTAGACTGCTTTGAGGATCTTTTGGTTTTTCTTGAAATCCTACCACACGTTCTTCTTCTATTTCGACCACCCCATAAGATTTTGCCAATTCCTTATTTACTACATCGTATGCGGCCAAGCATACTTCTTGTTTAGATTCTGAAAAGTCAAGGAAATCACTGATTGAAAAACTAATAAGATTATCCCCTGCGATTACCAGCAAATCATCTTCTATTTTTTCCCTAGTTATTAATTGGCTTAATGCACCAATAACTCCAAATTTCTCCTCTTCTGCTGCAGTTTCTTCTACTGAGAGTTTAGGCTTTAAAAAAGAAGAATTTTCTAAATGTTTATTGAAATCTTCAGCAAAAAGTTCATTTGTACTTACATAAACATTGTTTATCCTAGTTTCTTGTTCAAGTTCTTCGAAAATCCGGTCTATGACTGTTGAAGGTCCAACAGGTAAAAGCATTTTTGGCCTGTGTTTTGTTATTGGCCATAGCCGCGTTGCGTATCCCCCAGCTAGAACTATAGCATCCATGAGAAAAATTTGCCTTCAGTCAATAAGACTTTTTTCATCAGGTGGTCTATTTTTTTGTTAAATGTGTTTGGGTAAAATGGGACAGCTTGTTGCATGAGAGTGAACGAATTCTCGCAGGAGCTTTCCCCCAAGAATTGCAGCTTGTCCATTGTCCTGGTCATTTACTTCTACAATGTCAAATCCAGATGCATAGGGAGACACCATGTGAACTATTCTTAGCATTTCTTTGGAAGATAATCCGAATGGCTCTGGTGTCCCAGTTCCTGGTGCAATACTATTATCTGAAGCATCAATATCTATGCTAAAATATACAGATCCTTTAAAAGAAGGCTCCCAATCTTGGACTTCGTTTGGAGAAATCACTGTAATATTTTTTTTATTTGCTTGGTCCCACTCTTCTTCGCATCCGGATCTTGCGCCTATAATTACAGCGTTGTCAACTATTTCAAGTGCCCTCAATGTAGATGTTGCATGACTCCATGGATTGTCTTGGTATGTTTCTCTAAGGTCTAGATGCGCATCTAAGCACACATATGTGTCAGGTTTTAATGCCCTAAGTGCAGCTAAATTCACAGTGTGTTCACCCCCAATAAGTATTGGAGTGATACCATCATTGACTACATCGGTTATGAATCCTTCCAGATAATCAATATATGTCGTAAAACTAGATGATTCCGGGATTATATCTCCTGAATCATGGACTAGTAGCTCAGAGAAAGAAGTTTTTGTTCGAGGATCATAGTCTTCGAAATGCGCTGCGAATTTTCTGAGCTGAGATGGCCCGAATCTAGACCCTTGAATAAATGTTGTAGAAAAATCGAAAGGCGCTCCAAAAATAACATAAGAGGCATTTTCTCGAGAGGTTATAGCCCCAGGGAATTGCATTACCTGACTACAACCTTACGTTGATCGCCGTATTCTAAGTATTCTATCTCGCTTTCACCAGATACGTTTAGTTCACTAGGTATTTCTAGAGAAAAGGATTCATAAGAATTTAAATCCATTATTTGGGCAACTCCATTGCCTTCTAGATTGACAACTTGGCCTTGTTTTCGTTCAATGATTGGCACCCAAACCTTTGCATCTACGGGCTGAGAAAGACTCCTTTTTTTATTATCAAATACACCTTTCCCATCTATTCTTGCTTTGGCGCTTCCGTGTTTTCCGGGTTTTGCCGTGCTGTAAGCGATGATAAGACATGGAGAATCGTCCATAATTAAATACGATCCTTTCTGTAAATCTCGAATTTCTCGTTGTTCTTTTACCATATAAATGTTCACGATGAGAACATATAAAAAACACTTGATTATGATTAAAAATACAATGAAACTGCTTTACGTTTAGTTTTCCAGATATTTGATCGATTTAGTGGTTTGGTTTTCAGGCGTTATTTTTAGAAATTTAACTGAAGAAGATATTTAGAAAAATGATAAGAATAAAATTAAATTTGCAATTCGTTTAGACTGTGAATATTGAAATCATAATTGACATTTGAATCTATCACAGAGCGAGGAGGTCTTGTTATATATATGGATGAAATTCCAGCATTGTTTGCTGCAGCTATATCATGGGGACTGTCTCCAACCATTACACCTTTGTTGTGAGACCCCATTCCCATACTTTTCATAGCGAGTTTCAAAGGTGAAGGATTTGGTTTCCAGCCTATAGAATCATTGCAGCATATGATTACATCGAACCATGAAGAAATTCCAAGATGATCCAATATTGGAAATGTTAAATGTTCTTGGCAATGGGTTACTAACCCGATTGGTAAATCAAGTTTGGAAATGAAATTTGAATCAGGGAAAAGAAAAGTTGATTTTGCCCGATTAAGAGGGTCCTCAACAGAGTGATAAGTATTCCAAAAAAGTTCAGGGTCTATCCCGATTGATTTTAGATATGGACTTCTAGGTCCGTGGATACCATACCATATTTCTAAGATTTGATTTTCAGTTAAATCGTACCCAATCTTTTCCCCAACAGATGATAAAATTGAAGAGGTATAAGAAGGGTTCGTATCGATTAAAGTCCCGTCTAAATCGAATAGCCAAAAGTCATAATCAGATAAATTTACCATAATTATTGAAGAAATGAAGAGGATTTTAAAGTTGTTATATAGATAATAATTGAAAAGAGATAGACAAAAGAGTTTAATGGAGTATTCGAAAGTCTTAGAAACACAACATTCTAAAAACTAGAATACATAATTATGTTTTCTTTTATGAAAGATTGGTTCGATAAGACTTATGAAAATCTTTTACAAGAGGGCATAGAAAATCCACCAAAACATGTTGCCATCATTCAAGATGGTAATAGAAGATATGCCCAGAAATATGGAATTGAAAGAGAAAAGGGCCATAGAGAAGGTGCAAAAACAACAGAAAGTGTACTTGAATGGTGTAAAAATATTGGGGTTGAAGAATTAACACTTTATGTTTTTTCAACAGAGAATTTTAGCAGGTCTAAAGAGGAACAAAAAGAACTTTTTGGATTAATAGAACTAAAATTAAATGAAATTATAGAAGTTGAAATGAAAGAATATGAGCGAGTACGTGTTAAAATAATAGGTCAGATAGAACGTTTTCCAAAAAGTTTGAGAGATTCGGCTAGAAAACTAGAAAATCAAACTATTGAGAATAAAGATTTTAAATTGAATATTGCCCTGGGTTATGGTGGAAGAGATGAGATGTTAGATGCTGCTAAAAAAATGGCTTGTTGCGTTAGAGAAGGGGAAATTAAAATAGAAGATATTGACAATGAGATGATAGAATCTAGATTTTATAAACATAAAATTAGAGACGTTGATTTGATAATTCGAACAGGAGGAGACGAAAGGACATCTAACTTTCTTCCATGGCATGCTAATGGGAATGAAGCTGCAGTGTTTTTTTGCACTCCTTATTGGCCAGGATTTACAAAGATCGATTTTTTGAGAGGGATAAGAACGTATGAATATCGAGAAAAAACATGGCAAATGACTCGGACAGACCGTGCAATAGCTATTATTCAGACTATGATAAAGGTCGAGATTGGAGAAGCCAGGAATGTTGCTAAACGTCTGAAAGGACATATTCCAGAAAATATATTAGAGGAAATGATAGATGAAATTGAAAAGGAAGAAAAGGTAGTTTGAAATCTTGATTTTGTACTTAAATTAAGATGGTTAAGTTCCGAATCTTCGTTTTCTAGAATCATAATCTAATAATGCACGGAGATAATCGCGTTTTCTAAAATCCCTCCAATTTATATCCGTGAAGTATAGTTCAGAATAAACTGATTGCCAAATCATAAAATCCGATAAATACTCCCCACCAGTTTTAATTACCAAATCGGGTTCTGCTGGAAAAACTAGCTGTTCTTCTATTGTAGAGTTGGTAATTTCATCTGGGCGGATATGGCCGTCTTGAACATTTGAACAAATGGATTTTACCGCTTCGGTAAACTCATATTTTCCACCGAGACCGATTCCAATTCTAATTGGAGTTTCAGCACGAGAGAAATTACTTGGTTGACATATAGTTACTTTTTTAGAAGTTTGTATCAGGGATAGTTCACGGTTGAGAGTTGGCACTATAGCAGAGTCAAGAACACTTACATAAACAGAAACAACTTCTGCCCCGTAATCGAATGCCCATTTAAATAACTTTTCTAAAGTGACGTATGCGTGTTGAATGAGAAGATCCCTCTCAGTAATTATTAGGACTATGTGTTTAGGAGGTTCTTGTGTTGAAGATCTTACACAAAAACTTAGGTAATGATCATAAAATCCCACGTTAAAAGTTAGTCCTTGGCAGGGGAAAGTGACTCGGTTTTATCCAAGAAGATTAAATAACCTTTGGAGAAATAATAATTCGTGGTGAAAAACGAAGGAAACGAATTGGCATTCGTGGTTTTGGCTACTATAGGGTTAATTGGGGTGTTTATTGAAGATATTTTATTAATAGTAGTTCCAATATCATTGATAATAATTTCAGGTAATTTTATCAGAGAGGAGGGGAATTTATTTAAAATAATAGGAGGACGGGAGAAATTAAAAGAAATAGTCAATTTCGCAACTACGTTAATATTTTTAGTTGTTCTAGTATCTTTTGCGGGTTTGGCGGTGGACATATATGTTATATCCGTTTTGCTGATAGGGTATAGATATATTATCGAAAGGATATCTACATTAAGTGATTTTTCTTCAGTGGCCAAAGTGGTAGGTTTTATTATTGGTGCGTGGTTTTTAGGAATATTTAGTCAGATTATACTTATAATGAATGGGATGGAAATAGTGACATCTAGAGCCATACTTTTTACATTCATTGGAGGTTTAACAGCTGCTTTGTTACGTGACAAAAGTATGAGAATAGGCAGAAATAAATCGATGATATGCATTTCATTGTTTCTTTGGTTATTGGGAAATACAGAAAGCATATATATCGAAATTGATCCGTTGAAGTTAGTAACCATAATTGGTAGCATAGGTGTTTTGGGGTATTTTGCATGGAAGATGAATATAGCAACAGTAACAGGATTGTTAATGGGTTTAATATTCTCACTTGTTGTTATTATTTTTGGAGGGATTGGGTGGTTTTTAGTGATAGTGGCATTCTTTGGAGGGGGAAGTTTGGCAGCCCAAATAGGGTATGAGAAGAAAATTAAAAGAGGTTCAGCGCAGGATAATGGCGGGTTAAGAGAAGCTAAAAATGTACTAGCTAATGGATTGATTGCAGTTTTATGTGTTTTGGGTTTCGCCATGGGTTCGGATTTTATAATTCCAAGAGAAATGTTTGTGTTTGCTTTTGGTGGAGCGGTATCTGCTGCTATGGCAGATACTATTTCAAGTGAAATTGGACTCCTTTTTAGAAACCCAAGACTCATAACAACTTTAAAAATGGTCGAATATGGGACCAATGGAGGAGTTACCTTTCATGGAACTTTTGCAGGTATTCTTGGGGCAGTTTTAATAGCTGGTGTTATGGAGGTATTTGTTGGAGTTGGAATTCTTGGAATAGTAGTGATTGTTTTTGGAGGGTTTTTTGGAATGATGATGGATAGTTTACTTGGGGCTACAGTGGAAGACAAATTTATGAGCAATGAAGGTGTAAATTTTATGTCTACGGTAACAGGAGCAATTTGTGGAGTTTATGGGGCCGTATTGTTTGGATTGGTTATATAAAATGAGCGGTATAACATCTAGTTCTTTTGGTGAAAATATATTATTTTTACTAATAAAATGATAGGGATTAAAGTCATTATCAGTGCCCCAACTGCTGCAAGTGAATGGGCAGGTGTTGAATGAGAAACTACTCCATTTATGACTTCGGATGGGATCCAAGTATGATGAGGCTGACCAATTATTGGAATAAAATAATCTACCAGATCATTGAGACCGTACCAGAAAATCCCTACGATCAAGGCGTTGGTGGAAAATGAAGTATATCTTAAAATTAAGAAGGCTTGTAAAACCATTGCCAAATGACTCCATAGGAGGAAATGGTACATTAAAGGATCGAGATATGAAAAACTCGAAAAGAATAAGATTAGACAATATGAAGTCCATAAACCAAGTTTAATACACCCGATGAAAGCTAGAGTTGACACCAAAATAGAATCTTTTTTTAGTTGCCATAATACCAAACTAAGAGAAAAAAACAATGTTGCTACGGGGCTATCTGGAACAAAAATCCACATTAGAAAAGGTTCATTAGAAAATTGAGGCATATAATACCAGAAACCAAAAATAGTACCTATTAGATTGACGATTATGATAGGCCAAATTAAACTAAAAGCTAATTTTTCTAGCTTTGTTGGCAAGGGAGACCAAATAGAATAATTGAGGTTATTTGGTTGGGAGTTCATAGGAATGTAAATAGTTTGCATTAGATAAAACCTCTTTGATAAGGTTCAATTTTGGCATAGATTCGATTATGATTGAATCTAAAACAATATAAAATTATACAGTGATAATAACTAGGAGTTATAAACAGTGGGTATAATATTATTGCGGTCAAATAGCATTTATGGGAACTAATGTTGAATTAGAAAAATTAAGAAGAGGAACTGAGCTTTTAAAACGAGGTTTTGCAGGGATGCAAAAAGGAGGAGTTATCATGGATGTTGTTAACCCAGAACAAGCAAGAATAGCAGAAGATGCTGGCGCAGTGGCAGTTATGGCTTTGGAAACAATTCCATCAGATATTAGAAAACAAGGCGGCGTCGCTAGAATGGCAGACCCGGCCATTATAAAATCGATAATAGAAGAGGTCTCCATACCTGTTATGGGTAAAGCACGGATCGGGCACACTACAGAAGCCAAAATAATAGAATCCATTGGCGTTGACATGATTGATGAATCGGAGGTCTTGACACCTGCAGATAGTGAGTACCACATTGACAAGAAGATTTTTACAACACCGTTCGTCTGTGGTGCTAGAGATCTGGGAGAGGCTTTGCGTCGTATAAATGAAGGTGCAGCTATGATTAGAACAAAAGGTGAAGCTGGTACAGGAGATGTCAATCAAGCTGTGCAACACCAGCGTGCAATTAAAAGTTCAATTAATAAATTAAAAGGTGCTACAAGTGAAGAACATGAAGCTTATGCTAGGAAGATAAGTGCCCCGGTTGAACTAGTTCAAGAAGTCGCTGCAATGGGTCGGTTGCCGGTTGTTAATTTTGCTGCAGGTGGTATTGCTACACCAGCAGATGCTGCGTTAATGATGTATCTCGGATGTGATGGGATATTTGTTGGTTCGGGCATATTTGGAGCAGAAGATCCAATCAAAATGGCAAACGCGATTGTTGAAGCTGTGAATAATTGGGATGATGCAGAAATTTTAACTCAAATTTCAACAGGAATTGGAAAAGGTATGAAAGGAGAGGCAAATATAGATTTACCTGAAGAAAAAAAGATGCAGATGAGAGGGGTTTAATTAATTTTTAATTATAAATATACCTCTACTCCGCCACCAATCTTTGTTTGGTATGCTCTAGAGCGTATACCCTGAGAAAAAAATGCAGTTACCATTGCTGAAGCAACATATCTACTCCTTCCTTTTTTTGGAATGGCAATAATAGTTGGCCCAGAACCACCAACAGTTACCCCTATTGCCCCTGCATCTATAGCTGCAGTTTTGACTGATTCATAGCCAGAAATTAGTTTGGATCGAGTTGGAGTGATAATGGAATCGTTTAAACCATGACCTACTAGTAGTGGGTCATTTCTAAACATTCCAGCAGTTAGAGTGGCAGCATTTCCTACAGTGGTAACGTGAGAAGAAAGGTCTATAGAAGTGGGTAGAGCTGACCTAGCTGACCGCGTGGAAACTGAAATTTCTGGCAGGCATGCTACAACAGGGAGAGAAGATTCAGTTGCAGTTATTTTATTGTTGCTTACTATTGTGAAACCTCCAAAAATGGCAGGTGCGACATTGTCTGCATGAGCAGCTCCAGAGGCTGCTCTTTCACCTTCTGCAGATATCCAAACTAGTTCTTCTTTTGAGAGTCCTTTGTTGTAAAGAGCATTTAGAGCCACAGCAGTTCCAGCTGCACTAGCAGCAGAAGATCCAAGTCCAGAAGCTGGCCTAACTCCTTTATCTATTGTTATGTGAGCAGGTGCAGATAGAGCCTCTGCGACTACGCCTGCAGTATTCTTTTTTGGGTCACAAGGTATATACTGAGATCCAGAACCTACTACAGTTATGGTGGTCTTTTCCGCAAATTCAACGTGGATTATATCAGCAGGGTGATCTAATGCGATTCCAAATACGTCGAAACCACTGCCTAGATTTGCAACCGTAGCAGGTGCCCGGACTACAACCATATAAACTCTTCTTTTAGAGGTATGAAAAGCCTGCCGCTGTGATGGCACCATTCAAAAAAGTTCTTTCAGGTGGAGAACTTAGCAAATATAATGATTGGGATAATAGGAGGAGGGCTTGCAGGCCTTTCAGCAGCATATTATTTGAAAAAAAATGGATATGATGTTCGAGTTTTTGAAGCTTCGAATAGAATAGGTGGATTGGCAGGTTCATATGATACCAAAGGAGATGCAATAGAAAGATTCTATCATCACCTTTCTAGATCTGAAAAAACAATAGTTGAACTAGCGGAAGAGCTCGGAATCGGGGATAAAATTGAGTGGAGGATAGGAAAAAATGCTTACTATGTAAATGGGAAAGTTTTTCCATTGGATAATCCCTGGCAAATACTAATATACCCTCATTTAACCGTTTATGACAAATTTAGACTATTTTTACTTATGAAGGGAATAGATATAAGAAAAATAATACCAGTTATTGGAGGATACGATGAATTGGAAAATTTCGAACATATTTCGGTGGAAGAATTTGTGAGAGAACATACTACAAATAATGTATTTGATAGTTTTTTTGTCCATTTGTTAGAGGCCAAATTTGGCAGGTATAGAAATAAAATTAGTGCTGCGTGGCTATTGGGTAGAATTAGATTCAGGGGTGAAAGAGATTTCTTTAGAGGAGAGATTTTAGGATATATAGAAGGAGGATTTGAAGAACTGATCAGTGCCCTTGAGGAAAATATTGGAGCGGAGAACATAATCAGGGGGGCGAGAGTAAAAGAGATAATTGCTGAAAATAAAAAGGTTGAATCAGTTATTATTCAGATGGAGAAAAAGGAGCTCGTTGAAGAGATGGATGCCGTTATTGTTGCAGCAATGCCTGAGGTTTTACATAAACTTACAGGTTATGAGTGTACTATTCAGTTTCAAGGAGTTGTGTGTGCACTTGTAAGTTATTCTGAAAAATTAACTGAAACATATTGGTTGAATATAGCTGAAAAGTCCCGTTTCGGGGCAATTATAGAACATACAAATTTTATACCGAGTGAACGGTATGGAGGAGATCATCTTTTTTATGTTGTGAGCTACATACAGGATTTTGAAGAGCCTGTTTGGAATATGACAGATGGAGAAATCAAAGATTATTGGGTTGGAGGGATTAAAGAATTATTTCAGCATTTTGATGAGGAGAAAATTAGAGGTTTTGAAGTGTCTAAAAATCCTCTGAGTGCACCGATATATGAGATGGGTTATCTAGATAAAATTGTCCCTTATGACCTATCAGAAGAGTTGGATGATGGGATATATTACGCAGGCATGGCTAGTAGGTCCCAGTATCCAGAGAGGAGTTTGAACGGCGCAATAGAATCGGGAATGGAATGTGCGAGATTGATTATAGAAAAGGATAATTGCAGGAAAAAATTGAGTTCATAGAGTAAATGGTAAAGAAATATTGTATCGTTGGAAACGGGATTGCAGGTGATGCTGCTGCCACGATTATTAGAGAAAATGATCTTGAATCTGATATTACAATGGTAACTGAGGAAGGTACACCGATGTACAATAGGATATTGCTGAAAGAATTTGCCAAAGGCAAAGTGATAGAGAAATCTACTAAAATTCGTGATGAAGATTGGTATTTAAACAAGGATATAGATCTTAGATTAAATACCAGGGTTATAAGAATTGATTCTAGAGAAAAAATCATAGAGATGGAAACTGGTGAAACTCAGGAATATGATCTATTGTTGATCGCTACGGGAGGAACTCCTCGGGAAATGAATGTCCCAGGTAGTGATTTGGAAGGGATACATCATTTCTGGACCATAAATGATACACAACGGATTAGAAAACATGCTGAAGTTGCGGATGATGGAGTAGTGATAGGTGGTGGCCTATTAGGCATTGATTTGGCAGCTATTTGCGCTGCACATGAAATCAGAGGGAAATATATAATGAGAGGAAACGTTTGGTGGAGAAATTCTCTTTCAAAGACAGGTGGCGAAATAATTAATAAGTCATTAGAAGATAAAAATGTGATGCCGATATTTAATAAAGAAATTGAATGTTTCAAAGGCAGTGGTGGTAAAGTTAAATCGGTTGTAACAAATGATGGAGAGGTTCACGAAGCGGATTTTGTAGGTGTTGCAGTTGGACTAGATTACAATATAGAAATGTTACAAGGGACAGATGTTAAATGTAATAATGGAATTTTAGTAGATGAATATATGTTTACAGGTACGGATGGGATTTATTCTGCGGGTGATGTAACAGAATATCAAGATGTGATATTGGGGGAGAAGAATCAAAATGGAGATTGGGGAAGTGCTAAGAAGCAAGGGGCAATTGCAGGTTGGAATATGGTAAATGGTAATAAGTTTAAGAAATTCGAATGGGTGCCATCATATTCAATAACGCATTTTGAATACCCTATCGTGTCTTTTGGACATCCTTCTAGAGGAGAAGAATACATTGAGAGAAAATATGGAGAAAAGGAATGGAGGAGATTGGCATTCAAACAAGGGAGATTAATTGGAGGAGTATTAATAGGAAATGTGTCCCCTCAGAGTGCATATAAAAAATTGATTGTAGGCAAAAAAAGAAAAATTATTCAAGAGCCTTCGTTATTAAATAAGAAATTTAATTTGAAAGACATAGAAGAACGTGTTTAAATAAATTCACATTTTATCGGAAAGGCTTTCTAACGGAGTTAGGTAAGTCTGAATATGGTTGAACCAAAGGGGACAATGACTCTTGCTTTTGAATTATCAGCTTTGAAGAAATTGAAATCCCCGGGAGAAGCATTTGAGAATGCACGTTCGTGGAGTAAATATGTTGGTGTTGTGACTGATGAGCCAACATATGTTGTCACGAATTATACACGCAAAAAAAGAATTAGACAGGATTTTTTTTCAGGGCCTAAGGGGAAGAGAGAGAGTATGAAAAGTGTCAAACAACATTTTGATACAGATCGCCACGTGTTATTGATTACCGATGAGATTGATGAAATAATAGCTGAAGAAACTGGATGGGAATGCATACGTATTGAAGAAGCAGCAGAGAAAGCCGGGTGGGAATTGGGAATGGATGAGTTGCAAGAAACTATTGAGATTGTTGAAGATAAACGTGAAGATTGGCCGTGAATGATAAAATGAATATGTTCAATCGAGGAGAACCAATTGTTCTTTCATGTGGTGTGACTATCAATTCTCATGAAATTGATTTGGGGATGAGAGAATTGAAATGCGAATGTGGAAATCTCCATGCAGTGGTTACGGATGTTAATCCACTAACTCGTTTTTTGCCTGATTTTTTGGTAAATTCTCTCGCCCAGGTAATAGAAGTAGTTGATTCTGAGAGATGGGGTGGTTTTGGAATGGCACATATAATGGGTTTAGTTATTGAAGAATGCCCAGAAGAGGTAACTTTTTTTGATTCTAAAGAAGATGGTTACTTAGGATATTCTGCACTGTGGATTACTGAATTTAATTCTTTTAAGCTACATGAAATGATTGTAGAATTGATTATTGAGATAATGGAACATGCGGTCAGTCATTCTAAAAATGAAATTTCAATTCAAGAATTTGAAAAACAAATGTTAAGTTTTAACATTTCAGAATTTGTTGAAAAATACAGAGAGGAGCGGGATTTAGACCCAGAAAAATTCAGTCAAGAATTATTTTGAAAGAGAATACGGCGCATTTCTCAATATCGTCGGACTTATTACTTTCCCCAGACCAAATCGAACATAGATGATAGAAAAAAGAGGGACGATCCTCTTAATAGGAAGTGGACCCATTCAGATTGGCCAGGGTGCAGAGTTTGATTATTCGGGGGCACAAGCTTGTCGTGCTTTATCAGAGGAAGGTGTCAGAGTAGTACTAGTTAATTCGAATCCTGCTACAATTATGACAGATCCTGAAATGGCAGATAAGGTTTATATTGAACCAATCACAACGGAGATTGTTGAAGAGATCATAAGGAAAGAGAGACCAGAGGGGATAATAGCGGGATTGGGTGGTCAAACGGGACTTAATATCACAGTTGAGTTAGCTGAAAAGGGGATATTAGATAAGTATGGGGTGAAAATCATGGGAACTCCACTTGAAGCTATCTATGCGACAGAAGATAGAGATTTGTTTGGTTCTAGAATGGAGAAGATAGGAGAGCCAGTTCCAAAATCGGAGAAGATAATGAGCGAAGATGAGATAGAAAATGCAGTTGAAAATGTTGGTGGACTCCCAGTAGTTTTAAGAACAGCATACACATTAGGAGGAAGTGGTTCGGGAGTTATTGGGGATTTAAAAACCCTCAAAGAAAGAGTTCACAAGGGTTTGCAGCTGTCAAGAAATTCAGAGGTCCAAATAACTGAATCCCTGGCTGGCTGGATTGAACTAGAATATGAAGTTATGCGAGACGCATCTGATTCATGCATTATTATCTGTAATATGGAGAATATTGACCCTATGGGCATACATACAGGTGAATCAATCGTAGTGACACCATCGCAAGTCATACCTGATGTGGCACATCAAGATATGCGTAATTCTGCTTTGAAAATTATTAGGGAATTAGGAGTTCATGGAGGGTGCAACATACAATTTGCTTGGAGGGATGATCAGACAGAAAATGGAGAGTACCGTATTGTAGAAGTAAATCCAAGAGTTTCTAGGTCTTCTGCACTAGCATCAAAAGCAACAGGTTACCCTATAGCAAGGGTGACAGCAAAAGTTGCTTTGGGTAAATTCCTTCATGAAATTAAAAATGAAATAACAGGGGAAACTAGCGCCGCATTTGAACCAGCAATAGATTATGTTGTTACGAAAATACCCCGTTGGCCAAAAAACAAATTTCCAGAGGTTGATTTCGAATTGACTACTGCGATGAAATCCACAGGGGAAACTATGGCAATTGGGAGAACATTTGAAGAGTCATTGATAAAAGGGTTGAGATCGAGTGAATACGATCCAGCTATTGAATGGGATAAAATTAGTGATGAAGATCTAATAAAAAACTACTTGCAGAAGCCTACTCCAGATCGCATTTATGCTATGCTTGAAGCACTCCATAGAGGACACTCGGTAGATCAGGTTTCAGAAAATACAGGGATACATAAATGGTATGTGGAGAGATATTTGAAAATTAGCAGTTCGATTAGAGACGGGGACATGGAAAAATCAATTGTCCAGACTGCAACAATGGGATTTACTAACCATGAAATTAAAGCATTATCAGGTGGAATTTATGAAGATGTACAGAGTTCATGGTTACCAGCTGAATACACTAATTCTGGAGAGGCGGGAATGGGATGGACAGTTGATGATATAGAAAAAATTGTACCGGGTAGAACATACAAACAAGTTGACACTTGTGCAGGCGAATTCAAAGCAGCTACTCCATATTACTATTCTGCTAGAAAACCAGAATGGTTTAGTGGGCCTTACGAGGGGGATGCTGCGGCTGGAGAACTAAGAGTTGACCTAAATGCCGAAAGTATTGTGGTTGTTGGAGGGGGACCCATCCGAATTGGACAAGGTATTGAATTTGATTATTGTGCTGTGCATGCAATTTTGGCCCTCAGAGAAGAAGGTATAGAAACGCATGTAATCAATAACAATCCTGAAACTGTATCTACGGATTATGATACATCTGATGGATTGTTTTTTGAACCTATTACTGCAGAAGAAGTTGCAGATGTTATCGAAGCCACAGGTTCTAAAGGAGTTATGCTTCAATTCGGAGGTCAAACTTCGGTGAATATTGCAGGCCCCCTTCAAAGAGAAATAAAAAGAAGAGAAATAAATTGTGAAATAATGGGGACATCCGCTGAATCAATAGATATAGCAGAAGACAGGGAAAGGTTTAATAATCTCATGGAAAGATTGGGAATACTTCAGCCAAAAGGTGGAAAGGCATCAAATGAGAATGATGCATTATTGCTCGCAGATGAGATAGGATATCCAATAATTATGCGCCCTTCTTATGTGTTGGGTGGGAGAGCAATGCACATAGCAAGAGATAGTTCGGAATTGAAAAGAAACATCAAAGAAGCACTGAGAGTCAGTTCAGATGATTCCGTGCTGATTGATCGTTTTTTATCAGAGGCCATTGAACTGGATGTGGATGCTGTATCGGATGGCACAGATGTACTGATTGGAGGGATAGTGGAGCATGTCGAATCTGCAGGTGTCCACTCAGGAGACTCTGCTTGCGTGATACCGCCGCAAAATATAGATAATGACATGATTAAACGTATCCGTAAAATGACTGAAGAAATTGCCAAGGCGTTAAATATAGTGGGTCTACTAAACCTACAGCTAGCAATAAAGGATGGGGATGTATTTGTGTTAGAAGCCAATCCACGTGCGTCTAGAACAGTTCCATTTATATCGAAAACCACAGGGGTTCCAATTGCTAAAATTGCTGCAAAAGTAATGGCAGGCAAAAAGATAAAGGATATGGGGGTTAAAGAAAATATTCCAGAACAGATAAGTGTTAAAGAAGTTGTTTTACCGTTTGATAGACTCAATGGTTCTGATCCTAGATTAGGCCCTGAGATGAAATCTACAGGAGAGATAATGAGTACATCAGATTCGTTTGGTAAATCGTATTCAAAGGCTCAGATTGCAACGGGGAGACCCATACCAATTTCTGGTAATGCCATGATAGATTTAAGTCATTCAGAGTTTCCAGACCAGGGGAGTGAAAATGGAGTAAAACTTATTGAAGAGTTTGGGAAATATTTTAATGTAAGATATTTCGATGACTACGAAAGTACTGAAAAAGCCATCAGGGGTGGGGAAATAGACATAATAGTTTCTCGAAATCGCCAGATTTTAATGGTTGCAGTTGAAGAAATGATAACTTATTTTTCAACTTATTCGAGTGCTAAAGCAGCGTTGGAAGCTATTGAATCAGATGGCGAAGATAATTGTGTGGAAGCTATTGGAGATAGAAAAACAGTTGAGTGTCGATGGGGAGAAATGAGGTAGAATGATTAAGATGAAAGTAGGTTTATTATAACAAGAATTAGGAATAATAAACCAGAAATCCCAGCTAGAAAAATGACTATTCTTGTACTCTTTGGACCAGGTCTGTCCCCACCCATAACAAATGAATATAATTCATCCGCCAATACTAATAAAACTGCTATACTAGTTAGAAGTATACCAACTGCTGCAAATGACCCGCCTATGGCTCCGCCTGGCAGAGAATCTAGGGGCCCGGATTCAGATCCTGAAGCCCCAATTGCCTGGGCACCGCCTTCTTTTACAACGACCTTTCCGACCATTTGAATTGATTCATGAGGTATGCAAAAATATTCATGCTCCCCTTCAGAATCAAATGTGTGCGAA
>Ga0114999_10003676_pt1 | contig 19081 bp, 18 predicted proteins | sample ArcticOcean_MG_C_3_FD_89820 | JGI IMG/M metagenome (GOLD analysis project Ga0114999, IMG submission 89820) | Marine microbial communities from western Arctic Ocean - ArcticOcean_MG_CB8_126 | ecosystem: Environmental > Aquatic > Marine > Oceanic | place: Arctic Ocean: Canada Basin | collected...
CGCGCGTGCCCACAGTATACGGACACGTGGATATCACGACGTGGATCAGAACTCACACCAACCAAACAGACCGTGAGATGATGACTAACTCGTTGACTTGCTCGTGATACGGGGAAACTCGGGACGCTGCACCAGTTGGCAGACTGCCTTACCCAAGGCGGAGTCACGCACCACAATGACGTCCGGCACGTCCAACACGTCGCCTAGGCTAACATTCAGCGCACTGGTCACACCCAACAGGGTGGATAACGGCATGTCGCGCTTACCGTTCTCATAGTTCGAAAGCGAAGCCTGCGTGATTCCAGCAGACCGAGCAACGTCCGCTTGGGAAAGTTCCCGGCGCGATCGCCACTCACGGATACGCTGGCCTACGGCTCTACGCTGTGCCTGCAATTCCGGCGCTACTTCTGCCACCATCAAATTATTGCCTCTCCCCACTCAAATCTTCGTGCGTTATTTAAGTTCGTTTGTGCCAACAAGCACAATTCATGATGTATGTGAAACCTACTCGACGCAAGAGACCCTGACCAAAGAGGAAGTTAACGTTAACTGACCGATTACATACATTCTGTATGTAATCGGTCAGTTAACGATCAGCAGCAAGCCCTTAGTTCCGGTGCTCAGTTGCCACACCCAGCCTTCTGCCGCGCTGTTGAACCAGATGTCGCGATGCAGTCCGTGCACCGCACTCCCGGTATCCGCGCAAGTATAGATACGTTCAATTGGGTCGCCAACAATAATGAAGCGCTGTCCCAAATAGGTCCACGCACACGCCGCCGCGCCGTCGTAGACCACGGTCCCATCTCGCATAGCGCCACAAAATGCACCGCCGTCACCACTTTCCAACGTTTCGCCCTGCACACAGTAATAGAAGCTGATCGTCGCCTCGACAATATCCCCGGGCTGTAGCATCGGTGTCTGCAAAATTTCTGCATCGATCGGGTACGCAGCCTCGATAATCGCTGGAGCGTCCAAGCGCAGCGCGGCGCGAGCGACAACGGAAGCGTTCTCTTCCGCCAGAGTCGGCAAGCGGCCGAGGCCCCGCATCGGTTCGACGAATGGCTTCAGTTCGTCGCGACTCGCTGCCCGCGCCACAATCGACGCGTGATCTTCCACCAGAGTCGGTGCCCGCGTCAGTCCTCGCATCGGCTCGACAAACGGCGCCGATTTGTCACGGGTGGCCGCCCGCGTGATCAATGCCGTCAGCACTTCGTCTTGCCTAGCGCTGGTCACGAGCGCCGATTCAATCTCAAGCGCTTCATCGTTCGAGACGGAACTGATCGCCGAGCTATTCGTCCGACGCTCTGCAGCGACCTCAAACACCGTCATCGCAACCAGTTCAGCAACCGATGACGGAGCCGGTTCGACGACTTCAACGGCACTAACGGTGACGGTCGCCGAAGGTCTTCCGCCCTCGGCCAGCGACAGCGGCTGCCCCGCCGTGACAATGGCACGCGAGAGCGTCACAGCGGCGACCGGAGTAGGCATTATCTCGATCGCGAATGTTGCCCACGCCGCAACGAACACCGCTGCCGCGCTGAAAACAAGCGATCCCGCCACCACATGGCGGAGGGATCGCGCCACGAACTGGCGCAACTGGAGAGGAGACCCCCGCACGGACTGAGTATGTCAGCGGATCACCGTCATGACTACCAAAGTAATCAGCTATCCGATAAACACCGGCCATGACCAGAGTAAGCGTAGAGCGAGCACTAGGTCAGCATTCCCCCGGCTCGCAAGTCGCCAATCGCACCGCGGAAAGCTGCCACCGTGTCGGCGACCTCAGTGTCTCCATGTGCAGCCGAGACCATTCCACCGTTGCCCATCAAATCGACGCCATGATTAAGCAACGCCCAACGCAGCGGACGCATCAGACCATCCACCACGCCCTGCGGATCGTCAACAGCATCCCACTCCACGTTCCTCGGACGCGGTGCGTCGTAACCCAGATTGAAGTGCCACATGCTGGAAACGCACCAGGCCGAGCCCGGTACCGATAGCTCATCGAACAGCCTGTTCACCCCGCGTACAATCGCCGCGGCCGCCTCATCCGCCTGCCGAACAGACGTGCCGTCTTCGATAATCTTCAGCGCGGTGATACCGGAAGCAGCTGACACGGGATTCGCGTTGAACGTCCCCTGGTGACTGACGCGCTGCTTGCTATTCCAGTCCGGATCGCCCTCTCGCATCTCAAGCATACTGACTACATCCGCGCGACCGGTCACACAGCCGCCAGGGAGACCGCCCGCCAGAATTTTCGCTAAGGTTGTGAGATCCGGGGTCACCCCATACCGTTCCTGCGCACCGCCCGGAGCCATCCTGAAACCGGTAATCACCTCGTCCATCACCATCAACGTGCCGGTCTCCGTCGTCAGTCGTCGCATCTCTCTCAGATACTCAGGTGAGAGAGGGCTGCTGCCCCAGTGGGCACCAGTCGGCTCCAGGATCACGGCCGCCACATCGCGGCCTGACAACGCCTCGGCCAGGGCACCAACATCGCCAGCCGGCAGAATCGTCAGCGCATCGTAGAAACCGTCCGGAACACCGATCGAGTGAGGGTGAGCTTCATCGGGCCCTAACCGGCCGACCACAAGGTCATGCCAGCCATGGAAATGGTCTTCCAACTTCACCACGCGATCTCGGCCGGTGTAGGCGCGCGCCAGACGTAGCGCCATCATCGTCGCCTCGGTACCGGAGCTAGTGAACCGCACACGTTCCCCACTCGGCACCATCTTCAGCACTTGCTCGCCCCACTCAATTTCGAGGTTATGCGACGAACCGAAATGCGTCCCGCGCGCCAGCGCACCGTGAACCGCCTCAACCACCTCCGGGCGGTTGTGGCCAAGCAACAGTGCACCGTGCCCACCGATGTAGTCGACGATCTCGTTGCCATCCACATCCCACTTGCGGCCGCCGGCCGCGCGCTCGACGTAGATCGGGAACGGCTCGAACGCTCGCGCATCATGCGTCACGCCCGAGGGGAACACCGACGCAGCTCGTCCTGCCATCTGCTTCGATGTTGGGTGTAGTGCTTCGAACGTTTCGAGGATACTCGCCATTGTGCTGCTCTCTTACACGATACCTAGTCACTCGTAGTCTCGTGTCTGCCGCGCTGCACGACAAGTACGGCAGACAGGGTACTTGCCTCCCCCCGAATCAAGGAGGCAGCGATGGCAGACCAGTTGAGCGATCTTCAGATCGACAAAGCACTCACCCTGCTCGATGGCTGGTCCAGTGTGGGGAAAACGATCGCACGCCAGTTCGAGTTCCCGGACTTCGTCTCGGCACTCGGGCGGGTCAGCGAATCACAGGAAGCGGGCGACGTGATCTGCTTCGCGCCTCGGAATGCGCCAGCTACGTGACGGGTACGTCAGTTAACGTCGATGGGGGTACTGCACTCGTCGTTTAGGTCTCTCCATGGGATTCCACACCATTGGACCAAAAAACTAGGCAATTCGTTCATAACAGATATGCATCTTGGTAGATTTGCTGATGTTGAATCTCTCTAAATCTAGTGATATTCAACTAACTCAGCAGTTGATGGTGTCCGGAATTCGGGCGATTGTGATTTGAACTGCTTTTGGGGCGAGGGGCTTGCCAATGCGCTACCGCACGATCGCGGGAACGGACATCAGTGTTTCAGAGGTCGGATTCGGCGTCTGGACTCTGACTGCCGGGTGGTGGGGCGACCACTCGGATAAGGGCGCTGCACAAATGTTGCGCGATGCGACTGACCGCGGCATCAACTTCATCGATACCGCCGATACCTATGGCCAAGGTCGCGGTGAACGAATCATCGCGACGGCGTTCCCGGGTGCTGAGCGCGAGAAGATCGTGCTCAGCACCAAGTTCGGCTACGACTGGGAATCGGTGGACCGCTCCGCGAAAAACCACCAGCCGGCCGAGCACTGTTTCGAACCGGAGTTCGTCGAGCGCGCGCTGCACAACTCGCTTGAGCGCATGGGCACCAACTACCTCGACCTCTGGCAGCTCCACAACGTCCGAATGGAGCATCTACTGCGCGACGACCTCTGGACGCTGATCGACCAAGTTCGGCAGTCCGGCAAGGTTCGCTCAGTAGGCGTAGCACTCGGCCCGGCAATCGGCTGGCTCGACGAAGGGCTATACGCGCTCGACAACCTACCGGTCGATATTGTGCACATGATTTACAACGCGCTGGAACTAGATCCTGGACTGCAGTTGATCGAGAGCGCCCGGCGAAACAACAAGTCGCTGCTGGTGCGGGTGCCGCACTCGAGCGGGATGCTCGAGGGAAAATATACGCTGGACACCAAATTCGCCGCGAACGACCACCGCAAGCACCGCCCGCGTGCCTGGATGGTGAACGGCCTGAAGAAGATCGAGCAACTCGATTTCCTCACCACCGAGGGCCAAACTCTCGGACAGGCCGCACTGCGTTACGTACTGCGCACCCCCGAGGTGGTCAGCGCGCTGCCAAACATCTACGACCACGAGCAGCTCGACGAGTTCGCCGCAGCATCCGACTCGCCTGATATCACGGACGAGCAGAACACCCAGATCGAACAACTCTTCGAAAACAACTACGGCCTCGAGCGTGAGCGCGAAGCAGGATTAGCTACCCGATGACGCAAAATCATGGCTCCGCAAACGGTGAGCACCCTGTTGCAAACGGATCGCGGCCCGAAGGAGCGGGTAGGCCGCCCGCCTGGGTGACCGCCGCCGCCAACGCGCCACGTCGACCGCAGTCGCCGCACGGCAAGCAGTTCGTAAAGTTCAGCTTTTTCCGAGTACGCGACGAAGTGCGCGCACTGGATCGCAGCGAACGCGCAGCATTCGGCGCTCAGCTCGCTGAACTGATGGACCAGTCCGCCCAGCAGATGCTGACCCGCGTCTACTCAACCGTCGGCTTGCGCCAGGACACGGATTTCCTGATTTGGCAGGTCGCCGATGATCTGGACGACATCATGGACTGGCACGCGGAGCTGCTGGACACCAAGCTCGGCTGGGTACTGGAACGCCCCCACTCGTTCCTTTCGATGACCATGCGCTCGCAGTACAAGAACCAGTACACGTCCGGTATCGAGCAGCGAGACCGCTTCCGTTCGGACGGCGGCGTGAACGACTGGCTGTTCGTCTACCCGATGGCGAAGACCAAGGACTGGTACCAGTCCTCTGGCACACGACGTAGCCGCGCGATGACCGAGCACGTGACCATCGGACACGCATACCCCGAGATCAAAATCAACACGACCTACTCCTATGGCCTCGATGACCAGGAGTTCGTCGTCGCCTTCGAGGGCGATTCACCGGGCCAGTTCCTCGCCCTCGTGAAGGACCTGCGTGTCTCCGATTCCACGTCCTTCACCGAATTCGACACCCCGATGTTCACCTGTCGCCGTATGTCTGCAGGCGAGCTTATGGACCACGTCGGACTCGGCCAGGGCGTAAAGCGGCACGAGCCAACCACCGAAGAGGCGCAGCCTGCCGAAGTGACCGAATCATGACCACTGCCTCGCCGGTTCCCGCTACGATCGACGACCCGATCAACCTGCGGATCCTCCGAATTTCCGAGGACCAGTTGCAGGGATTCCAACGAGAGCCGTTCAGCGAAATCGCGCGACAGTCCGACGTTGAGCTTAAGGTCGTCCTTGAACGAGTCCACGCGATGCTCGAAGCCGGCACGATTCGGCGCGTTCGGCAAACGATGGTCACCACCAGCTTGGCACTGGGTTCACTCGTCGCCTGGCAGATTCCCGAAGACCGGCTATCCGAGTCGTTCAACTACCTGTTCGAGCAGGACCCATTCTCTGGTCACGTAGTGATTCGCACCACGGACTCAGCGACACCCGGTTCCCACTACCGCCTCTGGACCACACTGAAAGTGCCGCCACAGTTCTCCATCGAAAAGCACGCGGAATTCCTCGCCGAACAGATTGGTGCCCAATCATTCCGCCTGATGCCCGCGAAGAAGCTCTTCGCACTCGGAGTCGGTCACATGCGCCGGCGCGAGATCGAAGCCGGTGCTCGCAGTGACGATCCGGGCCGCGTGATCGACACTGCAGTCGTGCCGCTCACGGACCATGAATGGGACGTGATAGAGGTACTCAAGCGCGAGTTCACGGTCGACGAACTGGTCGAGAATCCGTGGACCGCACGCGCCACAAAAGCAGGCATCGCCATCGATGACCTCTTCGCCACCGCGGATGCACTGCAGGAAAAGGGTGTCATCGGTCGCTTCTCAACGTTCCTTGAGCACGTCAAATCCATCGCCGGTGGCCAGCGCGTCACGCGCTACAACGCACTCTTCCACTGGGCGGTCCCCGCCGGCCAAGAGCTAGACGCGGGCCGCGAAGTGGGACGTCACCACATCATGACCCACGCCTACTGGCGCGAGGGAGGCCCCGAGTTCCGTGACGTCAACATCATGGGCGTGGCGCACGGCACCGATAAAGATCTGGTTCTCGCCCACAAGGCAGCGATCGACACACACCTTGAAGAGGCCGGAATTTCCGTTGGTTACAGCAACGTGTTCTGGGGTGGTCGCAGTGAAATCAAGCCGTCAGAGATTTCGCCAGGTGCGTATCTGACCTGGTGCGAGTCCGCTGGCATCGACCCCGCATCAATGCGCTCCAGCGAAGGCAACGCTTAATGGGCTACTACGCAGTTTTCTGGGAAATGCAGGACCGTCCGGTCTTGCTGGTCGGCGGCGGCCACGTCGCCGACGAAAAAATTCACAAGCTGGTAGATGCCGGTGCCCGTGTCACAATCGTCGCACCAGAACTGATCCCCAAGGTGCGCCAGTACGTCGACGACGGCCGCGCGACTCTAATCGAACGCCCATTCGAGCCTGGCGACACCGAGGACTACGAAGTGGTGATGGTCGCCACCGATAACGGCATCGTGAACAAGCAGGTCGCTGATGAGGCACGCTCCCGCGGCATCTGGGTTAACGCCGCCGACGACGTCGCCAACTGCGACTTCATTCTCCCGTCGCTCGCGAAGCGCGGTCAGATTTCCATCGCCACCTCCACCAGCGGCAGTAGCCCAGCACTGGCCCGGTGGCTGCGCGAGCGCATGGAAGAATTTCTCTCGGACGACGTGGTCGCCCTCGGTGACCTGCTCGCCGAGGTACGCGTCCTCTCGCGAACACGCGATCGGGAGTGCGCCGGCGACTGCGCGCTGGCGGAGACGCCACCGCCCCTGCTCTGCAAGGAGTGCCCGAACCGCGTCCAGACTGACACCTGGCAAAAAGCAATTGATGACGAACTGCGTACACTGCTGTGCGCAGGAAGTTACGAAGCCGCCCGCGAACGGATCATCCACTCGCTTGGCATCGATCAACCCTTGAAGCCGCGGGCGACGGCTGAAATGCCGGCGGGAGACTGACCGATGCTCACCATCGCAACCATGAGCCATCACACCGCGCCGATTGGCGTCCGCGAGCAGATCGCCATCGCCGCCGAGAATGTTGGTCCTGTGATCACGCGCGCACAAGCCACGCTGGGACAGACCGCGATCATCGCCACATGCAACCGCCTAGAGCTATACGTCTCCGGATCGCACGATCCCGAGAAGCTCTTCGAATTCATCCAGCAAGAGACCGGCGCTGACGCCGAGTCCGTGAGGAAACACTTCCACATTCACCACGACACCGAAGGGGTCCGACACCTCTACCGCGTGGCCGCCGGCCTTGAGTCGATGGTGATCGGTGAATCCGAGATTCTCGGGCAGATCCGCACCGCCTTCTCCGACGCAGCAGACGTCGGAATTGATGACACAATCCTCGTGCGGCTCTTCCACGGTGCAATCCGCGCCGGGCGACGCGCGCGCAACGAAACCGCGATCGGGCATCGTGCCCTTTCCGTCTCATCGATTGCGGTCCAACAGGCACGCGAACTCCACGGCGATCTGTCCGCAGCACGGGTACTGGTGATCGGCGCTGGCGAGGCCGGACGCCTCACAGGCGAGGCGCTCGTCGCTCAGGGCGCCCGCGAAGTGACCGTCGTCAACCGCACCGTTGCGCGTGCCGAGGCGCTTGCCGCCGAGCTTGGCGGCAAGGCGGCCGCATTCGATGACCTGCCCGAAGCGATCGCGATGAGTGACGTCATCGTCGCCGCATCCGGTGCACCAGACACGCTGATCGACCTCGAGACGATGCGCACCGCCGTCGAGCGCCGTGAAGGAGCACCACTGCTGATCATCGACATCGGCATGCCACGTGATGTCGACCCGGAGGCGGGAAAGCTCCCCGGTATTAGCTACCACGACATGGAATCACTACAAGCAATTGCAGCTGCCAACAGTCGCGCGCGAGCCGAGGAGATTGGCGCCGTTGAGATAGTGCTAGCCGAGGAGGTTAGCGACTTCAGCAAGTGGTGGGAGCAGCTTCGTACCCATCCAACAATCGCCGCGATCAACGGCCGAGCCGAGACAATTCGTCGCGAGTCTGTCGAGAAATCGCTCCGCCGACTGGGTGCGGACGAAGTGACTCGACAAGAAATCGACGGGCTGACGCGTGCGATCGTGAAGCGCTTACTGCACGATCCGATCACAACGCTGCGCGAGCACGGCGATCAGGATGGCCAATACATCGAGGTCGCACGCATGTTGTTCCGCCTCGATGACGACGTCCCAGCGGCTGTGTCCGCAGACACACGCAACGGTACAAATTCCGGCGCAAACGACGCCGCCGGCTGATGCCCACACTCCGAATCGCCTCCCGCGCATCACAACTCGCACTCGTGCAAGTTGAACTTGTGACACAGGCGCTGCAAGTAGCCCACCCAGGCCTGCAGGTCGAGGTTATCGAGATTAATACCGAGGGCGACCTCGATCGGCAGACACCGCTCCGTGTCCTCGGAGGCCGTGGCGTCTTCGTCAAGGGTGTCGAGGATGCCTTGCTGGCTGGACGCGCAGACGTGGCCGTCCACTCGCTCAAGGACGTACCCAGTAAGCCAGTTCCGGGCCTGCTGATCGCCGCCATACCGGAGCGAGCTAATCCTCGGGACGTGCTGGTCGCGTCGGGCGGTCGCACGCTCGCCGAACTGCCAGCCGGCGCCCGCGTGGGCACCAGCTCTCAACGCCGTGTGGCTCTGCTCCGCGCGCTCCGTCCAGATCTCGAAGCGATCGAGATTCGGGGTAACATCGACTCGCGGATCCAAAAAATGCACGACGGTGCAGCGGATGCGGTGGTCCTAGCCGCCAGCGGTCTGGACCGACTCGGACGACTGAACGAGGCGACCCAGGCTTTCGAGGCGATGGAGTTCCTCCCCGCCCCGGGCCAGGGCGCACTCGGCGTCCAGTGCCGAGACGACGACAGTCAGACAATTGAACTACTCGCCTCACTGGACCACCCTGAGACGCACGCAGCCACTGACGCCGAACGAGGCCTGCTCGCAGCCCTCGGTACCGGATGCTCACTGCCGGTCGGCGCATACGCGACCGTAGCCACTGATCTGGTCGTGCTGCGTGGGATGCTCTCGCAGGATGGCAAGGTCATCCCTGACTTCGGCGACGCGACCGGACCGATTGCCGACGCTGTGGCGCTCGGTCGCGAACTCGGCCTTCGACTACAGGAGCGTGTCGGTGCGGAGGAGGCTCGATGAGCCCGCTTGGACATGCCTGGCTCGTTGGTGCGGGCCCCGGCGATCCCAGCTGGATCACCGTTGCCGGACTCGAATCGCTACGCCACGCAGAGGTGGTGCTCTACGACCGCCTCGCTCCACCCGAACTCCTCGATGAAGCACCAGCAGATGCTCTCCGGATCAACGCTGGCAAGTCACCAGGGTGCCAGGCGCTGACGCAAGACGAAATCAACGCCGCACTCGTAGAACATGGACTCGCGGGCAAGCGTGTCGTCCGACTCAAGGGCGGTGACCCGTACGTCTTCGGTCGCGGCGGCGAAGAAGCTGTCGCGCTCTCCGAGGCCGGCATCCCCTGCACGGTAATTCCCGGAATCACCTCCGCCATTGCTGGACTGAACGCCGGTGGCATCCCGATTACTCATCGAGGTGTCGCCGTCTCTTTCGCAGTCGTCACCGGTCACGAAGACCCCACCAAGCCCGAAGCACAGGCAAACTGGCAACACCTTGCCACCGCGACAGATACACTCGTCGTCTTGATGGGCGTCGGCAACCTCGACGCGATCAGCGAAGCGCTGATCGCCGGGGGTCGCGACGCGTCAACACCCGCGGCGCTCATCCAGCAAGCGGCAACGCCCGACCAGCGAGTCGTCACCGCTCCACTCTCCGAAATCGCCGAGACCGCACATACCGAAAACATCCAGTCGCCCGCGCTCTTCGTTGTCGGCGACGTTGTCTCACTGCGTGAGCAGATCGACCCACAGCGTCTCGGGCCACTCGCCGGCAAACGCGTGCTCGTCACGCGCAGCCGCCAGCAGGCATCCACTCTCGTCGAGAGATTGCGGACCGAGGGTGCGCGACCGCTCGTACTCCCCACGATCGAGACGCGACGGCGAGCCGAACCGGCCGCCGTCGCCAACGCCGCCCACAAGCTGCGCAAGGGCCGCTACAAGTGGGTCGCCTTCACCTCGGCAATCGCCGTCAACGCCTTCCTCGACCTCCTTGCCGAGCAACAGGCAGATGCGCGTGCCTTCGCTGGCGCACGCATCTGCGCCATCGGAAACGCCACCGCTCAAGCGCTCGCATCGCGTGGCCTGATCGCTGACGTGGTCCCAGACAAGGCAACTGGCGAAGCCGCAGCGGCCGCCATCGTCGCTATCGGTGGCCTAGACAACGAGCCGGTGCTGTTGCCACGCGCTGAAGGTGCCCACCCCGACCTCTTGGCCGGGCTCGAAGCCGCGGGAGCGTCGGTCGATGACCTGACTCTGTATCTGTCGGCCGCACCCGCCAACCCACCGCCAGAGGTGCTCGCCACCATCCGTGCCGGCGCCGTGGACGTCGCCACGTTCACCTCTTCATCGACTGTTAAGAACCTCGCGCAGATCCTCGGTGGTGACCTGTCATCGCTATCGAACTCGATCATTGCCTGCATCGGTCCCACGACCGCAGTTACCGCCACCGAACTCGGCCTCGCGCCGGACGTCGTCGCCACGGATCATTCGGTACAGGGATTGCTCACTGCACTGCGCGCACATCTCTGGGAACAAGCCGCTACCGCGGCGGGAGCGGAGGCATCCTCGTGATTGCTGACCTAGGACGAAGAACTGAAACCGGCGCATTCACGCGCACCCGACGCACCCGACGCACCGACGCACTGCGCGGACTCGTGCGCGAGACACGGATCGACCCCGCCTCGTTTATCTACCCGCTATTCGTCACGCACGGCAGCAACGTCCGTCAGCCGATCAGCTCGATGCCGGGCCAGTTCCGGCTCTCGCTGGACCAGCTCGGCGCCGAAGCTCGCGAGTTGCGTTCGCTCGGCGTGCGCGCCGTCTTGTTGTTCGGCATCCCCTCTTCGAAAGACCCCGAAGGAACCGCGGGCTACTCACCGGACGGGATTGTGCAGCAGGCGGTGCGAGTGCTAAAGGACGCGGACCCGGATCTCGCGGTGATCTGTGACATCTGCCTCTGCGAGTACACGGACCACGGCCATTGCGGGTTGCTGAGCGCTACCGGCGAGGTGCTGAACGACGACAGCCTGCCGCTACTGGCGCAGATGGCTGTGACTTGCGCCGAGGCCGGCGCGGACATGGTTGCGCCCTCGGACATGATGGACGGTCGGATCGGTGTGATTCGGGAAGCGCTCGATGACAGCGGGCTGACGGAAACGGCGCTGATGGCCTACAGCGCGAAGTACGCCTCCGCCTTCTATGGGCCATTCCGTGAAGCCGCTGATTCAGCACCGCAGTTCGGCGACCGCCTCGGCTATCAGATGGACCCACCGAACTCGCGCGAAGCGCTGCGTGAAGTGGAAGCCGACGAATCCGAGCAGGCAGACATTGTGATGGTGAAGCCCGCCCTCGCCTACCTAGACATCATCCGCCAAGTGCGAGACCACACTGACCTCCCGGTGGCCGCATACAACGTGAGTGGCGAGTACTCGATGCTTAAAGCCGCAATCGCAAACGGATGGCTGGACGAAGAGCGCGTCATCCTAGAGACGCTCACCTCCATTCGCCGCGCCGGCGCAGACATCCTGATCACCTACCACGCAAAGGAAGCTGCACGATGGTTGGCATCGAATGACTGAACTAAATCACTCGCGCTCTCGTACCGCCATGGAGCGAGGCCGCAGCCTACTGCCAGGCGGCGTCAATTCGCCAGTCCGTGCCTACAATTCGGTCGGGGGTGACCCGGTTGTCCTTGCCCGTGGACAGGGCGCGATCGTCACCGACGTCGATGGCAACGAGTACATCGACTACGTTTCCTCCTACGGGCCGCTAATCCTTGGACACGCACACCCCGCAGTCGTCGAGGCTGTGAGAGAAGCAGCACCACTCGGCACATCCTTCGGCGCACCCACCGAAGCAGAGCTCGACCTCGCTGACCGAGTGATCGAGGCAGTCCCATCTGTCGAGATGGTGCGATTCGTGAACTCCGGCACCGAAGCCGCGATGAGCGCGATCCGCCTCGCCCGCGGTGCCACCGGCCGCGACCTCGTGCTGAAGTTCGAGGGTTGCTACCACGGCCACGCGGACGGACTCCTGGCTGCCGCTGGCTCCGGCGTCGCCACGCTGGCGCTCCCAGACTCACCCGGCGTCCCCACCGGAATGGCCGCTCAGACGCTGGTCGTCCCCTACAACGACCTCGACGCAGTGCGCGCTGCGATGGCAAACCACCTCGGTGAGGTTGCCGCGATCATCGTCGAGCCCATCGCCGGGAATATGGGCGTCATCCCATCGGCCGATGGCTATCTCGCCGGCCTCCGCTCCATCTGCGATGAACACGGGACGCTGTTGATGTTCGACGAAGTGATCACGGGCTTCCGCGCCTCGAAGGGTGGTGCACAACAACGCTACGGCGTGCGCCCGGACATCACCGTGCTCGGGAAGATTATCGGTGGCGGGCTCCCCGTCGGTGCCTACGGCGCCTCGCGTGAATTGATGGAGGAGATGGCCCCTGTTGGCGCTATCTACCAGGCCGGCACGCTCTCCGGCAACCCGCTGGCAATGGCCGCTGGCTGCGCCACCCTCGATACATTGTTCGCCTATGACGGCGCTTACGAGCGCCTCGAAGAGTTGGGGCAGTTGCTCGGCTCAGGCCTCGAAGCGGCGGCAAGCGATGCTGGAGTGCCCATCACCGTGGTTCAGGCAGGTTCAACTCTGACAGCCTTCTTCCGGGACAGCACGCCAACGAACTACGCGGAAGCCACAACGTCAGACACCGCGGCCTTCGGTAGATTCCATCGAGCCATGCTGGAACGTGGCATTCACCTCGCCCCGTCACAGTACGAAGCCTGGTTCCTCTCACTCGCGCACGATGAGGCGCTGATCGATGGAACAATCGAAGCTGCACGAGAGTCGTTCGTCGTCGCGGCAGCCGGCTAGCGGCCGCCTAGTCCCTCGAAACCATGCCAGTCGATCACGGCTCGTGCGCGCTGAGGCTGTCGTGGCTCGGCATCATCGGCCGGGTAGCCTAGGTAGACGAACGCGACCACTCGATCCTGATCAGGAAGGCCAAGGTACTCGAACACCGGTGGAGCCACGGCCAGCGTGCCCGTGCTCCACTTGCTGGCTAACCCCTCCGCGTGCGCCGCAAGCAGCAGGTTCTGCGTGGCAGAGCAGCACGCTGCGTAATCCTCCAGGTCTTTCACGGTGTCGCCCGCAGATCTCGCCTGTGAGACCACGATGATCAACGGCGAGCGAACCAGCTTCCTTTTCGTCGACTCCGCCTGTTTCTCTGCAATTTCTTGATCGAATTCAGCGCGCATCCATTCGGCAACACGATCGCCCATTTTCTCGCGTGCCTGGCCAGCCAACACCGCGAAGCGCCACGGCTCGGTATGACGGTGATTCGGCGCCCACGTCGCGGCCTCGATGAGGCGAGTGACCACCTCACGAGGTGGCTCGGTCTCCGAGAACACGCTGGTTGATCGGCGAGTTGCCAGTGCTTCGATTGCATCCATCGGGTGGGCCTCTTCTCCTGCCTAACCATACGCGTGCCACCATCATGTTTATAAGCCTTATTCCTACATTATATTATTAGTGTCTGCTAATTTCTAAATCATGTGCAGTGATTGTTATAATCCCGTTGATCCTAAGAACAGAGATCGAATAGCGTAAACAACATGAGCGATCGAGGGATGATTGCTCGGTCCTGGCTACACGTACAGCCACGCCGGGTAACCGTCGATAATACACATCTGACTCTGGGCGGTACGCCGGTGCTGCGTGGTGTCTCGCTGACCATTGAACCAGGCACCTCGGTGGCATTGCTCGGCCCATCGGGCTGCGGGAAAACCACACTGCTTCGTCTGATCGCTGGACTCGAGCGTCCCGATAGCGGGATCGTCCAGCTCGACGACGAGGTATTGAGCGGCAGCGGCCAGTTCGTCGAGCCGGAGCGGCGCCGTGTCGGCATGGTATTCCAGGATGGCGCACTCTTCCCACACCTAACTGTCGCCCAAAACGTCGCCTTCGGGCTGCACAACACCTCCGATCGTGACGACCGGGTCGACGCTGCGCTCGACCTCGTCAGCCTCGGTGCATTGTCCGATCGGCTCCCTGCGTATCTTTCCGGTGGCGAGCGCCAGCGCGTCGCACTCGCACGAGCGCTCGCACCAGAACCAGCGGTCCTACTGCTCGATGAGCCCTTCGCCAACCTCGACGCCACCCTCCGCGTACAGCTCCGTACAGAAGTACGGCGGATCCTGAGCGAATTGGGTATCACCAGCCTCTTCGTCACACATGACCAGGATGAGGCGTTCGTACTTGGCGACGAGATCGCCGTCATGCAAGCGGGCCGGATCCTCCAGTCTGGTACGCCGAGAGATCTGTACGAGCAACCGTCGGACCGCTGGGTTGCCACATTCGTCGGCGATGCCAATCTCGTACCCGGCCACGCCAAGGATGTGCACGCCAAAACCGACCTGGGAGAGGTGCCATTGGTCTCCGGTCTCAACAGCGTCCGCAGTGGCCCAGTCGATGTACTGCTCCGGCCTGAATTCCTCGAACTCTACGCCAGTGGCGCATGGCAGGTCGAAACCGTCGAGTTCTACGGCCATGACTCGATGTACCAACTCACCCGGGATGATGGTCGCCGGCTCCACGTGCGCACCACCGCCGCTCCACTCCATCGCCGAGGTCAACACGTTTCGGTTCGCTATGTCGGACCGCCAACTGTCGCCTTCAACGCCGACTAAACAAAGAGAAATAGAAGGAGTTCTTATGCTTGCTCCTAGCCTAGGTACGGGACCTACTATTCAAATGCAGTATTACCTCAATTTTATTGTACGTACATTGAGTATGTGCCTTATCCTAGCTACTGGCGCTCTGTTCATCTCCTGCGGGAGCAACGACGACGAAACGCTGACCGTCTACTCTGGCCGGAACGAAGAGCTAATCGCCCCGTTACTCGATCGCTTTGCCGAGGAGACCGGAATCGACATCGAGGTGCGCTACGCAGGATCCGTCGAACTCGCCCTGCTCATTCGCGAGGAAGGCGAGCAGAGCCCGGCTGATGTTTTCATCTCACAGAGCCCCGGTCCAATAGCTTTCCTCACAGAAATAGGACTGCTCACCGGACTCTCCGAGGACACCCTCGACCTCGCACAGCACAGCAAGAGTGGGCAATGGGTCGCGATCAGCGGACGCCAGCGAGTACTGGTCTACAATCGCGGCAACATAGCTCCGGAACAGTTGCCCTCGTCAATTTTCCAACTAACTGAGCCACAGTGGGATGGCCGCATTGGAATCGCTCCGGGCAACGGCTCCTTCCAAGACTTCTTCACACTTTTCCGACTCGAGCACGGAGACGATGTAGCGCTGGAGTGGCTGAACAGCCTCGTCGCGAATGGCGCCCAAACCTATGGCAAGAACAGCGCCATCGTCCAAGCCGTTGCGCGAGGTGAAATCGATGCTGGCCTCGTCAACCACTACTATAACGCCCGACTGAAGGTCGAAAATCCAGACACGCCCAGCGAGAACCACTTGCTCGACACAGGCGATCCCGGCGCTGTCACCATCGCGACCGCCGCCAGCGCCGTCGCCAGCGGCCACCAGGAGCTCGCCGAGCAGTTCATCCGCTTTCTGCTGCAGTCAGATTCACAGCAATACTTCGCGGACGAGACACTCGAGTACCCAATGGCAGCCGGTATCAAGCCCGCTGCGGGGATCGAAGCAGCCGCTACTATCGACCTCGGAGAGTTCGACTCGCTAGGTGGCGGACTGGAGCGGACACTGGAGTTAATTCGTGAGGCCGGTCTCGATATCTGATTCTTTGGCCGCTGAAGACCCGCTCACTCCAATCCGGCGTGAGCGGATCCTCCCCCGCCGAGCGCCCGTCAATCTCGTCGTCACGAGTGCCGCCACCGCGGTGATCTTCGCGATTCCATTCGTTTACCTTGTGATCCGTAATTTGTCCGCGGATGCCGCACTCCTCTCCGCCGTCGCCTCGCGCCAGACACTAGATCCACTACTCCGCACGCTCTGGCTCGCCACCACCGTCTCACTCTCTGCCTCAGCCATCGGAACGCTGCTGGCGTGGATCACCATGCGTACGGACCTTCCCGGTCGTACCTTCTGGCGCATCGCCTGTCCGCTACCACTCGTGCTCCCTTCGTTCGTCGCAGGAGCCGCCATGCTTGCCGCCTACTCACCGGGCGGACTCTTCGAACAGCTCCTCTCACCCTTCGGGGTCGGCGTTCTCCCGAGGATCGATGGGAATCTCGGAGCCTTCCTCGTGCTCACCTCCATCACTTATCCCTACGTCTATCTACCCGTCGCCGCCCGCCTCTCCTCGTTACCCCCATCGCTCGAGGAGGCGGCGCGACTACTGGGACACGGCCCGACCCCCACCTTTCGACGCGTCGTCTGGCCGCAGCTCTTCCCGGCCACGCGCGCTGGTGGACTGCTGACCTTCCTTTACGTCGTCAGCGATTTCGGCGTCGTTCAACTGATGGACTACCAAACACTCACCACACGCATCTTCACCACGCGCCTCGTCGATACTCCACTCTCCTTCGCCTTGGGGCTCGTGCTCGCAATCGTCGCGCTGCTGATCGTCATGTCCGAACGTCTCGCCAGCCGCGACGTGGCACTCGCGGCTAGCGAACCATCGCGACGGCCTATCGTCATCCCACTCGGCCGCTGGCGCCCCGCCGCCTTCGTCGCGCTGTTCGGCGCGGTAGGCACCGGTATCATCGCCCCCGTCGTCGTCCTCTCCTGGTGGGCCTACCGAGGGCTGGTGAATCAGGCCTCCGGCTTCGCAAGCACCGAGGGCATCACTGCTCTCATCCAACCGACCTGGAACACCGTTGTCGTCAGCATCGTCGCGGCTGTCATCAGCGTCGCCATGGTGCTCCCCGTCGCGTTCCTCACCACCCGCTACCGCAGCCCGTTCGCCGGTCCACTGAACGCCGTCATCGTCGCCGGTTTCGCACTGCCCGGACTCGTCATCGCGCTGTCGATGGTGTTCTTAGCCCTGCGTGTACCGGCGCTTTCCACGCTCTACCAGACGCTGCCGTTGCTGCTGTTGGCCTACGTGATTCACTTCGGTGCACAGGCCTACCGCAGCGCGCAGATCGGCGTCGCTGCCGTCGACGAACGAATCGGCGAGGCGGCACGAACACTCGGCTCTAGTCACCTCCGCAGGCTCTGGCGGATCGAACTACCACTGATGCTCCCTCCACTAGCTGCCGGAGGTGGGCTCGTGATGCTCTCGACGATGAAAGAACTGCCAGCCACGTTGCTCGCAGCCCCGTTCGACTTCGAAACTCTCGCCACGCGCATCTGGACGGCGAACGACGGCGGCTTCCTAGCGGACGCTGGCCTCGCGTCACTCGTGCTGATTTGCGTTTCGGCACTACTCACCTGGCTGCTAGTCATCCGCCACGCTGACCATCTCCGATAACCGCCCGCCAGCGAACACCATTCCGTCCCATTCAGCCGGTAAACTCTACGGGACGAGCCCACAGTGACAGCTACCGAGGAGTCCCCATGTTCGCCAAACTCGACCACGTTGGCCTTGTTGCCTACACGATTGAGGAAGCACGCAAAATCCTCGGCAACCAGCTCGGACTCGACCTCGATGAAGCGCGCTCGAACTGGCCGGATGGCAGCTACTTCGCCCCGGAACAGACATTCAACTATTTCTTCAATGTCGGTGACGCCGAAACGGCCGTTGAAGTCCTGATTCCAGCTGCCGACGCCACCAGTGGCACCGCCCGCTTCCTCGCGAAGAACGGCCCCGGCCTCCACCACATGTGCTTCGCCGCCCGCGACGTCTCAGCAGAAGTCGCCCGCCTCCGCGCCGAGGGCATGCGTGAAATCGACCTCGGGAGCACTGTGGACGGTCGCCAGACCGCAGCGTTCTTCCACCCAACCAGCATCGGCGGTGTGCTGACCGAGATTGTGCCGCTGCGAGATTAGCAGCGGTTGCTGAACCAATCCCACTGGCCTGCGAATCGCCCAGGAAGCTAGTAACGAGCGCCTGCCGACTCAGACGTGGCGAGCCGATTCCCGGCTGCTTCCGAGATCGCTCCCAAACCTGATTCTGCCGAAGGAGCAATGTTCATGGGAGAAGGAAGTGGTACGCCGGGAAGGATTTGAACCCTCGACCCTCAGATCCGAAGTCTGATGCTCTATCCCCTGAGCTACCGGCGCACGAGGTGCTTTCAATGGTAATCGAGGTCGGCCTGAACCGCAGGCGGAGCCTAGCCAGGGTGAAGAGTTCGCCGGTGAACGGCTCGAGAGTTAGTGGCCGACTGAGACCTTGCCGGTCGCCCTGCTATGCAGATGCGCTGCATGGCGATTGAGGCCAATCAGGTGGGCAGAGATACCACGTTGGTCGAACTTCGCGACCACGGCATCGAGTGCCACGACCGCGGAAGTGTCCCAGATGCGGGCTGCGGTCAGATCGATTTCAACTCGGCTCATCTTGACGGCGTCGTAGTCGAAGGAGTGCACTAGGTCGTTCGTCGAGGCAAAGAACAGCTCGCCGGAGACAGAGTAGAGCCGCTC
>Ga0114999_10003678_pt1 | contig 19079 bp, 13 predicted proteins | sample ArcticOcean_MG_C_3_FD_89820 | JGI IMG/M metagenome (GOLD analysis project Ga0114999, IMG submission 89820) | Marine microbial communities from western Arctic Ocean - ArcticOcean_MG_CB8_126 | ecosystem: Environmental > Aquatic > Marine > Oceanic | place: Arctic Ocean: Canada Basin | collected...
GAAGCGTGGCCCAACAACGGCGGAATTTGGAGAATAATAATAATCACACCAATGCCACTCATAAATCCTGAAATAACTGTAAAAGGTACCAGGCGAATAAGGTCTCCTAGTTTGAATACTCCAAATAATATTTGAAATACGCCACCCAAAATTATAATAAACACAGCTGTTCCAGGGTCATCAGCAAAAGTGATAAATATGGTTGCCATTACCACGGTCATTGGACCGGTAGGACCAGATATTTGACTAGGTGTTCCACCAAATAGGGATGCGAAAAACCCGACAAAAATTGCACCGTAGAGGCCAGCTATTGGTCCAGCACCTGACGCAACACCAAAGGCTAGGGCCAAAGGCAATGCAACAACAGCGGCTGTAATGCCTCCGTAGAGATCACCTCGAAATACATGGAGGGAAAAATTAAAAATTTTGTGCATTATTATCTAGCAAAAAAAATTGTTTCCAAAGTTCTCCCTGGTTAACTCTATTGATTTAATAAGAACCACTATTTGGTTGCTTTACCCCTCTCCACATCGGTGAAACGCCCTTCATTTTTTGCCAATTCTTTCAACAGATCTGACGGTTTCCATTGCTCACCCATTTCTTGGTGGAAAGTGCAGATTTTTTCGTAGGCTCGGCGGAGTCCCATTTGATCGGCGTAATGCATGATGCCGCCGCGATAACGGGGGAAAGCGAAACCGTGGATCCACATGGTATCGATATCGCTCGACCGTAGCGCGATGCCTTCTTGGAGAATATGCGCGCATTCATTGACCGCGGCGAGCAGGCAGCGCTCCAGAATTTCCTTGTCTGTGAAGGTCGTTGGGGTAAGGCCGTGTTCCGACCTGTATGTTTCAGCTATCTCATCAAATTCCGGGTCCGGCAGGGGCTTCCTGCGATCGCCTTCGTAGCGGTACCAGCCCTTGCAGGTCTTCCGGCCATGGCGGCCCATTTCAACGATCCGATCGGCCAGGTGCGGATACCGGGCTTCTGGAGCCCAGCCGGATTTTTGCGATTGGCGCATGGAATAGCTGATATCGGTGCCCGACAGATCACCCACGGCAAGGGGTCCCATTGGCATGCCGAAGTCGACCAAAACGCGATCGACATGTTCCGGTGAAGCGCCATCCTCGACCAGGAAGAAGGCCTCCTGAACCATGGGTTGGCGGCTGCGATTGGCGACATAACCCGAGCAAACGCCCGCCAAAACGCCGATTTTTCCGATCTTCTTGGCCAGCGCCATGGCAGATAGGATGACGTCATCCGAACTAGCATTGCCGCGCACGATTTCAAGCAGCTTCATCACATTGGCTGGACTGAAAAAATGCAATCCGCACACATCCTGCGGCCGGGTTGTCGTCTGGGCGATAATGTTTAAATCCAAAGACGATGAATTGGTCGCCAGGATCGCGCCGGAACGGCAGATCATATCGAGCTTGGCGAAGATGGTTTTCTTCAAGTCGATGTCTTCGAACACCGCCTCGATGACCAGATCAACATCTTCGAGATCGTCATAGGAGGTGGATTTTGCAATCAGGGACAAGCGCGTGTCCCGCTGTTCCTGCGTGATTCGCCCCTGCTCGTACATTCGGTCGTAAATTTTCGCAATTGCCGCCGTACCTTTTTCAAGCGCTTCTTCCGACGCCTCGATGAGGGTCACCGGAATACCCGCATCGGCAAGCGAGATCGCGATGCCGGCGCCCATCGTCCCGGCGCCAATAACACCAGCGTTGGCGATCGGACGCGCCGCCGTTTCTTTGGCGATGCCGGGTATTTTAGCGGCCTGGCGTTCTGCAAAGAAGGCGTATCTCAGAGCCTGGCTCTGTTCACTTTTCTTGAGGTCGTCAACCAGTTTTCTGTCGTTGGCAATCGCTTGTGAAAAGGTGGTGGTGAGACCCTGCTCGACACTCTCTATGGCCTTTAAGGGCGCGATTTGACCGCGCATCTTTTTGCCGGCTAGTTGGCGAAATTCAGCGAATATGGCTTGCGCATCACTATCGTTTCCCAGCCCCTCATTCGGCTCGCAGGTTCTATTGAACGCCCGTTGATCTTTGATCACATCGCGGGCAAAATCCATCGCACCCTCGAGCAAATCCCCGGTCGTAATATCGTCGACGATGCCGATTTCTCTTGCCTCATCCGCCGCAACCGGCTCCCCGGTTACGATGATCTTCAAAGCGTTATTTATACCGATCAGGCGCGGCAATCGTTGGGTGCCGGTGCCGCCCGGAAAAATTCCGATTTTAACTTCCGGCAGGCCAAATTGGGTAGAGGGGCTGCATATTCGAAAGTGGCATCCAAGGGCGAGCTCCAAGGCACCGCCCAGGGCCGTTTCATGGATCGCCGCAATGGTCAGTTTGCCGACTGCATCGAAACGCCGGGTGACGTCGGTTATAGTGGGCGCGATGGCAGGCTTGGAGAATTCCTTAATATCCGCGCCTGCCGAAAAAACACGTCCGGAACCGATAATGATGGCGGCCTCCGCAGTCTCATCTGCTTCAAAACGGTCTATTGACTCAATCAAGGCGGATCGGACTGAATGAGCCAAGGCATTGACCGGCGGATTGTCAATGCGGATGACCGCAATATTGTCTTCACATGTATAGTTAACCTGTTCGTTCATCCGAATTTTCCTTGCTGAATCGATGTGATCGGAGCGAATTTTGTTTGTCGCAGACTGCTCTGAAAGTGTAGGATTAAATCCTGATTCCCTCCAACACAAATTTGAAAGTTTATGAATAATCACCCTGCTGAAAACGTAATGATAAACGACGATCCTAGGTTTTCAAAACAAAATCCGATGTTCGAGAAACTCGACCAGCCAGGCATTGGGCGTTATCTGGCGGCGGGATCGCCCTTGGCGTTCGGCGCCCAAAAGCGCCCACCGCTTCGACCGGCGCCGGTTCTGGGCCAGCATACCAACGAAATTCTGGCCGAGATCTTTAGTTTGCCAGACAACGCGATTGCGAAATTTCACGACCGCGGCATCGTCGCCGACGCGAACTCGGCCGGATAGAGCGTTTGTCGGAGCAGCCTTTCCCTCATCTAGCGCGCCCGCTGAGGCAAGGCGCCTTGAACTTGAAAAACCGGGTTGTGCATGCGGCGATCCTGACGCTGATGGTCCGGGGCGAGCGGGTTACCGAGCGTTTTCTGCGCTATCATGAAAACCGCGCCCGCGGCGGCGCGGCGATGATCGTCACTGAAACAGTCAATGCACTGGCCTGGCAACGGGGCCGCAACAGCTATCTGAACGCCTATAACGATGACGTGTTGGACGATCTCAGTCGCTTGGCCGAATGTGTCCGCTCACATGAGTGTACGCTTTTGGCGCAGCTTCAGGATCGGGGTCGGGGAAATTATTCGGGCCATAGAGCCGACGTCGCCTATGGCCCCAGCGCACTTCCCGACGATCAAAGCGGCGCGGTTCCGCATCCTTTATCGGTCGCGCAGATCGAGGAAATGATCGAGGATTTTGGCGAAGCGTCAGCGCGGCTGCAACGGGCCGGCTTTCACGGCGTTGAGATTTCGGCCGGCCATGGCCATCTGTTTCATCAGTTCCTGTCACCCCACAGCAACCACCGCCGAGATCAATACGGTGGTGATTTTAAGGGCCGGATTAAAGTCCTCACGGACCTCATTACCGCGATCCGGGATAGGTGTGGCCGGGATTTTATTATCGGGCTAAAGCTGCCGGGCGAAGACGGCATCGAGGGCGGTATTAATCTGGACCTGGCCAAACGTATAACCGGGGCGCTGGTCGATCCCGAAACTGTCGATTATGCCGCCTTCGCCTGGGGCAGCCAGGGCAAGTCGCTCTATTGGCATGCGCCGGATGGCCACGCCGAACGCATGCCCTATGCCGAACGCACTGCCGAGCTCGGCCGCCACGCCAACGGTGTGCCGGTGATGGCCTTGGGGCGCATAGTCGATGTGATGGAGGCTGAGATAATTCTGGAGCGCGGCCAGGCAGATTTGATCGGACTTGGCCGAACCTTGATCGCCGATCCAGCCTGGCCGGCAAAAACGTTTTCCGGGCGCTACCATGCTATTCGGCCCTGCCTGTCGTGCAACAGTTGTTGGGGCAGCGTCGCAGAAGGCGCGCCGGTGATATGCGCCAACAACCCGGCGGTAGCGAGGGCGGAGGAAATCGAAGGATACGGTCGAGTTTCAAACAAGCAAAAACGCGTCACCGTGATCGGCGGCGGCGTCGCCGGATTGGAAGCCGCCTGGGTGGCCGCTGCGCGCGGGCACTCTGTGACGCTGTTTCATGGCGGGTCAGAGCCGGGGGGGCGCTTGCGCGTGGCGGCCAGTCTGCCCGGTTGTGAAGGTTTGGCAGGTGTCTATGACTATCAAATTTCGATGGCCCAAGAACACGGGGTGAAGCTGGAACTCGGCGTGCCGGCCTCGGCGTCAGATGTCCTGGCATCAAAGCCAGACGCGATTGTGCTCGCCAGCGGCGCTGATCTGGCCTGGCCAGATTGCTTGCCCGCCGACGCCAAGGACTTGATTTTGGATCTACCGACGTTGATTACGGACCTCGGACATTTTTCCGGCCGCCAGCCCGGCATGGCGGTCATCATTGATCTGGATTACGCCGCCTTTCCCAATAACGCGGCCGAGTGGTTGGCCGACCAGTTCGACGAAGTCTCCGTCCTCACGCCCCATGAGGTCATCGCCTCTCATGAGCCGTTGGTGGTTCGCCAGAGCGTGCTCGAACGTCTGGCTCGGCTGCCGATTCGATTGCAGACACTGGCTATTCCCGATTTCCACCTGGACGAACTGGAACAAGGCGTGGCCGGATATCGCAACATCCTGAGCACCAAACGCGGCCAATTGTCTGGCGTTACTGTAATCGCCTACGCCGCCCATCGCACGCCTCGGCTGGGATTACTCGAAAATCTACGCAAGGCCGGTCATGAGCCATTGATTATTGGCGACGCCTTCACACCGCGCGGCCTGGTGCAGGCGACCCGTCAGGGGTTTGATGCGGGACTCGCGATTTAAAGACTAACCGCGTAGCGTTTTGGTTTGGGCCGGGTAGCCGCTGGCATCGATGCGAACATCAATTAAGGAAGGTCCGTTTTCCGCGGCGGCGGCTTCCAAAGCCGGTCGCAGTTTATCGCCGTCATCGACCCGCCAAGCGGCGAGACCGAAACCCTCGGCGATCGCGGCGAAGTCCGGGCACTCCCAGGATAGGCCGACATCGGGCAATTGGCGCTCCGCCCGCTTCAAGTCGATCAACGACAGGCAGCCGTCGTTAAAAACGATAATGCAAACCTTAGCCTTTGTCTCTACTGCCGTTTTCAATTCGCCCAGACACATCATCATACCGCCGTCCCCAATCATGGCAACGGCCCCCCGTGTTGGATCATGCAACGCGGCAGCGATAACCGCGGGCACGGCGAAAGCCATGGTTGCTAGGCCGTTGGAGATCAAAACATCGAGCGGTTCTCGGGCTGGCCAGAAGGTGCAGGCTGAAAACATATGCGCGCCGGCATCGACGGCCAGCCGGGGGACGCCATCAAACACAGCTGCCGTCGCCCGCACCACGTCTGACGATGACAAGCCATTTTCCGCCATGATTTCCATGCCTTGGAAAAAACGATTGCGATGGCCGGAGATATCGTCCGAGGTCCAAGTCGTTTCAAGGGACATTCCGCCAAACGCTGCCAAGGTGTTAAAAAGCGGCCCGACAAGGCGTTCAGCCGGCGTTATATAATGGGGGTTATGCACAATCTCGCAGATGTCGAGCACCGGCGCGCTATAGGCCCAAGGCTTGCGGATCAGTTCGACCGGATCAAGACCGAGCAAGACAATCAGATCCGCTTCGCCGACGCAGGCTTGTTCAATCGCGCCGCCGGTGAAAATGCCGGCATAGGACGGATGGTTATCGGCGACGCAGCCCTTGGCCATATAGGTGCACAGCACCGCCGCGCCGAGGCTTTCGAAGAACTCCCGCAGCGGCCCCGACATGCCTGGCCTCGCTGCTTCAAGGCCGATCACCACGACGGGCCGGCGGCTTGCTTGCAGTAATTTATGGGCGCGCGCTATATCTGCGTCAGGAATATTCTTTGATTTTTCTGGCGTGTCAGCGCCTGGAACGGCGGCACGGTTCATATCGGTGGCATCGGGTAGCATCACCGCCGGGCCCAGAAGGCCGGTTTGCCCGCCAGCCAGCCAAGCATCGATTGCCCCAGCATCGGCCCCCAGCACACCGGCCTTGCCATTCGCCAACAGCGACGCGGCCAGACCAGCCTGATCGTAGACCTGATGGCTCAGAAAGCCGAGCTCGCTGTCCTCGAACGCTTCGGCCACCAGCAATGCCGGTAGGCGGTCCAGCACCGCTGATGCGAGCCCATTGGTTGCTGACGCCAGCCCCGGCCCTTTGGTGGTAAAGGCCAGCCCCGGCGCATTTGCCAAGCGCCCCGAAACCCCGGCCATCATAACTGCGGCGTCTTCGCGCGCAGTCAGCACGGTGTCAATTCCCTGGCCCTGTAGCGCGGTCAATAAATCCAAGCTGGTACCGCCGCCCGGTACACCAAAGGCGCGCTTTAGGCCAGCGGCTTTCAGCCGCCCCGCCAGCCAATCGGCAAATCGTTGGGGCGCGTCGGTGTTCATGGCAATTTGGTCAAAATGATATTCAGCGCCGGATCGACGTTGAGGGTAAATTCCGGACGGACGACGAGGGTCGATTCGGTTTCTTCTATAATTGCCGGGCCGTTGATTTTCTGTCCAGGGGCCAAGTCATCGCGGCGGTAGACGTCTGTTTCGACAAAACCGTCGCCAAACCAAACCGGGCGTATGCCAGTCGGCTTTGCAACCTCGCCCCCCGCTTCGCCCCGGCTAGCAAGGGCGTCGGCCAGCGACGAGCGCGGCCCCAAGACAGCAAGCCGCCAGGACAGCATTTCCACTGGCATTTCTTCTCGCCGGCCATAGCGGCGCTCGTACGCCTCGCTGAATGCGGCGATGTCAGCATCCAGATCACCGCCCTGAACGCTCTCGATGTTAAGTGGAACTTCGATTTCATAACCTTGGCCCTGATAGCGCATCATGGCGCTAAAGCGACGGGTCACTTGGGACGCTTCGACCCCGGTTCCCGCCACCAGGGCGGAGGCTTCGGTGGTCATGTCCTCCAACAATTGATTGGCCTTTGCCCAATTAAGCTGGTTCAGCAAGGATGGTGCAGCGCGTGCAATTTCAAATGAAATGGCTGATGCCAACAACCCAATGGCCGACGCCACGCCGGCACCGGGTGGGCAGATTAATTTATCGATGTTCATTTTGGCGGCCATACCGCAGGCATGAACTGGCCCGGCCCCGCCGATTGGCAGCATGGCAAAGCGAGTTACGTCCAGGGCGCGTTCGATGGCATGTATGGCCGCCGCCTGCGCCAATGAAGCATTGACCGTTTCGTGCACTCCCCAGGCGGCTTCGATCACGCCGATGCCGAGCGGCTTGGCCAGCTTTTCGTCAATAGCGCGTTCAGCCGCAGCCTTGTCGAGTTCCATGCGCCCGCCCAGAAAGGATTTTTCGTCCAAATAGCCAAGCACCAAATCGCAATCGGTGACCGTGGGCACGTCGTTGCCGAGGCCGTAACAGACCGGGCCGGGATCGGCGCTGGCACTATTCGGTCCGACCTGCAACAGGCCGCGCTCGTCGACCCGGGTGAGCGATCCACCACCTGCCCCGGTTTCGATCATGTCGATGGCCGGGATTTGCAGCGGCAGGCCGCTGCCTTCGGCAAAGCGGGTTTCACGCGCGACTTCAAAACTGACCGTACGTTCCGGCTCCCCATCAGGAATCAAACAGGCTTTGGCCGTGGTGCCACCCATGTCGAAACAGAGCACATCGTCGATGCCGCCAAGCCGTCCAAACAGCCGCGCCGCCTCGGCTCCGCCCGCCGGACCCGATTGCACCAGACGGATCGGATAGCGGACGGCGACATCGGCTGATACGCAGCGTCCGTCCGACAGCATCAGCAATAAATCGCGGCGATACCCCATCTCGGCCAGTGCGGCGGCAAGCCGTTCGACATAGCCTTGCAATATTGGACGCACATAGGCGTTGGCGACGGTGGTCGAGGTGCGCTCATACTCGCCCAGTTCCGGACTGACATCGGAGGACAGCGAGACCGTGGCGCCGGGCAGGTCGCGGGCCAGGCGTTCAGCGACGGCTTGCTCGTGATCGGCGTTCAAATAGGCGTGCAGAAAACACACGGCGACGGATTGAACGTTTGTCGACGCAAAGACCTGGATGGCGGCATTGACATCGTCCATATCAAGTTCTGTCACCACTTCGCCCTCGGCATCGAGGCGTTCGCCGACTTCGAGCCGAAGCTTACGATCCACCAGGGGCCGTGGCATTTTGAGATCAAGATTGAATAAGTCGTAGCGCCATTCCCGGCCGATTTCGAGGACATCACGGAAGCCCTTGGTCGTGATCAGCCCAGTCAGCATGCCCTTGCGCTCAATCAGCGCGTTGGCGACCAGAGTCGTGCCGTGGACGACCGCGGTTAATTGGTCTGCCGCGATGCCGGCATGGTCCAGCGCCCTGGCAACTCCCTCGAGCACGGCGCGGGCAGGATCGTCGGGCGTGGTCAGAAGTTTTTCGCGGATCAGCTCAGGTGAATCTTCACGCCACAAGACGACATCGGTGAAGGTGCCGCCGATATCGGCACCGATCCGCCAGCCGCTAGCGTTCATGGGTATAGGCCTTCCGTGCTTGTTTGGCGGTGACCAGGCCGCTTTCGATATCACCGGCAATCAAATCGACGGCGCGCTCCGATGGGTCAAACATCCCGCCGCCACCAGGAGTTTGGAAGCTGACGATGTCACCGAAGTTCAGGTCGCTTCTCGATTTGGCGGCGATGGACTGACCATTGACCAAATCCAAACCGGCGCTGCCCGGCAAACCGCCGAGCAGACCGCGTGGCGGGTAGGTCACTCGTTCGTGGCGGATGGTCATGGCAATCGGCGTTTTTGAGCGGCATAAAAATCCGATCCGCTGGGCGTTGCCGCCGCGAAATCGCCCGGCGCCACCGGTATCGGGGACAAAGCATTTTTCGGTGGCGAGCAACGGCACTTGGTGCTCGAAGGCTTCAATCGGCTGGTTCGAGACATTGCTGGGAAAGCTGAGGCAGCCGGGGCCGTCGCTGTGCGCCCGGGCGCCGTGACCGCCGTTCATAAAGAACATCTTGACATAATTCTCGCCATCGCGCTGGCGCTTGCCGCTGAAATAAACGTTCCACAGCGGCGAGCCGGATTCGGCCACCACATGATTAGGCAGGATCGGCGCCAGGGCGCCAAAAATGGCCGGCGGCACATAATGGCCAGAAAGATGACGACCCCAAACCGGCACTGGCGGGGTGGCGTTCAGCAGGCAGCCCTCTGGCGCAGTGATTGTAAGCGGTGTGACTGAACCTGAATTGCTCGGCGCGCCTGGATCCAGAAGGCATTTCACCGCATAGGTGCCGTAGGCTTGGGTGTAATTCAAAACGCTGTTGATCGGCCAGCGCACTTGTTCGGACGTGCCGGTAAAGTCAGCGGTTAATTCGCCGCCGTCGATGCGCACCAAACATTGAATGTGCAAAGTCTCGTCCACACCGTCGATGTCAAAACCATCTGAATATTCACCATCCGGCAGTTTTTCGATTGCGGCGCGCATGCCGCGTTCGGAGCGCGAGATGATTTCGTCGGCGACGTTCTCCAGATGCTCGAGCCCTTCTTCGCCCATGATTTCCAGCAATTTCCGGGCGCAGTCTCGATAGGCGGCGAATTGCGCGCGGATGTCACCAAGTGTTTCATCCGGTTGACGCAGGTTTTCACGTAGCACATCAATGATCGTGGGGTTCTCTTCGCCGCGCTCCACAATTTTGCAAATCGGAATACAGAGACCCTCTTCAAAACAGTCTCGGGCCGTCGGCGACGGCGCACCACCGATATCGACCGTGTGCGCGGTGCTGGCGGCAAAGGCAATGAGGTGGTCGTGGCGAAAAATCGGATGGACCATCGAAATGTCATTCAGATGTCCGGTGCCTATCCAGGCGTTGTTGGTGATGATGGTATCGCCGGGCGCCAAATCGGCGACGGGGAATTTCTGTAGCACCGCTTCCAGGGTTCGGGGCAGAGTGCCCATGAAACTAGGGATCGAGCGCTTAGACTGGGTCAGTTGGCAACCCCGGGCATCGAACAGGCTGAACGCCATGTCATAATTATCGCGCACCACGACCGAAAAGGCCGCCCGCACAAAAGTCTCCGCCACTTGATCGACGACACCGTCGAGGCGATGCCAAATTAAGCCAAGGCGAACGGGATCGATAGTCGCAGATGCCATTAACACTCTTCCTTATTCATAAACTGGGGTGGACCAATGTTGGTACCGCTTGGTCCGAAAATGCACCGCATCGTCATACGATTCTTGCAATTGCCGAGTCAGCGGCCCGGGCTCGCCAGTGCCGAGAGACTTGCTGTCGACCGACAGAACCGGTACCAGCTCTTGCCCGGTGCCGCAATAAAACCCTTCTTCGGCCAGGTAAAGTTCGGTCCGCCCAACGTCGCGAACCTCGATCTTGAGGCCCAAGTCGGACGCCAGCTCAAGCAAGGTATCGCGGGTCAGGCTTTCTAGGATACCGGCGGTGACTGGCGGCGTGATCAAGCAGTCGCCCCGAACGAAAAACAAACATCCCCCCGGCCCCTCACTAACCGTGCCGTCGCGGTTGAGAATAATCGCGGCGCCGCCGGAGCGGCGTGCTTCAAGCCCGGCCAAGCGGCTATTCAGGTAATTGGCAGTGGCTTTGATGCGGGGCGGGCTGGCATCGTCGGCATTGCTCCGCCAGCTCGAGACAAAGAAGTGCTTTCCGGTTTCAAAATCAGGAACCCGCGGGCGGTCCCGGCAAATCACTGAAGAGCTGACCGGTCCGGTCGCCATCATCTCGCCCCAATCATCGACATAGGCCTGAACTCGAACGTAGGTGTCGGCGCGCCGTTTATTGGCCCGAAGGATTTCGATGACCTGATCGGCCAGATCATCGGACGATGGAGGTGGATCAAGTTCGATCAGGCGCATTGAAACTGCAAGCGCTCCAGGTGTTCATCAAGCCGGAAAACATAAAGCTGTTCGTGGTTGTCATTCCAATAAGCGCGTAGGCCTTCGAATACGCAAACCGCGAATGTAAAGCCCGGCGCCATAACCGATATGGTGGCGTCGGCAAAGGGCACAACTTCACCATTGACGATGACCAGGTCGGGCTTTTCGGTTGTTTTGCGAGAAATGTTCATAGGACCAATTCGGTTTTTCAGGAATCAACGGGCGGCAGCGATTGCTGTCGGCGTCGGGCGCGACGCCACAAGAATAAGGCGGTCGAAAAAATGATCAACATCGTCATGGTGAAAAAGGCCGGGCGGCTGAAGACGAAAAAGATACCTTCGTCGTAGGTTGACGCCAGCAAAAAGACGGTGCGCAAATTCTCTTCGAGCAGCGGCATCAAGATAAAACCGATCAGCAACGGCACGGTGGGAAAGCCGTAGCGGATCATTGCATAACCGAGAATGCCGAAGATAAAAACCAGCTGAATATCAAACAACGAGCCGCGAAGCGCGTAACTGCCGGCTGAGGCGATGACCAAAACGCTGCTCAACAACAATCGGCGCGGCACTGCGAAGGCAAAGCGCGCCACGTGCACCAGCCCGAATCCAAGTCCCAGATTGACAAAGTTGGCGATCAATAAGGCACCATAAATGGCGTAAAGCGGCACCGGATTTTCTGAAAATGCCAACGGCCCTACATTGATGCCCTGGATCATAAAAGCACCCAGGATCAACGCCGCCGCGATGTCGCCGGGAATGCCGAACGCCAAAAGCGGAATTAGATTGGCGCCGGAGACCGCATTGTTGGCGGCCTCGGGCGCGGCGACACCTTCCAGCGAACCCTTGCCGAATTGTTCCGGGTGTTTCGACGTGCGCCGCGCCTCACCATAGGCCAGGAAGGCGGCGACGGTGGAGCCCAGGCCTGGCATCGCGCCGATCACCGTGCCCATGGCGGACGAACGGAACAATACCGGTATGCAGGAGCGGAATTCCGGCCAGGAAACCCGGTTGTCTTCGCGTTTATCGGAAAATTTTATTGCCTTCCCGGACAAATCGTCCAAAGAAGAATCCATTTGCTTAAACACCTCGGAGACCGCCAAAAAGCCGATCAGCATGGGGATCAGGCCGATGCCTTCTTCCAGTTCTGGGTTGCCGAATGTGAGGCGTTCGGTAGCGGTAATTGGGTCCAGACCGATGATGCCGATGAGCACCCCCAAAAGCATGGCGAACAACCCTTTCCAGGCCGGGCGGCTGGACAGCATGCCGAGCGAGCCAAGCGCCAGCGCAATCAGCACGGTATATTCCGGCGGCCCGAAGCTGAGCGCGACGATGGCCAGCAGGCTGGCAAAAAAGATCAAACAGATATCGCTGAAACTGTCGCCAAAGACAGAAGCATAGAGTGCCATTTTCATCGCCTTGGCACCCTTACCTTGCTGGGCAAGGGGGTAGCCGTCCAATACCGTCGCCGATGCCGCCGGCGTGCCGGGCGTGCGGATCAAAATAGCCGTGGTGCTGGAGCCAAACAACGAACCCTTGAACATGCCAAGCAGCATCGGGATGCCAACCCAGGGGCTAAAATAGAAACTGTAGGGGATCAACAGAGCGACCGCCATCGATGCCGTCAAACCCGGAATAGCGCCCAAAATCTGACCTGCCGCCACGCCTAACGTAATGGCGATGAGGGCTTCGAAGGTAAAGGCGAGACTAAGCCCTTCAAGGATTTGGTCCATGACGTCAAATCAGTCCAGAAACAGCATGCCGGCGGGCAGTTGAAGCGATAACAATTGACCGAACAGTGCCCAGATTAATAACACGACACAGGCCGGAAACGCTATCAGCCGCGTCGGTCGTTTCTCGCCGAGGACCCACAGCAGTGCTACCAAAAGCGCCGCGCCCGAAATATAAAAGCCGACCAGGGGGATCAGGACGATCGCAAATAAAAGCCCCGCTGCCATGCCGATCAAAGCGCGGACGGGGATTCTCACTTGCGCCTCGGCGTCGTCATCATCAATGAGTTCTCTCGACGTTTTGCCGAAATACAGCTTCCCGGCCCGGATAATAATCATCAGCGCCACCAATGCGGCGATCAGACGGGGCGAAAAACTGGGCGGCAATCCCTTGTCGACGCCAAAGCTTGTTGGATCGACGATAGAGGTCGGGATAATCAGGAAATAGAATACTGCGTCGGCAAACAGCAAAATGGAAAGTTGCACCCATTCCGCTTTCGAGCTGCCGAAACGCAGGTGTTCCTGGGACTGTGTCGTTACCACCTGTGGGTTCCTCGGATTATTTGGCCAACAAATTTTAACCAATAATATTTAGACGGGGTCGCCGAACGTTACGTCCCGCGCCCCATCCAAATCGTTAGCGATTGGCTATTTCATACCGATATCGGCGACCACTTTCTTGGCTGCGTTGTAGTCTTTCTTGACGATGCCGGAGAAAGCTTTCGAGCCGGCGAAGCTCAAGGACCATTTGCGCTGGCTGGCCAGGGCTTTGAACTCCTTGCTGGCGACAACTTTAGGCAGCACGCTGTCCCACTTGGCCAACACATCGGCGGACAAACCGGCGGGGCCGGCAAGGCCGAAGAAGATAGCCGGCGCGATCGGGTAGCCGGCTTCGGTCAGGATTGGTGCCTTCGGGTTGACCGGATTTCGGTTCGGCGTGCCCTCAGCTAGAATGCGGGTTTGGCCATCGGACGTGGCTTTCGAGCCTTCAGAGATCATGGCGGCGTCAATCGTCTTGCCAAGCAAGGCGGCCAAGACTTTGGAGCCGCCCCGGAACGGAACGAAGGTCGCTTTAACGCCTTCTTTTTTGAACATCGCTTCGACCGCCACGTGCGGGCCGCCGCGCTGAACCGAAGTCGACCATCTGAGCTTGCCGGGATTTGACCGGGCGAAGCTGATCAGGTCTGCCAGTGTCTTATGCGGACTATCGGCACGAACCACCAGCGGTTGGCTGGAAGCCACAAATTGGCCGATATAGGACAGGTCGTTGAGCGGATGATAAGGCGCCTTCATCATATGCGGGCGAATGGTTATGGGGCTGGTTGAGATGAAGCCGATGGTATAGCCGTCGGGTTTCGACTTAGAGACCGCGCCGATGCCGATGGTGGCGCCGCCGCCGGTTTTGTTGACGACGTTTATTTTGACACCCATCATGTCGCCGGCAAGTTTGGCGATCATGCGCGACGCAGTATCACCGCCGCCGCCCGCCGAATAGGGGCAAATAAGCGTAATTGTTTTTTCCGGATAGTCCGCCTTTGCGGCGGACGGCAATAAAAATGCCGCCATTGCGAGGGCTAGAATAGGTGATTTGCATAGCATTTGATTTGTCTCCCATGGGTTTTATTGGTTTGATTAGTACCTTACCGGAACAAAGATTAGTCCCTTGCAAACCATGATGCAAACTCCTAATATTCCTTACTTCATGATTATTATTCATGGGTGCCATGAACCTTAATGTCCTTAAGTCTTTTCTTGCCGTTGCCGACGGCGCCAGCGTCACCGAGGTGGCCAACCGCCTGGGTCGAACCCAATCGGGGATCAGCCGGCAAATCGCGTCGTTGGAAGATGAACTTGGTTTCACCGTTTTTGACCGGGTGCGCGGGCGCTTGCTGGTCAACCGCAACGGCAAGGCCTTTTTGCGCCATGCGCGCGGCGCGGTCGACGCCGTTGATCACCTGCCCCGGGCGGCCCGCGACATCGCGTCGGAGAGCATTGACCGGGTAAAGATTGCCGCAACCAGCGGAATTGTATTTGGCCTGTTACCCAGCGCCATGGCGCGTTATATTCAGGCCCGGCCCGGCCTATCGCCCAGCATCGATATGTATAGTCTGGAGGAGATCGTTGAGCTCGGCCGCGAAAGCCAGTTCGACATGCTGGTGGCGCCGCTGCCATTACGGCAAACCCATTTTGAACTGATTGAGACCATTAACTTTGATCTGCGCCTGGTTGGTCCGGCGGCCGAGCTGGCCAATGGTGACGGCGAGACTAGTTTGAAGCGGTTGGACGGTATGGACTTTATCTCCCTGGATCCATTTGCCACCTACCAAGAAGGCGTCGAGCGCAGTTTCGCTGAGGCCGGCATCAGCGTCCGCTTTGTCTGTGAAACCAGTTCAGTGCTGACGGCGGCGAGGCTGGTTGAACTGGGCATCGGCAGTGCTTTTTTGGATCCCTTTGTTGCCGAAGCAATTTCCAGTCCGAAGGTCGTATCCAGGCGTGTTCGGCCGCCCATCACCCATGCGTATGGCGTTTTCGCACCAATGGAAAGGCCGCTTAGCGGCGAAGCGGAACGCACCTTGGACATGATCCGGGACGTTGCCCGCGAACTGGCCTAACCAGCTGCGCCGCAGATAATAAGTCCATCAACGGCGACCACGCCGTGGCCCTCTGCGCCGACTACCAGGGGATTGATCTCGGCTTCAAGCACCGCTTTTTCCCGGGCAAAGTTGGAAAAGTCGACGATGGCTTGGGCCAGGGCCTGCATATCGCCCGGCGGCGCATTGCGGTAGCCGCGAAGGGGCGCCAAACCAATAACCTCATCAATCATCGCCTGCGCCTCAATGATGTCTACCGGCGCAAGCCTCAAGGCGGTGTCGTGGTAAAGCTCCGCCAATATGCCGCCCAGCCCCAGCACGATGACCGGCCCGACCAGTGGATCGCGCTTAAATCCCAGCAGCGCCTCGCCCAATCCGCTGTGCATTTTTTGAACTAGCACGCCGTCGATATCGGCGTCTGGATGGGCGACGCCGACAGAGTTAATGATGTCGCCATACGCCCGCGCCAGTTCATCTCCATCGCCAATGTCAATGCGGACGCCGCCGGCGTCGGATTTATGGGCGATGTCCGGCGACGCTATTTTTAGGGCGATCGGATATCCGAGACGGGACGCAACTTTTTGGGCGCCCTCAAGGTTTTCCACCACCTCGCCTACAGCGACGGTTATTTCCATCGCGGCAAACATGGTTAACGCTTTGGCTTCCGCGACCACACGTTCGCCGTCAAGTGCAGCTAGGGTGGGTACCGGCTCACAGGCGGGTAGTGTTTTGGGCGGAGTCCAGGTCAATAAGGCGTGCAGGCCATCGGCGCAGGCTTCGGGTGCACGGAACACAGCGATGCCGGCCTCCGCCAACAGGAGCAGAGAGGCTTGCGCCTCGGGCGCCAGATAGACGGCCAGGGGCTTTGCCGCGCCGGTCCAGTCCAACAATGGTTTCACCGCCAAGTTCGGATGAAAACGCGCCGATGACCCGACCACCATGACCACCGCGTCGATATCAGGCGCCGCCATCATGTCTGCGATGACGCCCTGCACGATTTCCGGTTTGGCGCCGGCCATGGTTAGATCGACCATCCGCCCCGGCTCCTGAATGATGCCATGATCTGCCAGGCGAGCGGATACGGATTTTGGTGTTAATGCTACGTCGATACCATTGAGGCCCAGATTATCGACCACCATGGCGCCGCCGCCGCCAGTGGTCGAAATCACGCCAACACGGCCGGGCTTTGTTGTTACATCGAGTGGCGTCCGGCCGCCAAACAGGCGAGGTGCTTCAATCAGACTGTCCAGCATCGACACCCGCGCGATGCCGTTATGGGCGAGGAATGCGGCGATGGTCTCGTCGCTGCCTGCTAGGGCGCCAGTGTGCGAGCGCGCCAGTTTCTGTCCCAGAGATGAGCGCCCTAGTTTGTAGGCGATCACCGGTTTGCCGGCCTCATGGGCGTGCCGGGCAAAAGCGGTGATACGTTCTGCATCGCGCAAGGTTTCCAAAAACAGCAAGATTACATCGGTGGCATCGTCTTCAATCAGAAGATCGCCGATTTCGCCAACCGATAAATCTGCCTCGTTGCCGACCGATATCAGCTTTGAATAATGTACCTTGCGCGCCTCGCCATGGGACAAAAGCGCGCCAATCATAGAACCACTTTGAGAAATCACCGCTGTCCGCCCGGCGTTAAGTTCAGGCAATTCCAACATCGCATTGGCGCTAAGAGCGACACCGGCGGCGGCGTTGATAACACCAATGGAATTCGGCCCCAGCAGGCGTATACCATTGTCGCGCGCGGTCGCCACCAATTCGGCCTGACGCCGATCACCCTCATCGCCGGCTTCGGCGAAGCCGCCCGCCAGAACGGTGGCGCAGACAGCCCCGGCGGCGGCGCATTGTTCAACCGCCTCCACCGCCGCGTCACCCGCCAACATAATGAAGGCGTGGTCTATCGACTCACGGACTGCACCGATATCGGGGTAACATTGCAATCCGCCGATCGTGTCGGCCCTCGGATTGACTGGATAAATTCGCCCCCTATAGCCGTGGTCTTGCAGGAATTTAAGCGGTCGGCCACCGGGTTTCGACAAATCCGAAGAGGCGCCGATTAGCATGATGCTGTCGGGCTCAAACAAAGCCTTGGCGAGAGTGGCTTTGGTCATTTTGGCGGGCGTTGAGAAAAGCGTCTGTCGAACACCCCTTCGGCGATGCGGTTGCGCATCATCTCGTTGGAACCGCCGGCGATCTGCCAGCCACGGGATTTGCGAAAGCAATATTCGACTAGGGATTCGTTGGAATAGCCGGTGCCACCCATGACCTGCATGGCTTCGTTGCAGGCATCGAAGCCGGCCTGGTTGCAGAAAAGCTTGGCGATGGCCGTGTCCTGGGGCGACGGCAGGCCGCTGTCGGCGTTGACGGCGGCCCGATACAACAGCATGCGTCCGGCATCGAGGCTCACCGCCATGTCGGCGAATTTCCACTGAATGCCCTGGAACTCGCACAGCAAACGGCCAAATTGACTGCGGGTTTCGGCGTGTTCGCGGGCGCGCTCGAAGGCGAACTGGCCCAAAGCCAGGGAGCGCGCGGTATTACCGATGCGTTCGGCGTTAAAGCCGGCAATCTGCTGTTTAAAGCCACCAGGGCCCAGCAACACGTTTTCGGGCTTAATGAAGACATCGTCGAAATAAAGCGCGCACCAATCCTCGCCGCTCATGTATTTCGATGGCTGACCCAGGGTGAAACCCTCCTGGCCACGTTCCATCAATACCGAACCGATGCCGTCGATGCCCGGGCCATAGCGAACATAGACCAGGAACAAATCCGCGTCAGCGGAATTGCTGGTGAATACCTTGCCGCCGGTGACGCGAAAGCCGTCGCCATCGGGCTTAGCCTGGGTGCTTAGATCGGTAACGGCGGATCCGGCACCGGATTCAGTCATGCCCAATCCAATAATGGCTTCGCCGGCTAGCAGCTTGGCGAAATAACGTTCCTTTTGTTCGATGCTGGCATATTCCGCGAAAGTTCTGAGCGGTCCGAAGTTTCCCGACTGGATGACGTCGGCGCTCCGCGGGCACACCAAAGCCACTTGTTCGATCGCCAATACGGCATCCATCAAGGTGCCGCCCTGGCCGCCGTCGGCTTCTGAAATGGTTATGCCGAGCAGGCCATGTTCGGAAAACAACTTGGCGACGTCGAAGGGAAAGTCCGGCGCGTGAGCCCGGTCCAAGGCGCCGTCCGCCAGATGCCGTTCCGCCAACCCCCGCACGGAGTCCTGAAATATCCGTTGTTCTTCGCTGAGTTCGAAATTCATAAACCGGGTCCTCTAACTCCTGCCGCCGAGCATGGCGTTTCAATGGCTGGCCGAAGCAATTGCAATAACACGGTGCAGGCCATCGGTCCAGACGCCGGTGTTTGGGCTGAATTTTTCGTCCCAGGTGATGCGGCACCTGTCGATTGCTCACCATATGATACAGTCACTTCTTTGTTCCTGTCATTTTGAAAACGGGAGTGGTTTTAGAAACACAATCCGAATAGACAAGAACCCAAATAATTACGCCAAATGTTACCCCAGAGGTTACCCCAACCGGATATACGTTAAGTACTCTTTATTACCACTTTATATAATCATTTGATTTTAAGGGAGAAAAGTGGTGCCGCCACCAAGATTCGAACTCGGGACCCTTTGATTACAAATCAGACCACCTCTGCACAGATGCGGCAAGAGACCCTGA
>Ga0114999_10003679_pt1 | contig 19070 bp, 8 predicted proteins | sample ArcticOcean_MG_C_3_FD_89820 | JGI IMG/M metagenome (GOLD analysis project Ga0114999, IMG submission 89820) | Marine microbial communities from western Arctic Ocean - ArcticOcean_MG_CB8_126 | ecosystem: Environmental > Aquatic > Marine > Oceanic | place: Arctic Ocean: Canada Basin | collected...
CGCCATCAACAGCCGTCATCCCAAGTGCTGCGAACGCAGCGCTGGTGTCCGGTCCGGATGGTGGTGCCTCCGGAGGTGTAATCGGAGACGCCACAGGTGGCGCCATCGGTGGGCCGGAGGGGCCCGTTGGAGGAGTAATTGGAGGTTGAACGGGCGGCATCATCGGTGCCGGACCAGAAGGAGGAGCCATTGGTGGCATTCCACCGGGGGGACCACCAGAAGGACCTGAAGGAGAACTGACCGGCGGCCCTGCTGCAGACATCTTCGCGAGTGCGTCACTCATCGCAATCTCAACAGCATCCGAATCAGCGTCATCGGAGGCATCGGCGTCAGCATCGGAGTCATCAGCGTCATCGGCGTCGGCATCGGAGTCATCATCGTCATCATCATCCTCATCAGCCTCATCGACCTCATCAAGGACCTCATCCTCAGAATCTTCGTCACCAACATCGGCATCACCAGAGTCGCCCTCATCACCAACCTCATCGGAACCATCGTTGGAAAACTCCTCTTCGACGACTTCTTCTTCTGGAACTTCGGCGGGAGCACCGCCCGGAGGACCTCTACCGGGAGGGCCTTTCGGAGGACCGCTTGGAGATGAACCGGGAGGACCGGTTGGTGGACTAGATGGAGCACCACTCCCCGGGGGACCCTTGGCTGAGTCACTTGAAGATGGACCGGGCGGACCACGAGATGGAGGGCCTGAAGCACCTGTTGGTGGACCCCTTGAGCGACCAGGAGGCCCTCTGCCGGGGGGACCTTTAGGGGGCCCTTTTGGAGAGCCATCTGTCGGCCCATCCGAATTGCGATTGACTACTCGCCGCTTCCGGGCCATGACGGGCGTTCTGCCGGACCGCCTTTGAATACTATTGACGGTTATCTTCAAAATGGGTTTCCCACGCTTCTATCATATACCAAGAGGTCCAACTCAACCTCATGCGCACCGTGCGTACGCGTGTGACCCCTGCGATTCTATCACTCTTCTTCTTGATGACAGCGTTCACCCCAACCGCCTTTGCGGCTGGCGGTGAATATGTCACAATCACAGTAACTCCAGCACAGGAGTACTACGACATCGAAGACGATGAAGATGCTGAAAAAGATGTCATTTTCGTCATGGAAGCCCAAGACTTGGATGGAGGTGAGCAGTACAAACTAAGATTTGAACTCGTGAAAACTTCTACCCAAGAATCGATGATTTCAAACACCTATGGAAACACCTACCGTTCATTGAGAATGGACCAGTTCGGAGTTGATTGGGAAGAAGATACAGAATACACATTGATTGCCACCCTTCAACTAAAAGATGACCAAGGAGTATTCAACGCAATCGACAACATCTCGTTTTCGTTCACTATCGGGGAAGACCCCGGAACTGGAGGAAGTGGCACGACCGAGCCAGTTATCGACCACCGGGACAACTTGACCGGACATTCGGAATGGGAGTATGGTCTGACCATCGAAAACAACCAACTCAATGCAACCATCATCATGCGGCAATGGCTTGACGCAACCTTCTGGGACAAACTCGATGAGAACAACGACGGCGTGACTCTCGACTCTGAAGTGAGGTCATATACCGCCGCACAAAACGCGGCAATCGGCATCGAAGACATTGAATCTCCAGTTCTTTCAGTAGGCGACGGGCCTATCGGCTGGGCAACTACCAACTTCGACCTGACTCACACGATTACGGATGATGGCCGGGACCTCTTTGCCGAATGGACTGTCACCACGAATTCGACTACAATCAGTGGAACTTCGCTCTCATTTTTAATCGAAATGGGAGAAAATGACACCCGGTTAGCCGACCAATTTGGATTAGTCATCGTACACCTTGAATCAGTGGATTGGGGAATCAGCAGCGTTTCGACATTCCACTCTACAAATGACAACATGGAGTTTTTACAGAAGCAGAGCGAAAGTGAAGATTACTGGTCTTCCGAGAAAGCGCAAGGCGACCCATTACCCGATTTCAAAGTGGTAATGTCCTCCGTGATATTGGGGACCGAGAGTAATTCCGAAGAACCAACCATCCCAGCCATCGACCGTCTGCCCGACTGCCAACTAAGGTGGAATCTTGCCGGCCAAGAGGAATCCAACCTGATTACCGAGGAGTTGACCGGGAACTTCGACCTTGAACTCGAGACTGGCTCATACGAACTAGTGTTCCAATGTGATGACCAAGATGGCGACCCAGTAGAGATGAGGCTTGTATTCGGTGATGTGATTTTAACGGTAACTGACGACCAAATTACCCACGAATGTGCATTCATCGTCTCAGACAACATGACTGAGGCTCTTCACTTTTCAATCTCTTGGACTTCAAATGGAACTTCGGGGCAACTCGGCTTAGATGTGCAAGAGTCCAATCGACCCGTTCTAATTCTCCCAGATGGCAAGGAACTCCCCGGCTTCACCTCCGTTCTTGCCACCCTCGGACTGTTGGGCGCTGCTTTCATCCGCAGAAACTGATTACTGAAACTCAGACTCCAAGTCATGGTTCACGCCAGGCGCTACCTTCCGCAAGGCACCCCAATGCCCGTGCTCCACGAACCACTCGCCTAACTGTACAGCCGCCGAATCGGACGGCTCGCGATATACGATTGCGCTCCGAGCCGTCAGCAGCAGTGCCGAGTGTGGAAGCGAATGGGCTAGACATAGATGGATTGGCCCGAGAATTCTGTCGTGAAGCCCCAACTTACGAATCGGGTCGCGGGCGTTTCTCTCGATTGGGTCTCGGATCGATTCATCCTGGTATTTGGCGAGCGCCCGCTCACACCAACCTGCTTGCTCCCGGACGGGAAAACCAAACTCGATGACAAGCGCTGCTGAGGCTTCCTCGCCTACTCGACGAGCGACTGCAGCGATTTCAGGGTCGTTGGCAGCATCAGCGAGCCACTCGTAGCCTTTCTCAGCGCCGAGATAGCAGACCGCAGCGTTGATGGCATTGTAGGTGTACAATTTCCGAGTCAGTTCGATGGAAAACTCCGGGCGCAGTTCGAAGCCGTCTACCGAATCAACTAACCCCGGCGTGACGAGGGCTCCACCGTCCAAGGGCAATGTCCAGTGGTCCTGCACTTGAACTGTCAATGGGCCAAATTCGGACACTTGCTCGGTGGTCGGCTCGATGCAAGAGCGTAGCACTTGGGCCTGTGCGACACCTACCCTTGGTGAGGTGATGTGCTGACGAACCAACGCTGCAGGAGCAGGATGATTCTCGGCTAGAATGATGTCGATGGACCGGTCGAGGTCTTCGACGCTTTCTGCCCATGCAGCAAGACCGTTCGCACCAAGAGAAGTAAGAATGAGGGACGCCTCATCAAGTCGCCATGAATCGACTGAGGCTGTGAATTCGGAGACTCTCTCGACCTCACCAGTTCCCAGATTGTAAATTGTGTAAGAGCCACTTGAGAGAGCAGAAACCAATGCGTCGCTCGAATCGACGAAGTGGATTCGCCATCCCGCTCGCAAGAGAAGTTGGGCGAGAAATCCCCGACCTACCTTTCCGGCACCGAAAATCACCGCCAACGGGCGCTGCGCGAGTCTAGCCACACCGATCACACTGACCTCTTGACCCGCCTTGAGAATGGCACCTCTCGACTCGACGATTTGAGGAATCAACGCCAACCCTCCTCCGATGAACAACTCGCCCTTTGGAAGTCGCTGTCGAATCTCATCGATTGGATAGTTCAAGTTCCGGATCGCCTGCCACGCTTCACCGAGAGATTTCTGTCCGGCCCCCAGTTCTGAACTAGGACCCAACCCCCGAATTTTCTCATTTTCCAATTGAGAAATCAATTTTTCAGCCCCTTCTCGGGTTGGTGAAGCCCCAAAAGACTCGGCAAGTGAACCCCCGCCCGTAGCCGTCGAACTGTAGCAGAGGGCGGGCAATCTTCCAACCGCTGGCAGCCAACTCATTTCAGCCATTGGCTCGCCACCGACCAAGCCGACATGCTCACTGGTATTGGCGAGATTGAAGAGGTCGCCGATGCCCACTCCGAGTCCGAGAACTCCAGAGGAAAGGTCGTCGCAGCCACATATCACTTCGGCGCCTGCAGATATTCCAGAGAGAACTGAGCCGGCCTCACTGACAAGCCCAATCACCTCTTCAGGAAGGTGGAAATTTCCAGTTCCGGAGAATCCCCGCATCGAGCGGCTGTCGCGAGCGACCACACCGGTCAACTCCCAGTTCAGCACATCCTTCAATTGCACTGCGACCCCTTCACCAATCGGTCCATTCTCCCCCTCCCACTGAGCCAGCCGGGATGGAACCCACGCCCGCGTTGATGAGAGAATGTGGTCGTTTTCTACCGGCCTTTCAAACTCCTCTCGGACCTCGCCGAACCAGTGAATAGAACGCCCCACAACTTCTCCATCGCGGATTACTATCGCTGAGGGACCATGCCCCGTAATGCCAACACGAGTGACAGATTCACCCCGCTCGCCAAGCCATTTCCGAAGATTGCCCCAAACAGCCTCAGAGGTCGGCCAAGATTCCATGTCCCACTTGCCCGCATTGTTGAGCAGCAGCACCTTTGTGGCGCTTGTACCGACATCGATTCCAAGCGTCAGCGGAGAGCGCATTCGAAGCGAAGATGCACCTTCCATGCCCACCTGTGGGAAGCGTGAGTCCATTGGAGGTTTGCCTTGTCGCACAACCGAGTACGCCAGTTTTACGAGAGGTCATCATATCCTAGCGGCCACGGAATTGGTGACCAACCGAGTGCCGAAATACCCGGCTCAAGGTCGACGAACCGTCCTGGCGAATCCGATTGTGCAGCGGTAAGAAGATAACCGTGAATCGGGGGGTGACCAGCACACGATGAGGGATCCCAATCTGCAAAATCCGCAGCCACCGCGCATGAGAAAAATTCTGCTGCATCAGCCTGCAAAAACGCCGTCGCCTGCAGTCTGCCCCCACTCTCCCAGTGCAATGATTCGTCTGGAATTACGGTGCCGATTCGAACCGCAACTACTGTCATTCCGTGTTCCTTCGCATAGTACTCACCGATCTGTTCTGCATACACCTTGCTCTCGCCGTAAGTGCTCGTCGTCGAAACTCCATGGCTGACTCCCAATAGTTGACCCGAAAGAGAGCCGCCGGGCTCAAGTTCCTCCTCCAACCCGACCTGCACAAGCCCTGACGATGACAAGACAACCCGCTCAACCCCCGCCGCCATGGCGTTCCACATCAGTGAATTTGTGACCTGCACATTGTTTCGCATCATGCTGTCATCGGGATTCGACGGGTTCGCATCCGCCGCCAAATGAACGACAACTTCGCACCCGCTGAGCATTTCCTGCCACTCTTCCGTCGAAGCGGAAGCTAAGTCAGAATGAATGTCAACTCTGCTCGGAGCGGCCTCATCCTCGCTGTTGCGGCCGCTCGCCTTCCAGCGCTCATGCGGCAGGTCGATTCCAACGACTTCGTGACCATCAGTGCGTAGCCTATCGACTACAACGCCACCAATGAGCCCGGCCGCTCCCGTCACTGCAATACGCATCTAGAACAGCACCCGATAAGGCGGCATCGTATTGACCTCTCGCTAAGTCGGTGGGGCATGGCAGAAGGCAATAATTCGATTGCTTTGACAATCACTGTCAGCCTACTATTGCTCAGTCTCAGTGGCGGTGCAGCATGGCTAGCAATGCAGCAGGACCCAGTCACCAACGAGCCTGATGAACCAACCGATACTATTCCAGAACCCGAGCCGGAGCCCGAACCCGAGCCAATCGAATGTCAATCAGATGAGCGTCCAATTTTCGACAGTCTTGAAGAACGAATAGTCGGCTGCGAGCCAATTCAACCACCAACGAATGCAACAGTCGGTGATGGTGACTATCGAGTCATCATCGGCAGTGTGACTTACGCTAACCTCACAGCAGACGGAGACCCCGCTGAAATCAGCAATATTACTTGTGATGGAGATGGCGGTCATGTAACAAAGTTCAACGAAACAAGAGTGGAGTTTTGGACTGCCTACATCGGCAATTTTGATTGCCTCATCGAATATGGAAATGCCGCCGGCTCAACCAATGCCTCACTCAGCGTAGAAGTCGTTGACAGACCACCGCGAAACCTGAACTATTCACCGTCGGCAAACATCCTCACCAAAGGCGAGTCATTCATCATCAGCCCCACTCTAACTGGCGGCGAGGCAACCTCGTGGACCTCCACCCCTTCCCTACCAATCGGATTGCAACTCCGTTCTGATGGCATGATATTCGGCGCACCACTCATTCTGATGCCAGCCTCAAGTTACGAAATCACAGCATCCAACGAAGGTGGAGAAGCGACTACTACAATCTCACTTTCAGTCCTCGACGAACCACCAGACTCAATCAATTATCTCGATGAAGAGGTCATATTGAAACTCGATACCGAGATGTTTGACATCTTACCATCCCATGGAGGTGGTGAAGTTGTCGCATGGGCTATTGACCCAACATTACCGAATGGCCTCTCATTTTCTAGCGTGACCGGGCGAATTTCTGGCACTCCCACCGAACTTTACGAGCGAACGACACACATCGTATACGCTAACAATTCCGGCGGCTTCGATGTCACGGTTCTACACCTCTCGGTGAATGACCACCTAGTCACCTCAATCGACTACAACAACAGCACAGAAATCGACCTTGTATTCGGAATCGACTCATACGACACCACCCCGGCGACCACTGGCGGTACACCAACCGATTGGGCCATTGAACCAGACCTCCCAATTGGGCTCGAACTGAACAACAATACTGGCCGAATATGGGGGGGCGCGGACACCATCACACCGTGGACTAACCACACCATCTGGGCTAACAACAGCGGCGGCGCTTTCTCCTCGTGGCTCAATGTAAGAATCGCCAACATGACTCCGACCAACATCAGTTGGACCGGTGGCACAGAGCACATCATCGCCGCCAATCAATCAATCACAATCAGCGCAATCAACAACGGACCGATTATAGACACCTGGGAAATCGAACCAGATATCCCAGACGGCCTCTTCTTCTCGACCACAAACGGCACCATTTCCGGCTCACCTAGCGGCCGAGACGGCGTCAATATCTCTCGCCACGCTTGGACGGAGCACACCATCTATGCCAACAACTCAGGCGGCTCCTTCGCTACCACCCACACCTTCGCCATCCACGACCTTGACGCTGACAATTCCGACCTTAACCGCCGCCCGGTTGGCTATGTTGACTACGGCACCGCTTGGCCCTCACTGATTCTTCCAATCGGTGAATGGGCATTCTCACTCGGCGTAGATTATGCCGACAAACCAATCTCTTCAGCGAGCCACGCTGGAAAAGGCCGCATCGTCGGCTTCGGTCATGAGACGATGGTCGCCCGCTCCGCTGCTGACGACAACCGCGCCAATCTCAGCCTAAACTCGCTCGATTGGGTGTGCGACGGACTTGGGAATACCGTGGGATTGGAGAGTTCGTTTAACGGTTGGAAAAACACCCTTTTGGCCGAAGGATATGCGGTTACCACAAGCGCGACACCGGCAGACCTCGTCAACCTCGACTGCTTCGTCACCGAGTTTTGGAACGGCTATTCCGATACCGAAAACCAGCAAATCACCACTTGGCTAAACGGCGGCGGCGGACTCATCATGGGCGGCCATTCTTGGTACTGGTCCTACTCCAACAGCGATGTTGCCCACAACTATCCCGGCAACAAGATTGCAAAGAGCACCGGCCTCTTTGTCTCAGCATCTTCCGGCTCAGCGCGCTTCATTGTTAGCGAACCCGGTTGGGGCGACCTCTACCGTTTGCACGGCTCGCTGCCTTTGATCGAAGACCATGTCAATGGAACTCAAATGATGACCAATGCCGATGCAACAATCGCCGCGACTACAATCAATCTCTGCGTTGGAAATCTTCCCCTCGATTACACTGGCGTATGGTCCTCACTCCGCTCGATGAGCAACGCTACCGGCTGGATTCACATCGACTCCAACACACCTTACTCGATGAACTCCGACGAAGTTGACGACCTGATTCTCAACATTCAGGAAAAACTGATGATGAAACTCCCCGCCGACGAAATAGAAGCCCACCCTTCACACACCTCCTTCCCTGGCGAAGTAAACGCCTCCGCAGCTCACCTCACTCGCACCGTTCTCATCGACGGAAACTTCAGCGGCCTGCCAAGCCAGTTCGGCTACGCCAACGCTAGGTCCGCCGGCCGGATGAGCACCAGCATGTACGCTCCGGCCGGCGAAATTGTCAACATCACTGTGCCAGCGAGCATGGTCGGAGAAGTTGGGATTCTAATCGGCGCACACACCGACTCGCTTTGGGGCAAGACAAGTCTTGACCGCCATCCTCGAATCTATCGCTCATGGTCGGTGACAAACACAACAATGCAAGTCGCCGCTGCCTTCGGCGGCCCAATTTACATCACTATCCCCGCCGGCAAGACTCTCGGCGATTTCATGGTCACAATCGAAGATGCAGTCGCAATGCCGCACTACATTCACGGCTTAACCGATGTCGGCAATTGGCAGATGTTCCTTCGCCAATCTCCAGCGCCAATCGCCGAACTACAATCTGACTATTTCATCCTCACAATACCATCGTCGGGAATCCGCAATCTCGACTACCCGAACGAAACCATGGAGTTCTGGGATGAAGCCCTGCAAATGGAGCACAACTTGAGCGGTTTCTCCCTTTGGCCGCGGGTGGAGAGAGCAGTTTTCGATGTACAAATCTCGGCAGGGTGGATGCATTCGGGGTATCCTTTCATGGCGCACACGGCGAGCGTGAACGGTGTGGTAAACGGGAGTTACATGCGACAGAACGGCGACTGGGGAATGTTCCACGAATTGGGCCACAACCATCAGTGGATGGCCTCAACTTTGCCCGGCACGACCGAAGCGACCTGCAACCTCTACTCAGTGAAACTGATGACCGATTTAGTTGGAAAAGACCTGCGCTCGGGGCACAGCGCACTCAACACCGCCACCTCCAAGACTCGGGTGGAGGGCTACTTCAACGGCGGCTCGCAAATCAGTTCGTGGAGCGTCTGGACTGCGCTAGAAACCTACCTCCAAATCCAAGAAGAATTCGGCTGGGAACCGATTACTGCGGCCTATCAGGAGTACTACTACAACCTCACAACACAACCCTCAAGCGACTCTGAAGAGTTCAACGAATGGGCGAAATGGATCTCACTGAAAACTGGCCGAAACATCACCGCCTTCCTCGCTGCTTGGGGCTTCCCAATTACCGAGACCACCCAAAATGCCGTTGACCACCTTCCGGTCTGGACCTCCGACCCCCTCCGTGGCTGGGTCTTCGAATATGACCCCGTAACCCTCTTTGAAGTCGCCAGCAATGTCACTGCGAGCAAGGCAGATTTGGAGTGGACCATTTACGACAATGGCACCAACACCACTTGGCTGATTTGTTGGGGGCAATCAGATGGAGTCACAAACGAGGCGAATTGGGACACTTGTGAATTGTTGGGGACTAACCTTAGTGCCGGCGGAGCGGGTCATCCGCTAGGCGGATTGTTCAGTTCCACCGACTACTATTGGCGGCTGACAGCAAGTAATGGAAATGGGCAGTGGTGGGATGATTCCACACGCTCCTTCACAACCTTCTGAATAATATCAGACCAACCTCGCCTTCATTCTCTCACGCCGGAAGACCAAACTCGTCACCGTTCTTTCACGCCGGATGAACGACCTCGCCTTCATTCTCTCACACCGAACTTTGAGAGTCCGGATGTTTGATTCTCCTTAGGGAGAATATTCATCACTACAATGGGGCGTGACCCTACGAGGTGGGTCGAGTGTCAGCAGTGAGAATCGACAATTTGCGTGCGATTTTGATGATTGCTGTCTGCGCGAGTATGCTGAGCGTCTCTTGGATTGGATTCCTTGAAAATAATCCGGACCGAGATTTCAGGAACGACCCGATTGAACTGCAATTGCCAGCGCCCCGGATGGAAACCAATGTAGGGAATGTGATTTCATTCAATACCACTTGGACAGTAGCCAATTCACCCTACTATCTCAACAGCGCAGTTGCGATTCAGCAAGGCGTTCGCCTAACGATTCAGGCGGGCGTCAATGTGTACGCGAACACAACAAATGCCACACTGATAGTTCACGGTGAACTTCACTCACTCGGAGATTCGAGCAACCCGGTCTTCATCGGCGTTAATCCCTCAGCCTCATGGACTCAATCCTCTGGATATTGGAACGGCATTAAGGGTGCATCCCCAAGCCAAGGCAATGAGCCACTCTTGATGCGGAATACCACCGTTTCAGGGCCGACAAATTACTGGTACACCCCCGGCCAGTCTTGGACCGGAAACTCAAACCTCTTCCACTTCGAACACTTCTTCCGAAACAATGGCGATTTCGTTGTCGATAATGTGACGATGCGCGACGCTAGAGAGGTCTTCATCAAGCCGTTCAACTCCAACTTCAACAACCTCACAGTCACCAACCTTCTATTCGACAACATCTCGATGATTCGCGCTGAAGGCCAGTCCTTCTACCGCGCTTGCGGCGGCGATTGGAAGGATGATGTCACGGTCAGGCGAAGTTCTGTCAATTTTGAGTATCCAACCTACATGTCGACCACCTCAAGTTACTGCAATGCAAACCGGCCAGCCTTCGACAACTGGACCTACGAGCAGAGTGATGTCAGACTCTACACGCCCGGCTCTTGGACCACCGCGACGACCTCTAATCCGGCCTGGTTTTCGGGTCGCTTCACCGACTCCACCCTCGACCTCGCATCCTCCTCAAACTGGAACGGCCCGCTCCTCCTCAAACATTCGACATTCAACACGACCGGCTCGCCGACAACTACAGCGTGGTCCTACTCACAGTATGCTAGCCAGCGGACTGACGCATTCATCAGAGCCGGCACCTCATCGTACGGAAAGTGGGTCGTCGAAAACAACTCGTTCGAGCCAGCCAACGGCTGGACTGTAATCGACTACACCTACCAAAACAACCGAATGAGTGCGCAATACAACTGGTGGGGTAGCAGCAACCGTACCGTCATCGACGGACTCATTGAGGACATCAACGACAATAACGGCGGCAACTGGGTGAACTATTGTCCGATGTATGACACTCCTGCGATGTCAACGCTCTCAACCGACTGCACCCGCATCCGCGTCGACTTCACCAGTCCTTTGAACGGAACTTCGCAAGTCGGATACAACATCACCGTGAACTACACTCATCTCATGGTCTCAATCGGTGACTGGTATCTCGACGGAAATTGGATTGGCGCATTCAACATCTCTGACAACTCTCTCAACCTTACAGGTCTGAGCATGGGTTGGCGCAGCCTTTGTGCGATTGTGTCTGGTGTTGGAAACCAGCAAGGCACATTCTGTTTGCAGTTCCAGATGACGCCTTTCTTCCCCCTAGTCAACATCACCTCACCGGCCAGTGGAGGAACCGTCCCAACAACTCAGTCAACTTTGGTAATCCAGTACACCGTATCGAATGTCAGTTCGGGAATTTGGCGTTTGAATGGGCAAAACATCGGAGCCGTGAACATCAATGTCACCTCTGTCCAAATCACTGGATTGGCCTACGGAAACAACTCAATCTGCCTCATCGGATACGGTCTCAGCAGCCTCGTCGACACAGACTGCATCTCACTCTGGCGCAACTTCCCTCCAGTCTCAGTCATCATCTCCGACCCGCTTGACGGCTCTTCCATCTTCGGCCGTACACTGACTGTCGTCTACTCACATGCGAATGTCACAGACGCCACATGGTACCTCGATGGCTACGACTTTGGCCAAGTTCTACTGAACCGGACGAGCCGCACCTTCCCCGCCCTCGCTTGGGGAGCACACTTGGTCTGCATATCACCTGTCGGGCTTGATGGAGCGCATCCCAATGTCTGTGCGAATGTCACACTGGTGGCACCGCCACTCGAACTCGAGATCACCTCTCCTGCCAACCGCAGTTCGGTGCACGGGGACAGTGTTACCATCGATTACAATGTCAGCAATGCAACTTCTGGAAATTGGACATTGAATGGCAACGCCGTGATGGGAGTCACTCTTTGGAGCCAACAGGCCGTCATTTTGAGTCTTTTACCCGGTGACAACATCATCTGCATCGACACTGAAGGTCTTGACTCGCAAGCGCTGAGCGTCTGCATCACAATTGTTGGTCAAACGCTTGACAGCGACGGTGATGGCGTCGCTGACCACTCCGACTCCTGTCCCAACTCTCCCGCTGGAACTGTGGTTGCAAGCGACGGCTGCACCGACCCGACCAGCGACTTGGACTCGGACGGAGTACCCGACCTCTCCGACCTCTGTCCCGACACTCTTGGTACGGAAGTTGCGGACTCGAACGGCTGCGGGCCAAGCCAGCGAGATAGCGACGAAGACGGCGTCAGCGATGCTGACGACGGTTGCAGCGGAACTTCGCCCGGCGCAAGCGTGGATGCTTTCGGCTGCGCCGACGACCAGCTTGACAGCGATGGCGACGGAGTGACCGACGACCTCGACATATTCCCGCTCGACGCCACCCAATCTAGCGACCGGGACGGCGACGGATACGGCGACAATTTGTCCGGCAACGACCCCGATGAATTCCCCGATGAGTCGACTCAATGGAGTGACCTCGACGGCGACGGCTGGGGTGACAATCCGCTCGGCACCGCGCCCGACGCTTGTCCCATCATCGCCGGTGTCTTGGAAGGGGAATTGGGTGTTGGATGCCCACTCGCGGACGACCCACCAGTAGACAATGGAACAGGAAACCAGACCGGAGGCAACGAGACCGGCAACCAAACCGGTGGCAATGGGACAGACAACCAGACTTTGGAAGAAGAACCGCCTCAATGCCCAATCTGTGGACTCAATCTAATCTCAGCGGGTTACTCAAATGTGAATGATACCTCCCAATTCGAAGCGAGAGACCGATACATGCTCGGTGCGAACTACTGGACAAGCCACACCTTCACCTGGGACTTTGGAGATGGCAACACCTCCACCGGCTCAACGGTGAGCCACACCTACACCTACCGCCCCGATGGAGGTAGATATCTGATCACGCTCTGTGTCGAGTTTGAAGAGGGTCCAACCGTGTGCATGTCGGAGTTCATCGTCATCACTGAAGGCTACGTTCCGCCTAACCTTGATGACAATCAGTCCGGCGACGGCACAAATCAGGAAACTTCGGGAGGGAGCGGCTCCTACATGGTGGCTGGCTTTGCAGCGTTTGTGGCATTCCTGCTCGGCTCGCTCATTGCAGCCACTTTCCTTCTCACCAGGTCCAAGGGTGAGGAAGAGGATTCCTCTCACGATTTGGCCGCTCCAATAGATGAGGAGGTTCCAACTCAACCACCTCATGTTGGCAGCGAATCTTCACCCACGGCCACCTCAGACCCACCGCAGCAAGTGGAAGAGAAAGGCGCGTCCCAGGCCAGTCCCGAAGTCAGCGTCGACGAGTCCGGCTACGAGTGGTCCGAGAACCCACCCGGGTCTGGAGATTGGTACTACCGCGAGCCCGGAATTTCGGATTGGCAACTCTGGGAAGAGTGAGTTTGCCCCGTTTTCTAGAACGGGAATGTTCATCGCTGCGTCCCTGCGTGGTACAAGGGATTGACCATGCCTCGTACGCGTCACGCAGCGCTCCTTGGAGCGCTCTTCGTTGTGCTGTGTGCTCTTTCATTGCTTCAAGCCGACACCATCCCTACCAGTTTGGCGGCTCCGGATGTCGAGGAGCCGCCAGCCTACCTTGAGGCGACGAGCGGCAGAGGCAATTCCGACCTCATCATCGACTACATCTCAGCCAGTTGGACCACATCTGAAGCCGGTGAAACGGAGTATGTGAGTGTCAGGATAGAGAACCAAGGCACGGACGCCTCCGGCTCGTTCTACTGGGGAATCTACCTCTCGACAGACACCACCATCACCACAAATGACATCGAACTCGACAACTACTACAAGTCGTCGATGAGCGCTGGTAGCACCACCTCGACATACTACAAATCGGTCACAATCCCGATGAGCATCACCGGAGGGCGCTACTATGTTGGCGCTCTTGCCGACATCAACACACAAGTCAGCGAGTCGGACGAAAACAACAACGACAAGCACGATACCGGTCGAGTCACCATTGACGAGCAGCCCGACCTCACTGGCCGCAGTTGCAGTGGCCCGACGACGGGAGTGGTGGGTGACTATCTGGACTCTTCAATTTCGCTCAGCATCGAGAACGACCCTGGTGGCAACTACATCGCATCATCTGGGACCTTCTATTGGGCGATGTACCTCAGCACGGACAGCACCATCACCAGCAACGACGACCAAGTAGGAAGCGACCAGTATAGGTCAAGCATTTCGGGGGGGAGTTACGGCACAGACACACTCAGCACGAGCACCCGAATTCCGAGTAACTTGAATCCGGGCACCTACTACTGGGGCTTCCTCATAGATGTCCGAACCGATGTCGACGAACAGAGCGAGACGAACAACGCATACCTGTGCAGCAGTCAGGTGGTCATCGAGGACGACCTGCCAGACCTCTTTGCTGACGATGTCGGAACCTCATACAGTTCAGCGATAATGGGGGACACCATCTCGGTATCCTATCGAATAGACAACGACGGCCACGATTACTCCGGCTCATTCTACTGGAAGTTGTACCTCTCGACTGACCGCACAATAACCACGAGTGACACCTTCGTCGATGAGTTCAGCCGCAGCAGCATCTCGCCGGGCTCCTACTCCTCTGGAACTGAATACGGCGTGACAATCCCAACCGGGATGAACCCCGGTTACTACTATCTCGGAATGATTGCCGACAACCGAGGCCAAGTCACGGAACTCGACGAATCTAACAATGTCGTAGCCGACAGCGGGAGAATCAACATCAAAGAGCCTGCAGACCTCGTCCCACAATCACCTTCGGGGCCAACCTCGGGTTACACTGGCGACACAGTCTCACTAAGTTGGCGAATCAACAACGAGGGCGACGACTCCTCTGGCTGGTTTTACTGGAAGGCGTACCTCTCCACCGACTCCACCATCACCTCCTCCGACACCGTTCTCGGAAGTTCAAATTACGCCTCCTCAATCTCTGCAAACTCATATCGCTCAGGCAACCTACAGGTTACCATCCCGTCAAGCCTCTCGGCTGGTAATTACTACTGGGGAATCATCGCCGACACCACCGACTATGTCACAGAAGGTGACGAAACAAACAACGAAGAGTCAGGAAACTCAATCAGCATCACGGTTTCTGAACCCGACCTGCGAGCAGATATGATATCGGTCACTCAATCGACTCGTACAATTTGTGAACAGGGCACCATGGACTTGGATGTTGATGTCTCAAACCAAGGAAATGTCAATGCGGGTTCACACTACTTCGAAGTTCTCTTCTCTCAATCCGGAACTTCCGGTTCTTGGACTAGCATCGGCCAAGCCTCGGGCTCTTCCGGTGTCTCATATTACTCCACAACAGTTGGAGGCACTGCCTCATCCTCGATGGGAATCGGTAGCTACTATGTTCGATTATTTGTCGACTCATCTTACCAAATTTCTGAGAGTGATGAATCAAACAACATCTACACTTCGACAACTCGGGAACTCACAATCCGAGATTGCCGACCCGACCTGAAACCAACAGCACTGAGTGGGCCTTCCACAATCATAGCGGGGCAGAGCATCTCCTTACCATTCACTGTTGAGAACAACGGAATTAACACTGCCAGCAACATCGCAGTCGACATGTTTCTTTCAATAGATACCACAATTACCACCGCTGATAGACATCTTGGTGGAACATCAATCAGCCTTACTGGTGGCACCAGCCAAAGTGACACACTCAGCGTATCGATTCCATCCAATTTAGGCTCGGGCTGTTGGTATTACGGGATTATGGTCGACATGAACGATGTCATCCAAGAACTAAATGAAAATGACAACACTTTCACCTCCTCAAGTCAAGTTTGTATTGCACAGCCTAATTTGCGCGTTGTATCGGTTAGCAGCCCGGGACCCTCAACATTAGGACAATCCGTACAAGTTTCAACCACCATAGAGAACGCAGGTGGAGCGGATGCAGGTGGCCACCAACTCTCCATTTTCGTCGAAGTATTGGAATCGACAGGTGAATCTGTGACCTTGTTAGACACTTCAATTATTTCCAACTTAGAGAGCGGCTCAAACCTTGAAGTTACTCGGACAATTCAACTGCCCACCTCACCCGCTGGTACTTTCCGAATAGTGGTTGTAGTCGACGATTTGGATGAAATCACCGAATCTGACGAGACGGACAACTCAGCCTTCGGGGCTTCGTTCCCGGTATCTTCGCCGACAGACGACCTCCTCGCAAACTGGATTACCGGGCCAACCACCGCTGAGCCGGGCCAAACTATCACCCTCCAATGGCAGGTCGAAAACCTCGGTTCCGAGGGTAGGGCCTTCGATGTCGAAGTTTGGCTTTCCCATGACAAAGGGTTGGACAGCGGTGACTGGAAAGTTTCTACTTTCTCAATCAACAATCTTGATGGAGGAAGTTCGACGACTGAACTGACTTCAGTTCAATTGACAGATGCTAATAATGGAACATGGTGGGCCATTCTCTTCGTCGACTCAGCGAACAATCACGATGAAGATGATGAGAACAACAACATCGTATTCTCTGCGAATTCATTGCTCGTAAGTTTTGATGCACCAGACCCAATCGACGAAACGAATGACGGTTGCACTAATCCGACAACCGACGGAAATTCGAGTAGTGATGCTGCTAACTCACGAGCCTCTGCGATGCAACTCGGCGTGGATGTTGAATCGATTACGATTCAAGGCTGCCTAATCGAAAGTGACTACGAAGATTGGTTCGGAGTCATGCTACATGGCGGAAAGCGATTAGGAGTCTCATTAGAAGGCGAAAATGTTGAATTTTCCATCAGCCTCATGAACGGAAGCGTCGCAGAAGATTCGGGCTCCATATCAAGCGAAGTTAACCGAATCAATCTCCGCTTGACCAACCTTGATGATGCCAATTTCTCCCGCATCTATCACATCAAGGTCACACGAAACGCCTCCACAACTGGAGGGGCTTACACGCTCCGAATCGTGACTGTCGACTCGACGGAGATACCTGACCTCGACCCACCTGAAACACCAGAATTCGACCCTCTTGAAGAATGGCTATCCGGCTCGGAAATAGAGGTCACATGGGATGAGGTGGAGGATATCGGAGATGCCGGATTCTCTCACTATCAGGTTCGATGGACAGGTGGACTTTGGGGGGATGTCGACCAGAATTCGACAACTCTCAACATCTCAATAATGATGGACGGACGACATTCGCTTGAAATTCGAGCGTTCGATACTGCAGGCAATCCATCACCAGCGAGTGCCATGTGGGTGAAAATCGACCGCACCGCACCTATCCTCTCAGCTGAACAAATTAGTGCGCAATACGCAGGACCGCCTGTCCTCAATGTCGCAATGGACTTCAACGACGGTCAAGGTAGTGGAATAGCCAATGTGAAATGGTCTTGGGACAACGAGACTTGGTCCATGATGCCGCCTGGAGGAGCCATCATCTGGTCAAATTGGAGTGACACAGATTTCTACCTCAAAGCGACCGACAATGTCGGCCTTACTACCGTGGTGAACTTCACCATTGACCCACCTCTAAATCCTAACGCCCAACCCTCGGGTGGAGAAGGCAATGAGGCTGAAGGGACTGGTGGGCCAACCACACAAGGTGTAGCAGCAACCGTTCTGATTTCCCTGCTTCTCGCGGGACTTGCCGCCGCAGGAATTTACCTCGCATTCCGCGGACGCACCCTCAATGAGGAAGATGAGGATTTCGAAGAAGATGAGGACACCCGTGAGAATAAACTGGTAGGAACCGAAGTCATTGAAGGAACTGAAAGCCCACAGGAACCCATATCTCCACAATTGGAAGGAACGGAAACTCTCACTTCCCCCGACTTGGAGGGCACGGACAGCACGGCCGAGCCTATCCGTGTGGACGACCACGAAGGACTTCCGCCGGGTGGAACTTACGACCAATCGACAGGTGTAATCTGGTACCTCGCTCCAGATGGTTCTCGCTGGTGGCAAGACGATGATGGCTCATTCGCCCACGACTCGAGCGGGCCACCTCCTCAAGACGAGGCTTGAAAAGACATGGATTTCAGGCGATTCTCATGTCAGTCATCCAACTACTCGGCTCGAGCGAATCGGACTTCGTGATGTTCACCACCGATGTCTGCCCCTACTGCCACAGCGCCAAGAACATGCTCAACGCCAAGGGGTTCACTTTCGATGAACACAATGTAAGCGCGGATCCGAATCTACAGATGGAAGTGGTCACCATGACCGGCCATCGAACCGTTCCCGCTATCTGGGATGTGCGCGGAGACGAGCCGACCTTCGTAGGTGGCTTTGACAACCTCGAAGACTACCTCTAAGGGTTCAGACCCTTGTGCGTCTATACTAATAGTAGCGCATATCCATGATATTGTCAATTATCTGTTCTTAGCAACAGCATCGATTCGTCCAATTACATTTTTCCGATAATCCTTGATTAGGGTCCAATTTTTCAAAAATGTACCGACTGTCAAAGTGAAAACAATGAAGTCACTCTTATTCAGAGGGACAGCCCCACTATACGGCTGGCCAATATCAAAAGCGAGGTATATTCTGGTAATGATAATGGATATTGCAACAAGTATCTCAATGATGTCCATGTAATATCTATGGATTGCATATTCGAAAATTTTTGTATCTCTGCGTCTTCTGTCAAAACCCAAAGCGCTAATTCTCCACTTTGCTAATGGTGCAGTCAGTTTGAACACAAATGGCATCTCATCTTCTTCTTGCGTCATGGTTTACGCATCTAGTGGATACTATTTGTTCTTATCTAAGCTGAATTCGCATACCCTGACCTTGCGAGTCTACAAGACCCAGGAGTAGGTGATTCCACCGGCGATGATGATGGCTATCTCAGAGTCGCCACTGAGAGTGACGGTCAGCGTGTAATCCTGCGAAGGAGAGTTGATTTCACCCAACTGCCCCTCCTCTTCCTCACCCG
>Ga0114999_10003680_pt1 | contig 19068 bp, 21 predicted proteins | sample ArcticOcean_MG_C_3_FD_89820 | JGI IMG/M metagenome (GOLD analysis project Ga0114999, IMG submission 89820) | Marine microbial communities from western Arctic Ocean - ArcticOcean_MG_CB8_126 | ecosystem: Environmental > Aquatic > Marine > Oceanic | place: Arctic Ocean: Canada Basin | collected...
GATCCGATTCATACCGCCGCTAAACGTCAGCATCGAAGACCTCGACCGCGGAATCGACATCATCGATGAGGCCCTCACCTCCTACGAGGCGTGACGGGACCCTCGACCGGAACTGTTGCACCGGGTCCGCCCGCGACTAGGTCCACGCTCCGAATTCAGGCCTGCCTTCACCCGGAATAGCAATCGCAGCTATAGCCGACGCCATCGCCAGAAACAGCAGCCAGTCTCCGAACTGCCCATATACGGTCCTGCCCTCCGTCCTCAGCCGTATCTCGCCGGTGAGGATCTCCGCGGTCAGCAAGCCCGTTGACTCGCTCAGCGTGCCGTCGGCTTTGATGAACACCGACTTGCCGGTTATTGCGGCGTGCACCATATCCTGACCGAACGCAGCTGCATTGACCCTGGTCAGGCCGATGAACTGGTCCGACGCCTCCGACGTGCCCCACGTACTCTCGTTCGTGGAGACGATCATGGCCTGAGCTCCGACCTCAACCTCGGAACGTATCCGTCGCGGAAAAGCGCCCTCGAATGAGATCACCGAGCCGATGAGTCCCTGCGGCAGTTCGAACACAACGGCCCGATCGCCACGCGCCATATCGCGTGGAATCTGATCGAGCTGCGGGATGAACGCCAGCAGATCGCGCAGCGGAACGTACTCTCCGAAGGGGACCGGATGGCGCTTGGCGTATTCGCCGATCTTGCGGCCCGCAGGGTCGTACATCACGTTGACGTTGAGAAACTCCTCGGCCGAAACCGACCGGGTGCCGCTGACGAGAAAATAGGCATCGAGCCTCGATGCCTCGCTGACGATCGCAGCCCGCACGTCCAGGTTTTCCTCGGGTTCGAACAGTCCACCGGTCGAGTTCTCCGCCCACACAACGAGGTCGACGCTGCCCCGGGGAACGGTCCTGGTCAACTCCAGATGCGATTGATAGATACGCTGTTTTTCGTTCTGGCAGTGGCTCTGCGGGCACGGCGAGTTCCCCTGGACGATGGCCACGCGCACGCTCGGACCGTCAGGGTTCGGTGGAAACAGGCTCCCAGCCAGGGCAATAAGCAGGACGGCGACTCCGGTATCGACGACGAGGCGCCAATGCTCACGATCCTCCAGGTAGAGGACCAAGCCCGCAGCGAATGCGACCGTAAGTATCGACCATCCCGACGGACCGACCCACTGAACGGATCCGATCGCGCCCGGGTTACCGCCGGCGGCATAGCCCACCGTTCCCCAGGGAAAACCTCCAAACGGCATACGAGTACGCAATAACTCCCACAGTCCCCAGCCGCCAACGGCCAAGAGGAACCAGCGGTTGGCGGGCCAGTGCCGGAACGCCCAGACCAGCAGGCCGTAGGCCGCCGAAGTTAGAGAGAGCCACATCACCAGCGGTATCCATGCGACGACGCCAACGAATCGGATGTAGTTCAAGAGCAGTCCGAAAAAGATCGCTCCGTAGAGAAAACCGAGGCCGAGAGCAGCCCACGCGCGCTCGACACGCCGCAGGGCCCACAACACGGGTACCGGAGCAATGAAAGCGAGAACACCGAAGCCGACAGGTGGAAAGGCCGCCCACATCAAGATGGCAGCGGCGACTGCAGCGAAGTAGGGCGCCATGGAGACAAAAGGTTAGCCCTGTGCTGCAGTTGGCAGCCTGGCCGTAGAGTTGGCTCCCTTGAACGACCTCGAACTGGCAATCGCAGGTGCCCGCGCGGGCGCCGACATAGTTCTGGAACACTTTGGTGTTCGGCCGGAGACCTCTTTCAAAGGTGTCAACGACCCGGTCACGGCGGTCGATCGGGCGTCCGAGGCTGCGATCGTGGATTTGATCAGGACTCATCGTCCGGCCGATGCCATCATCGCTGAGGAAGGCAGCGGCTCGGACGGCGGTCCGCGCCGCTGGCTGATCGATCCGCTCGACGGCACCGTCAACTTCGTACATGGGATCCCTCAGATCTCGTTATCGATCGCTCTCTACGACGGCAACGAGGCACTCGTCGGTGTTATCGCCGACCCGATTCGCAATGAGATCTACACGGCTACGAGTGGCGGCGGCGCCTACTGCAACGAGCAACTCATTTCGGTCGGCGACACCGATCAACTCGCCAGCGCGGTGGTCGCTACCGGATTCGGCTACGACCACGATCGATTCGCAGACGACTACACGCGGCCGCTTACGGCCGTGCTCGAGCGGGTTAATGGCGTGCGTCGCTTTGGTTCTGCAGCGCTTGACCTAGCGTGGACGGCGATGGGCCGGTTCGACGGATACTGGGAACTTGGCGTCGCACCCTGGGACATCGCTGCCGGGATACTCCTGGTGCGCGAAGCCGGGGGCCGCGTCACCGATGCTTTCGGATCGTCGGCCAGCCCCGAGACGTCGGTCGTGGTGGCCGCCGGCCCCGCAATTCACGAGGACCTGCGAGTGATCGTCGAGCGTCACCTGCCACGGCGTATGACAGGCCGTCGCTAAGGCCGGCCCGTCCGATCACGCGCGCGAAGGCTCAGCCGCAGACGGCTCCCCGTTCCGAAGACCCCACGAGAGCGGCGTACTTCGCGAGCGCACCGCGGGAATAGCGAGGTGGCGGCGCCTGCCAGGCGGCCATCCGGGCGGCAAGGGTGTCCTCGTCGACGAGCACATCGAGTCGTCTGGCGGGCAGGTCAACCCTGATCCGGTCTCCTTCTTCGACCACTCCCAAGGGACCACCATGGGCAGCCTCGGGAGCGACATGACCGATACAGAGACCCGTCGTGCCCCCCGAGAAACGTCCGTCGGTGATCAACAGCACATCCTTGCCAAGCCCTGCGCCCTTGATCCCGGCTGTGATGGCGAGCATCTCCCTCATACCGGGGCCGCCCTTCGGGCCCTCGTAGCGGATCACGACGACATCACCGGCATGGATATCGTGATTGAAGAGCGCATCGAGAGCGTGCTGCTCGTCATCGAACACGCGGGCATCACCCTCGAACACGTCCAAGTCGATGCCGGCGATCTTGACCACCGCCCCTTCGGGGCTCAGCGAACCACGCAGAATCGCGATTCCTCCTTCCGGCGCGAGCGGAGCCGACACGCTGCGGACGACGTCCTGTTCGGAGGAGAACGACACACCGGCGAGGTTCTCGGCCATGGTTTTGCCCGTTGCCGTAATCGCTTCACCGTTGATCAAACCCTCGTCATACAAGGCGCGCAGCACGCTGGGCACACCGCCGATCCGGTCGAGGTCAACCATGTGGTAGCGGCCAAACGGCTTGAGGTCGCCGAGGTGGGGCGTTCGTCTACTGAAGGCGTCGAAGTCTTCGAGCGAGAGGCGGACACCTGCCTCATGCGCGATCGCGAGCAGATGGAGCACTGCATTCGTAGATCCACCGAGGGCCATGACCATGGTCATCGCGTTTTCGAAGGCCGGACGTGTCATGATGTCGCGAGGCCGGACGTTGTTGTCGAGCAGTGACATTGCGGCGCGTCCTGATGCCTCCGCAAACTCCTCGAGCCGGTCGTCGATTGCCGGCACAGTCGAGCTACCGGGCAGCGACATCCCGATCGCCTCGCCCACCGATGCCATAGTGTTTGCTGTGAACATTCCGGCGCAGGAACCCACGCCGGGGCACGCCGCCCGCTCAATAGCCAGCAGCTCGTCGTCGTCGATAGTGCCCTCGGAATGTGCTCCGATGCCCTCGAAAACATCGACGATCGAGATGTCCTTTCCGCCGTAGTGGCCGGGAAGGCTGGACCCCCCGTATAGAAAGACCGACGGCATGTTGTGCCGCGCCGCCGCCATCAACATGCCTGGCAACGACTTGTCGCAGCCTGCTATCGAAACCATGCCGTCGAAGCGTTCCGCGTGCATGACAAGCTCAACAGAATCGGCGATGACCTCGCGCGATACCAGTGATGCTCTCATCCCTTCGTGGCCCATCGATATCCCATCGGAAACTGCGATCGTCGAAAAGATGAGGCCGACACCTCCTGCCTCGCGCACACCCGCTTTGGCAAACCCCGCGAGCTTCGGACCTGTCAGGTTGCATGGGGTGACCTCGTTGCCGGCCGACACCACGCCGATCTGGGGTTTGGCGAAGTCGGCCTCCGACAATCCGACGGCGCGCAGCATGGCCCGGGCACCGGCGCGAGCCGGTCCTTCGGTTACTTCCTGAGAGTGGATCTTGGTTGTCATCGCAATAGCGTAAACCGGCGCCGGGTCGACGCCTCCGTGTTCGCTGTTCGGCTACGACTGATGGCCTGGGCACCTGCAACGAGGTTGGGAACTCATGGACCGATTGGCGGGCGACTACCGGGGCATCGACGGGTTCCCGCGCATCGAAGGAATGACGCGGGTGGACGTCGACTGCGAAATCGACACAGCCTCGACGAACCGCCCAGGGAGCGAATAACCCCCGACGCACCGGCGCGGCCCCCGCCATACAGCAGATCGGTGACGCAGCAAGCAGCAGGGCGTAGGAGTCAACACGTCAAAGGCCCGATACCCTGCGACCCCATGCACATCCCCGACGGCTTCATCACCGGGCCGACAACGGCCGGATTCGGCTTGACGAGCGTCGCCGGAATGGCGGTCGCCCTCCGCCACACGAGCAACCGAATGATGGATCGGAGAATCCCGTTGGCCGGGCTTGTCGCGGCCTTTGTTTTCGCGGCTCAAATGTTCAACTTTCCCGTCATGCCGGGCATGAGCGGGCATCTGCTGGGTGGTGTCCTTGCTGCCGTGCTCGTTGGACCCTGGGCAGCAGTCGTCATCCTTGGGATCGTCCTCGGCACCCAGGCAATATTCTTCGCTGACGGCGGTCTCACCGCTCTCGGGCTCAACACCTTCAATCTGGGCATCGTCGGTGCAGGCGCCGGTTACTTGATCTACCAGGCGACCCTCCGGATCATGGGTAACCGGAAGAAGGCAGTGGCGCCAGCCGCTGGCATCGCGGCCGGACTCACCGTTCCGCTGAGTGCAGCAGCGTTTGTACTGCAATTCTCGTTGGGCGGGGCCGCCGAGGTCGATATCACAGCCGTGCTGGTAGTAATGGTCGGCACCCACTCGCTCATCGGCATTGGAGAGGGCATCCTCACGGCCATCGTCGTGAGCACCGTAATGGAGACCCGCGCCGACCTCGTCTACGGGGCGCCCGCCGACGCCGGCACGCCGGCGCGCCGCATCTCGACGAAGCGCGTACTTGTTGCAGGCCTACTCGTTACAGCGCTCTTCGCCGTGGTCGTGAGCCAATTAGCGTCACGAAACCCCGATGGGCTGGAGTTCGTAGCGACGCAGCAAGGCTTCGCCGATACGGCCACCGGCTCGCTCGCATCGGGTTCGCCCCTCGCCGAATACGGCGCCGGATTGTCGGGCAGGGACACGGTCGACACTGCAATCGCCGGGCTCGTTGGCATCGCAATCGTCCTATTGATCGGCTTCGGGTTGTTCAAGCTCATGAGGCGCGGTGAACGCGGTACGCCGCACGCTGCAACGAGTGGGCACGTCCACGCGCTGTTCCGGCATGCCGATTCGCTGATCCACCGCGCGCCGGCCCATCTCAAGCTCGTAGCTGGGGTCGGGTTCGTTGTCGGCGTTGTCGCCACCCCCCGCGAGGCTTTCTGGGCCTTCGGCGTTTTCGCCCTTGTTCTGATCGGACTGAGCACGGCGGCTCGGCTGCCCGCGGCGTTCGTCGCCAGCCGCATGCTGGTGGAAACTCCCTTTGTGGCGGTCGCTTTGTTACTGCCCTTTTTTGGTGGCGGGCCCACCACCGAGGTCCTCGGCCTGCAGCTGTCCGTCGCCGGTCTGTGGACCATGTGGAACATTCTCATCAAGGCGACCCTTGGCCTATGGACTGCGGTTGTAATCGGCGCGACGACACCTATCCCTGAGGTTCTCACCGGCCTCGAAAGGCTGCGTCTGCCGTCCGTGATCATCGGCATCACCGGATTCATGCTCCGTTACATCGACGTGGTCCTGGGCCAGTTCGGCCGCATGCGGCGGGCAATGGAGTCTCGGGCCTATCGACCCCGCTCGCTGCGGTCATCGCGGCCGATGGCGGCGGCCGTGGGTGCTCTTTTCGTACGGTCGTACGAGCGAGGCGAACGTGTCTACCTCGCGATGGCGTCGAGGGGCTTCACCGGCGTCCTGCCGGCCCGCGGCGGCGGGGCGGCAGGCGCTGCCCAATGGACGGCAGCGGCCGCCGTCCTTGGAGGCAGTTGGGCCGTGGCCGCGCTGGCGTGGGGGCTTCGATGAGCACCCCGACGATTGCAGCGGAAGGGGTTAACTTCGCTTATCCCGATGGGACGGTGGCCCTGGCAGGCATCGACTTGCATATCCACCCTGGAGAACGGGTCGCCCTGCTGGGCCCGAACGGCGCCGGGAAGACCACGTTGATCCTCCACATGAACGGCATCCACATGCCACATGCCGGAACGGTGCATGTGTCCGGAATACCGGTGGACGCCGCCAACCTCCTCGAAGTTCGCAGGCGGGTCGGCATCGTCTTTCAAGATCCCGATGACCAGTTGTTCATGCCGACCGTCAGGGAGGATGTTGCGTTCGGACCGCAGAATCTTGGATTGGCCGGACAGGATCTCGAAGAACGCATCCAGTCGGCCATGCGGGCCGTCGGCGTCGACGACCTCGCCGATCGGGCGCCCAACCACCTCAGCTTCGGCCAAAAGCGGAGAGTCGCCATTGCGGGCGTGCTGGCCATGCGGCCAGAAATCTTGATCCTCGACGAGCCGACCTCGAACCTGGACCCGGCGAGCCGCCGCGAGCTGACCGACATTCTAAGAGCTCTGGACATCACCCAACTCATCGCAACGCACAACCTTCCTTACGCCTTGGAGTTGTGCCCGCGATCGATCGTCCTCGACGACGGGCGCATCGTGGCCGATGGCGCCACCCTCGAACTGCTGACCGACGAGCGACTCATGAAGGAGCACCGTCTCGAACTGCCTCCGGGCTTCGACGCCCGATACGTTGAAAACCGTCCCAAATAGGAGAGCCGATACTGGCGTAAGGTTGGGCCCACCACTTACTGAGGACCTTTACATGCGCTTCCGTACCAAGCAGATCCACGCCGGAGTTGTCCCGGACGCCGAGACCGGAGCCATCCTGACGCCGATCTATCAGGCGACAACCTTCGTGCAGCCTTCGGTCGACGAATACATGAAGACCGGCTACTCGTATTCGAGAAGTGGAAATCCGACCGTTCGCGCCCTGGAAGATCGGCTGACGGCACTCGAGAACGGCGTGGATACCGCCGCTTTCTCCAGCGGTATGGCAGCCATAAACGCCGTATTCATGACCTTCCTCAACGCCGGAGCCCACGTCGTGATCTCGGATGTTGCCTACGGCGGAACGTACCGGCTGTCTCAATCGGTGTATACGCGGTTCGGCGTCGAGGTGACGTATGCAGATACCTCAGACAACGACGCCGTCGCCGCGGCCATACGTGACGACACCGCACTCATTCTCACCGAGACTCCGGCAAACCCAACGCTCAAACTGACGGATATCGCAGCGGTATCTGCAATCGCGAAAGCGCACCGCATACCCCATGCGGTCGACAACACTTTTTTGACGCCTTACTACCAGCAGGCGCTCGAACTCGGGGCAGACATCGCTATTCACAGCACCACCAAGTACCTCGATGGGCATAACGCAACGATCGGCGGGGCAGTGATCACGGCACGCGAAGAGGACGCCGAAGCCGTCCGATTCATCCAAAACGCTACCGGCACCATCATGTCGCCGATGGTCGCGTGGATCACGCTGCAAGGCACCAAGACTCTCAGCGAACGCATGGACGGCCAGTCGGATAACGCGATGCAGATAGCCCGTTTTCTCGAAGATCACCCCGCCGTCGACCGGGTCGTTTACCCGGGACTCGAGTCGTTCGCACAGCACGACCTCGCTTCCCAGCAGGCATCTGGGTACGGGGCCATGGTCTGGTTCGAACTCCCTGGCGGAGTGGATGCGGGCAAGACGGTAATGAGCTCCCTGAAGCTGTGGACCCTCGCCGAAAATCTGGGATCGGTGGAGTCGCTGGCCACCCATCCTGTCACGATGACGCACGCGGCAGTGCCTGCGAGTGAACGTGACCGACTCGGGATCACGGATGGACTGGTGCGGCTGAGCGTGGGCCTCGAGGATGTCGAAGATCTGATCGAAGACCTGGCGCAAGCGCTCGCCTCGGCGTAACGCGCCGACGACAAGCCATAGGCTCGCAGCGGAGTTCCGATCCGGTTTATTCGCCCATGTTGAGCGAGCTGATGTCGAAGACCTCGATGGATTGTTCACCGTGCAACAAGCCGGTGCCTGCGAGAGCATCTACCGTTTCGCGGTAGAGGGAAGACGCCTCGGCGACGCCGATGGCATGATGCCCGATCCAGGTGCTTGCCGCCAGGAACCGGTCGTCTTGGTGGGCGAAGAGATGGCCCAGGCACCCTGTGAAGGCCTCGAACATCGGCGTAGAACGGGTCCTGGCGAATTCATTGAGCTCGTCGAGCCGGTCAAGGTCGAACTCGGTCCACCACATCCGCAACAGCATTCGGGACATTCTATGAGATCGCACAGCTCGACGGCCCGATGCAAGCGGGCCAACGCCTGACGGGGAAGGACGGCCCGAGACTCTTCGTGCTAAGCCAGCGGCGCGGTGCTGAAGATCACGTGGAACGGCACGCAGTAGATGACCACCGTCCATTCTTCATCGAGGTCGAAGTCAGGTGGAATCTCGTAGTTCTGATTGCCCTTGTTTCCCTTCAGCTTCCCGAGATCCACATAGCCGTCGCCCATCACGTCAGCCCTCTCCGTCGCATCGGGCCCGGGAGAAAGGAACACATGCAGATCCGGCCCGTTCGTCACATCGAGGTCTTCGACTCGAAGTAACAGCGACCCGTCGACGAGTTCGTAGATTGCTGCGTCGCCACTCCCGCGGTGGCGCGAATCGGCATCCTTGAACATCCCGCTCAACAAGGCGGCGGGTTGATCAGGCGCCGACGTCGTGGCTGGCGCTGGCTCCGGGGTCGATGGGACGGCGCCGGCCGGCTGCTGAGTCGCCGGTTCCGCAACGGGAACGGCGGCAGGCTCACCCTCGGCCGGTGAAGGAGTCGGAGCCGGGTCGGCATCCGGAGGCGCATTCGGAGGAGCCTCGGTGGCCGGTGCCTGGGTGGTCGCGCTGACGATCGCGGCCTCCGGTAAGTCCTCGTTCACGGTCTTGTCGATGAACAACGGTGAGCCAAGCCACCATGCGACCCAGATCATCGGTACGGCCACTGCGATTACGGGGATGAAGAAGATGGGCCGTTTGTAGAACTTCTTGGGCTGGGCACTCACGCGTCATCCGCCTGTCGGGGTTACAACAAGGAAACCCGGGCAAGGCCCCGAAGTGTTCCCAGATCCTGATTAAAGAATCGTGAACAGCCGGCTTTGAAAGACCTCGACACCATCGCCCATCCTGTGGAAGACAAGGACTATGGAGTTTCCGACAGCCCCTCGCTGGCGAGCCAGTCGTCATTGAAGATCTTGGAGAGGTAGTTCCTTCCCGAATCGGGCAACAGCACAACGACGAGCAGATCGGGAAAGTCCGCCGCCACCCGCAGGGCACCTACAACGGCCATGCCGCATGAGCCTCCGACGAGAAGACCTTCTTCCGCCGCCAACCGGCGGGCCATATGGAAAGCCTCGGCATCGGTCACCATCTCAAACCGGTCGACCACGCTGGGATCGAACGTCCCCGGCCAGAAGTCCTCGCCCACCCCTTCTATGAGGTAGGGAGCAACATCGGCCTCGTTCCGCGCGGTATAGATCGAGCCTTCAGGATCGACTCCTACGACCATAACTTCCGGGTTCATCGCCTTCAGGTACATCCCCGTACCGGTGATCGTGCCTCCTGTGCCCACTCCGGCCACGAAGACCCCGATCTCGCCGTCGCTCTGATCCCAGATCTCGGGACCGGTCGAGTGCACGTGCGCATGGGGGTTCGCTGGATTGGAGTATTGGTCAGGGCGATAGGCGCCCGGTATCTCTTCCGTAAGCCGGTTGGCGACGGAGTAATACGAAGTCGGATCGTCAGGCTCGACGGCGCTCGGGCAAACGACGACCTCCGCACCGAATGCACGAAGCAGGTCCTGTTTTTCTTCCGACTGCTTATCTGCCATTACAGCTACGAGCCGATAGCCCTTGATGGCTGCGGCCATCGCCAAACCTACGCCTGTGTTACCGCTCGTAGCCTCGACGATGGTCCCACCCGGTTTGAGCCAACCGTTCATCTCGGCGCGCTCGATCATGGGCATAGCGATCCGGTCCTTCACCGACCCACCGGGATTCATATGCTCGACCTTGGCGACGAGGTTGCCCGGAGGATGCAGCCGGCCCAGGCGCACAATGGGGGTATTGCCGATGGCGGCCATTACGTCGTCGTGAATCATGTCGATCGAAGGCTACCGCTCTCGCCGGCGCCTCCAATCTCACCCCCTACCACCCCACCCGGGGAGGGGTGGGGTGGTAGGGTGTACCTATGAAGCTGGAACACAAGACCGCAGCATTGAATCGACTCAAAACTATTCGCGGCCACGTCGACGCTGTAATCGGCATGGTCGAAGACGAGCGCTACTGCCCCGAAATCATGAAACAGGTTTCGGCAGTACAAGGATCACTCGAGGGCGTCAACCGTATTCTGTTGCAAAACCACGTCGAAACCTGTGTTTTGCACAGCGTGCAGGCCGGTCAATCCGAAAAGGTCGTGGACGAACTGATGGAGACATTGCGATATGCGCCTGGTGTCACCGGCCCGGACCGCTCGACAGGCATCGCATGACTGAGAAGACCTTCAGTGTCCCGGACATCCATTGCGGTGGCTGTGCGACGAGCATCGAGGGTGCCCTCGGGGGCATCGACGGTATCGGGTCCGTCAAAGTCGATCTCGACGGGCAAACGGTCGGCGTGGACTTCGATGAATCGGTGGTCCAGATCGACGTGATCGTCAACACGATCGAGGACCAAGGCTACGTTGTAACGAGCTGATCGGGCGCGCCGCTGTGAGCGAAAACGAGACCATCACTTTCGACGTCGAGGGTATGACGTGTGCCACGTGTGCCCTTCGCATAGAGCGCATTCTCGGCCGCCAGGAAGGCGTCGCAGGCGCGGTCGTCAACTTCGCCGTCATGGAAGCAAAGGCGGTCGTCGCTCCCGACACGGACGTCGCCGCCTTGGTCGCTGCTGTCGACAAGATCGGCTACAAGATCCGCCCGATCGAACCCGGAGAGCAGCGCCAGCGCCCGGCGGAGCGCTATGCGGCCGAAGCTCGATACCAACTGCGCAATGTGCTCCTGGCCGCATTGTTGACTGCTCCGCTGATGGCACTGTCGATGCTCGCGACAGAATCCGATGCCACTCGCATCTGGCAGGGCTTTTTGGCCACGCCTGTGGTTTTTGTCTTCGGCAGCCAATTCCATCGGATGGCCCTGAAGCGTTTGCGCTCCCGCAATGCGAACATGGATACATTGATCTCGGTGGGCTCAGTGGCGGCGTGGGCCTATTCCGTTGCCGCATTGGCCACCGGCGAGCCCATCTTTTTCGAGACGTCGGGGATGATCATCACCCTGATCCTTCTCGGGCGCTTCTTCGAGGCCCGCGCAAAAGGCAATGCTTCGCATGCGATCACGAAACTGGTCAACCTCGGAGCGAAACAGGCGCGAATGCTGGTGGACGGCAAACACGAGATGGTGGATCCACTCGAGCTGTCACCCGGCGACAGCGTTGTTGTGTTTCCGGGAGAGAAGGTCCCGATCGACGGGGTCATAGTCACGGGACGATCATCGATCGACGAGACGATGTTCACCGGGGAGTCCTTGCCGGTGGACAAAAAGGCCGGAGACCGCGTCTTCGGAGCAACAGTGAACCACGAGGGACGCCTCGAGATTGAAGTCACCCACGTCGGCCCGAATACGGCGCTGGCACAGATCGTCAAACTCGTCGAGGACGCTCAGGCGACGAAGGCACCGGTGCAGAAGCTCGCCGACCGCATCTCGTCGATTTTTGTGCCCATCGTCATTGGCGTTGCCTTGATCGTCTTCGGCTCCTGGCTCGCCGTCGGCGGCGACCTCGGTACCGCGGTACGAAACGGCGTAGCCGTGATCATCATCGCATGCCCGTGCGCACTAGGCCTGGCGACGCCAACCGCGATCATGGTCGGCAGCGGCAGAGGGGCCGAGCTCGGCGTTCTGTTCAAGGGTGCCGACGTCTTCGAGCGCTCGCCGGCCATCGACACCTTCGTGTTCGACAAGACCGGGACGCTCACGCTCGGCGCCATGACGCTTACCGACGTGGTCGCCGACGGTGCCGAGGACCGGTTCCTGTACTTGGTGGGATCGATCGAAGCCGCCAGCGAACACCCGATTGGACGCGGTGTGGCTTTTGGTGCTGAAGAGCGCGACATCGTCCTGAGCTTCCCCGATCACGTCGAGACCGTGCCCGGAATGGGCGTCATCGGCTCGGTCGACGGCGTCGACGTGACGGTGGGGAAATCCAAGTTGATGGCCGATCGGGGTCTGCAGATCTCCGACGACCATCTCGACGCTACGGAGCGCCTGGAACGTGAGGGAAAGACGGTGTTCCTCGGAGGATGGGACGGCGAGGTTCGAGGAGTCATAGCCGTGGCCGACCGCATCCGGGAATCGGCCGTCGGCACCATCGCCCAACTGCATGACATGGGAGCCGAGACGATCATGCTGACCGGCGACAATCGCCGTACCGCCGAGGCCGTTGCAAGGTCGGTCGGTATCGGTCGGCTGCTCGCCGAAGTCTTGCCGGGTGACAAGGCCGCCGAGGTCGCGCAGCTTCAAGGTCGCGGCAAGACGGTTGCGTTCGTCGGCGACGGCATCAACGATGCCCCCGCCCTCACCCAGGCCGACGTCGGTATGGCCGTAGGCACGGGCACAGACATCGCCATCGAAGCCGGCGACATCGTGCTGATGTCGGGTGAACCCCGGCTGGCAGCAACCGCCGTCAGGCTGGGCCGAGCCACCTTCAGCACCATTAAACAAAACCTGTTCTGGGCGTTCCTCTACAACACTGCCGCGATTCCCCTGGCAGCGGCAGGGCTCCTCAACCCCATGGTGGCGGCGGGTGCGATGGCCTTCTCGAGCGCGTCGGTCGTGACGAACAGCCTGCGGCTACGGCGATTCACCTAGCGACGAAGATTCCGGGCATCTTGTCGTCGGCCGGCACCGCGAGCACCTCCCGCCAAGCCTGGATTCCGATTACGCTCGCCTTCATGGACCCGATCCGTAGGTTCTCCAAGCCGCAGCTTCGACGCCCGCGGGCCGTGATCGCCTTCGAGGGTTGGGGCGACGCCTGCGAGGCGGCCTCGGGTGCCGTCAGCTACCTCCTGACCCTCACCGACGAACCCGAGCCCTTCGCCGTGATCGATCCGGAAGACTTCTTCGACTTCCAGCAGCGCCGACCCACGGTTCATATTGAACACGGAGGCACGAGAAACCTGTCGTGGCCGCTGACGAAGTTCTACGCGGCCGAACGGCCGGGAGATGATCGTGATCTGCTGCTCGTCATCGGGGAGGAACCGGCCTTCCGCTGGAAGACCTACAGCCGATCGATATCGCAAGTCCTTGTTGAGATGGATGTCGAGGAGGTCGTCTTGTTGGGCGCGTTCATTGGGCAGGTGCCCCACACGCGGCCCGTACCGGTGATCGGTGTAGCCACCGACACCGTGATGATCGGCAGGTACGGACTTTCGCCGTCGACCTACGAGGGCCCGACCGGCATTGTGGCCGTGGTGCAGGAAGCATGCCGCGAAGTCGGGCTACCGACGATGAGCCTCTGGGCTGCCGCCCCCCACTATCTCGCCGCCAACCCCAACCCGATGGCGATGCTCGCTCTGCTCGAACAGTGCAGAGCCATTCTCGGCATCAGCATCGACACTGACGAACTCGAAACGGTGGCAGCCGAATTCTCCCGGCGGGTCGAACGCGCCATCGAATCCTCTGACGACTTTGCAACGTACGTCAACGACCTCGAAGACCAGGGTGGTCATGGCGACGACGACCTCGGTGACGTGACCCCTGACGCGTTGGTCACCGAGATCGAAGACTTCCTGAGGAAGCGAACCTGACCGAGCTAGACGCAGTAGCCGGTTAGAAGCCTGATCCCGGCGTCCGCCGCCGGGATCGCTCTTGTCAGCGTTTTCTCTTGTGGCGATTCGCCTTGATGCGCTTGCGGTACTTGTGCTTGCTCATCTTTTTACGGCGTTTTTTCACCAACGAACCCATGAAGACCTCTGTGAGGGGATTAGAACTTGCTCGCGGAACACCAATGCACGCCGACGAGCCGTCCATAGGATCGCGGACTGCGGGGAACTGTGCAAGCCGTGGAATCGACGAGCGCGCCAGCGGCCGCCCGGTAGGATCGGGCCATGCCTCCCGTCATCGGTATATCCACGCGCCCTCGTGAGCTTGAATCGCCCGAGGGCGAAAGCAGCGCACACACCCTGCAGCGCACTTATACCAACGCCGTCCTCCGTGCCGGCGGTGTGCCCGTGCTGCTGGCCCCGGTACCGGATCCGCAGGTCGGTGCTCTAATCGATCGCATAGACGGGTTGGTGCTGAGCGGCGGCGGTGACGTGGATCCGGCCCGCTATGGCAGTGCGACCGACGACACCATGTTCGGCATCGACTTCGAACGGGATCAGTTCGAGATCGAATTGGTGAGGACAGCCAAAGCGCAGCGCCTCCCCACGCTGGCGATCTGCCGCGGTCTGCAAGTGGTGAACGTGGCCCTCGGCGGAAGCCTGATCGAGGATATCCCGACGGAAGTCGGGTCGGCGGACCACACCATTCTCGGTCACGAAGTGTTCAACGGGCACCAACACGTCAGCCTTGATCCGACGTGCCTCGTGGCCAAGGTCGTCGGGACGAACGATCTCCAAGTCAATTCCATTCATCACCAGGCCGTGCGGGAGGTCGCTCCCGGGTTTCGTCCGGTCGGCAGGGCAGACGACGGTGTAATCGAGGCCATAGAGTTCGAAGACCCCGAGTGGGCGCTGCTCGCCGTCCAATGGCACCCCGAGTATCTCAGCGATGCCGACGACCCTGCATCGCTGGCCCTCTTCAAAGCCCTCGTCGATGCCACAGCGGCTCGACAACTTACCGTCTGACGCACATGCTGGTCGCGTTCGTCTGCATGGGAAATATCTGCCGGTCCCCTATGGCTGAGGCATTCGCAGCCGAATACCAGGCTGTGCCTGGCGTCGTATTTACTAGTGCCGGGACCACGACACCGGGCGGATGGACTGTGGCAGAGTCGACCGTTCGCGCCATGGCTTCAGTTGGCATCGACGTATCAGGCCATATGTCCCGCAGTCTGGAAGAAGTCATGGCGGACAATCCGGACAGAATCTATGTGATGACACAGCTTCAGCAACGGTCAGTCGCCGCTGCCTACCCCGGGTACCGCGACCGAGTGGTCATGCTCGACCCAGCCGGCGTTGACATCGAAGATCCTTACGGTGAGGAGATCGCCACCTACACGAGGGTGTGCAGCATCATCGAGGCCGCAGTCGCCGCCAGGGCGGTGGAGTGGTCGAGCTGATTTTCAGGTCCAACCGATTTCGGCTCGGTCTAGGCACCTGACATCGCCTTGACCGTCGAGGACATCGATCATGGCCCCCTGGACGGCGTCACAAACCGGATCCAGCGCAAGCGCTATGGCGGCCGGGCCGGCACCGCTCCATGCCGCGTGCAAGGCTCCGGCGCGCGTAGCGGCTGCCATGAGTTGGGCAGTGACCGGTGAAAGCCCGTCGCGGTGCACTTCATGCAGTTCGTCGCCTCGAGCGGCAGCCAGAGTCTCCGCATCGGCGGTGCGCAAACCATCAACCAAAAAGACAACTCGAGCCAGACTGCGGGCAGCGACGTCGAGGCCGACAGCCGCGGGCAGGGCGGCACGAGCCTCCGGCGTGGGGAGCGAGGATGGCGGAATTCCGACGACGACACGAAGGTCGGGGTGGACGTCCAAGTGGCGAACCACGCCCTGGCCGGCGGCAACGAGCCCGCCATAAACCGACGCCGCAGCGTTATCGGGGTGGCCCTCGATCTCGGCGACGGACTCGAACAAGTCGCGGGCCCGCGGCTCTCCCCCTCGAGATCTGATGGCCGCCGCTGCGGCTGCTACCGCTACGGCCGCGCTAGACCCGAGACCTTTCGACCTCGGAATAACGTTCTCGATTTCGAGCCGAAAGGCACCGTCGGTCATCGCAGCCGCCGCCACCCGGACCAGATCGTCCGGATCAGGCTCGTAGGTGTCGCCATCCTGTTCGATCAGCCACGAGGAAGCAGGCTCGGCTGTTACCGTGCAGCGCAACTCGACTGCCAGGGCGAGGACGTCAAAGCCGGGGCCCAGGTTCCCCGATGAGCCCGGAGCCGAGGCGCGTCCTTTCACTCCGCAGCCTCGGGCTCAATGAAGATCCGCGTCGCCGCCGGCACCGCAGTTCGGATCTCAGACTCAACGTGGTCAATCACGGACTCGATTTGATCTGTCGTTAGCCGGTCCGCCAGTTCAACATCCATATTGACGAGGATCTCGTCGGGTGCAAGCTGCATCGTCAGGAGACGGCCGATGGACCTGACCTCAGGGACGGCGAGGGTCGCACCGCGAATCATGGACCTTTCCCTTCGCGTCGCAGCCTCACCGATCAGGAGCGCCTTCATCTCGAAGGCGAGCAGCCAGGCAACGCTGGCAAGGAGAACGGCGATCACCATGGATGCGATACCGTCCCATTGGGACCAGCCGGTGACATCTGCCAAGACGAGCCCGGTAGCGGCGATAACCAAGCCGACCACCGCAGCTGAATCCTCGAAGACGACGACGATCAGGGCCGGGTCGCGGGCATCGCGCACCATTGCCATCACTCCCCGGCCCGACCGGATGCGATTGAACTCTTTGAGTGCAGGTCGGAAGGCGATGAAGATCTCGAACAGTGCGGCGACCCCGAGGACAACGAGGCTGAACACGAGGCCACTGCTCTCGTGAGGATGCCGCACCTTGTCGAGCCCTTCAAGGAATGCAACAACCGATCCCCCCACGAATAGGAAGACCGCAACCATGAAGGACCAGAAGTACAGCTCCTTGCCGCGGCCGAATGGGTGTTTTGCATCCGGCGCGTAGCGTGAGACGGCCGTGCCGCGCAGAAGGAAGAGCTGGTTGCCGGTATCGGCCACCGAATGAAAGGCCTCGGCCAGCATCGCAGAGCTGCCGGAAATACTGGCAGCTGCGAACTTCACCACTGCGATGATCGCGTTGGCGACCAGGGCAAGGAGAATCAGGGTGCGTGAAGACGTGGCCATGGGGCGGGATCATATCCGGTGGTCGCCGGCCTGGACCGGACTCGCACGGGAGACTGCCAGGCTGCGCACAGCGTCGCCCGACCGTGGTCGGCACCACCGCACCGGTCTTTCCCGAGCCGCATGGGGTCGACCTAGATTGTGCTGGTGACTCACGACACCTACGACGTGGTCGACGCCGACGCGATTCCGTGGCTCACCGTCGACCAGATGATTGAGGCCGATCGCCTCGCCATCGAGGTATTCAACATCGAACTCCTCCAGATGATGGAGCACGCTGGCGCTGGTCTTGCCCGTCTCACGGATGAGATTGCCCCTCCCGGCCCGGTACGTTCGGTGGTCATGCAGGCATAGTGCAAGGCGACGGCGCAGCATCTCTCATTAGGGTGCCGGCGTGAGCGACTCGACCGTCCAGCTCTTCGTAACATGCCTCGTGGACTCGCTGTTTCCCGCCGTCGGCGAGTCGACCGTCCGGATCTTGGAAAGACAGGGACTCACCGTCGAGTTCCCTTATGACCAGACCTGCTGCGGTCAGCCTGCGTTCAACGCCGGCTTCCCCGAGGAGGCCAGAGCGATGGCGCGCCACACCGTCGACGTACTCCACGGAACCCAGGGCACGATCGTCGTTCCGTCCGGGTCGTGCGCCCAGATGATCATCGACCACGCGCCGGAGCTTCTCCGAGAAGATCCGGACTACGCAGCCAAGGCGAATGACGTAGGCGCACGTACCAGGGAACTGACGATGTTCCTCGTCGATGACCTTGGCCTCGGCGACGTTGGAGCGCGCCGCGAGGGAGCGATCGCCGCGTACCACCCCTCCTGCCACGGCCTACGAGGCCTGGGGATTCGCAGGCAACCGCTCGAGCTCCTCGGCGCAGTCGCCGGACTCCAGGTGACCGAACTGCGCGAAGCGGACACCTGCTGCGGGTTTGGCGGCGTGTTTTCGGTCGAGATGCCCGATATATCGGCCGCCATGCTGACTACAAAGCTCAACAGCGTGGTCGATTCGGGAGCAGGCCTGGTCGTGGCAGGCGACGTCGGGTGCCTCATGCACATGGCGGGCGGCATGCGGCGCCGCGGAGACGCTACCTCTTTCGTCCACATTGCCGAGCTGCTCGACGGGACGGGCGAATGACCAAACGACACGGTTTTGCGGATCGAGCCGCGGCAGCTGTCGGCTCAACGGCAGCGAAGGCGACAGCGACCGGCGCCAAGAGGCTCGACGAGAGGCGGCGGGAGGCGGCAGACGACTTCGCGGCGATGGAGACGAGCCGCGACGAAGCGCGGCGGATCAGGCTTCACACGCTTGCCAACCTGGACCGCTACCTCGATGACTTCGCCCAGGCCGTCGCGGACGCGGGTGGACGGGTCCATTGGGCTCGGGATGCGGACGAAGCAAACGAGATCGTCGTCGCGATTGCCCGCGAGGCAGCGGCGACTCGGGCCGTCAAGTCCAAGTCGATGGCCACGGAGGAAATCGAACTGAACCACGCTCTGGCCGCTGCCGAGATCGAGGTCGTCGAGACCGATCTCGGCGAGTTCATCATTCAACTCGCACACGAGCGGCCCTCGCACATCATCGCCCCGGTGATGCACAAGACGCGGCAGGACATCGGTGAGCTGTTCGAGGAAAGCCTCGGAACCGAATACACAGACGACCCCGAACTGCTGAACGCATCGGCCCGAGCCCACTTGCGGCGCATCTTCCTCGAAGCCGACATCGGCATCAGCGGGGTGA
>Ga0114999_10003682_pt1 | contig 19066 bp, 18 predicted proteins | sample ArcticOcean_MG_C_3_FD_89820 | JGI IMG/M metagenome (GOLD analysis project Ga0114999, IMG submission 89820) | Marine microbial communities from western Arctic Ocean - ArcticOcean_MG_CB8_126 | ecosystem: Environmental > Aquatic > Marine > Oceanic | place: Arctic Ocean: Canada Basin | collected...
CATCGAAGCCGGCAAATTCGGAATCGTTTTCGCGGCCCGGCTGTCGCCGGTCCGGGCCGACATAGCGCGGAGTTGCGACAAATTTCTTGCGGTTCTGGATTGTATTGTCGACCCGGCTTGCGACCGCGCCAATCGAAATCGGCATCACGATAATGTCGTCGGCGCCAGCGTTGACGAGGGTGCGAATGACGTCGTCGCTGCGCTTCCAGGTAATGACATTGATGACCAGAAACGGATTGGCGAATATCCTGGATATGTTCGCAAACCACTTCGACATGCTCTTGGGCCTCGAGCACAAGCATATCCAAGCCGGCATCGCGAACTGCGCGGCGTAATTTCTCGATCGAGTTCACCACATTGACGCGACGAAAGCCGGCGCCGTGCACGGCATCGAGGATGATGCGCCGGGAGGTCTGTATCGGACTGAACAGTACGACCTCAACGTCATCGAGATCATATACTGTGGGTTTGTCGGAAGAGTCCGAACGGGGCAACGCGCCGCGGGCGCCAGAAGGGGTCATTGGTTCCTGTGGTTCCTGTGGTTGCTCTGGTCGCTGTCTGGGCGATTTCTTGAGATAGGTGAAACTCGACTAAAATACTGAACCGATAAGATTAATTATTTGACAACCATTGTCGGCGCGTTGCGCTTCTCGTGGAGCGGGCGTGCCCCGCCCGTGTTATATGCTTGCTATGGAGTGGAGCGATTCAGGCGTCGTGTTGTCGGCGCGGCGGCACGGCGAATCATCGTCATTGGTGATCCTGTTCACCGAATTGCATGGTCGTCATGCCGGTCTCGTGCGAGGCGGCCAAGGACGGCGCGCGCGTGGCCTCTATCAGGCGGGAAATGTCGTCACCGCAGTGTGGCGCGCTCGGCTTGAGGAGCATCTCGGCACTTATCGTTGTGAACTGGTGCGCGCCCGGGTTGCCGGGTTACTCGACGATGCGTTGCGTCTCTCCGCCTTGTCGTCGGCCTGTGCCGTGATCGAGGCGGCATTGCCGGAGCGCCAGCCCTATCCCGCGCTCTATACCGGTTTTTTTGGCCTCGGCGAGGATATTGAAAGCGCCGCCGGGTGGGGCGCATCCTATGCCCGCTTTGAACTGGCGCTTCTGGCCGAGCTCGGCTTCGGCCTCGATCTGTCGGCCTGCGCCGTCACCGGCGAAGCCGAGGATTTGCAGTATGTATCGCCGCGCTCGGGGCGCGCCGTATCGGCGGCGGCAGGTCAACGCTGGCGCGAAAAACTGTTGCCGTTGCCGGAGTTTCTGTGGCGCGCCGATGGCGGCACGCCCACGGCGGATGATCTGCGCGCGGCGCTCCATCTGACTGGCTGGTTTCTTACCGCGCATGTTTTCTCCGGCGCCAGCGTACCGCCGGCGCGGGAGAGATTTGTGGAGCGGCTGACGAGTTCGCCACCGTGAGAGGCCCTTCCGCCCCGGCGGGGAGGGCCTTCTTATACTTAGCCGGGCACGATCATAGTGCCAGTGCCATGGGCGGTGAATATTTCCAGCAGTAGCGAATGCGGTACGCGGCCATCGAGAATATGCGCGGCTTCGCAGTGATCCCTGAGCGCCGCCAGGCAGGTTTTCAACTTGGGAATCATTCCGCCTTTGATGCTGTCGCCGCTCAGCAGCGCTTCAGTTTCGCCGACGTCGAGCGTGCTGATCAGTTCGCCGTTTTCGTCGAGCACGCCGACGACATCGGTGAGCATGACCAGCTTGGCCGCCGACATCGCCGATGCGATGGCGCCGGCGGCGGTATCGGCATTGATATTAAAAGTCTCGCCCGCCGGGCCGATTCCGATCGGCGCCACGACCGGGATGATGTGCGATTTTTCGAAAGATTGCAGAACGCCGATATTGACCTGCGCCGGTTCGCCGACAAAGCCCAAATCAATTTTGTTTCCGTCGCCGGAGAGCGTGAGGCGCCGGGCTTCGAGCAATTTGCCGTCCTTGCCGCTCAGCCCAACCGCCGTGCCGCCCGCCGCGTTGATGGTGCTCACGATCTGTTTGTTGATGGTGCCTGAAAGCACCATTTCGACGACCTCGATGGCGGCTGCGTCGGTAACGCGCAAGCCATCGACAAAGCGGCTCTCGATATTCAACCGTTCCAGCATTTTGGCAATCTGCGGCCCGCCGCCATGGACCACCACGGGATTAATGCCGACCTGCTTAAGGAGCACGACATCTTTGGCGAAATTCTCCGCGAGCGATGTGTCCCCCATGGCATGGCCGCCATATTTGATAACGAACGTGCGCCCCGAGAAGCGCCGCATATAGGGCAGCGCCTCGGAAATAGTTTTGGCCGCGCGCAGCCATTGTTTAGTCTCGCTGATATTTTTAGTGGTCATGAGCTTGGACCTTAATGAATGGCGGCGGCGCCCGCCAGTGCGCTAAGATGGGCGCGCAGTTCGGCAATACCGTGGCCGCTGCGTGCGCTTGTCGGCAGAGCTAAGGGATAAGCGGCGACATGGCTTTTCAGGACGGTTTCGCACTCGCCCATCAGGCGTTCCAGTGCCGCCGGTTTCAGCTTATCGGTTTTGGTTAGCACCACCAAAAACGACACCGCCGCTTCATCCAATGCCCGCATGACCGCCTCGTCGCTCGCCATGAAGCCGCGCCGTGCATCGATCAGCAGACAGGCGCGGCGCAAACTCGGCCGCCCTTTGAGATATTGCTCGGCCAAGCCGGTCCACGCTTTGACCACGCCTTTGGGCGCCTTGGCGTAGCCATATCCGGGCAGGTCGACGAGCATTAGCTGCCGCCCCAATTCGAAAAAATTGACCTGCTGCGTGCGGCCCGGCGTGTTCGAAGTCCGCGCCAGCGCAGTTTGCCCGGTCAGCGCGTTGATCACGCTCGATTTGCCGACATTGGAGCGCCCGGCGAAGGCGATTTCGGGCAGCGATGTGACCGGCAATCCAGCCATCGCGACGGCGCCGGTGACAAAGATGCACTGCTGCGTAAACAGTTTCCGCCCTGCCTCTAGCGACGCGGCGCCGGTTTCTTGCCCTTGGCCCGGCGTGACGGAGGCTTCTTGTCCTCTTGCCATGTGTCACTCTCACTTTTTGCTTTGCGCGTGCCGCTCGTCGCTTTGTCATCGCTGCCCTGAGCATCCGCCTTAGCGGCGCGGCGCTCGCGGCGGGACAATTTGTTTTCTTTCTCTTTCACGGTGTCGCTCGCTGGCGCGCTTTTTACGATCGTGTCGCCGCGTTTCTTGGCGCGTTTTTTCGCTTCGGCGGCCTGGGCCTTGCGTTTCTTTTGCTTAATCTTCTGGCGCCGCAGTTCTTCCGCCTGTTCGCGGTAACTCTTCTTGCGTTTGGCCGGTTCGGCACTGCGCGCGCGCTTCGTCGTCGTACTGCTCCGTTCGCGCCGCTTACTTTTTTCACTGCGGCTACTCTTATCGCTGCGGCTACTACTCTCGCTGCGGCTGCTACTTTCGCTACGCTCACCGCTGGGGCGTTTTCTCTTGCGGCCGCTTGACGGGCGCGAGCGGCTCGGTTTCGGCAAGGTGCCGGCGGCGGCCTGCTCCTTGATTTGCTTGATGCGGATGGCATCGGCGGCGAGCGAGGCGCGGGTGATGCCTATGCGCCGCATAATCAGCCATTGCTGGGCGATCGAAAGTACGTTGTTCCAGGTCCAGTAGACCACCAACCCGGCTGGGAAGCGGGCGAACATAAAGAGGAACAGGAGCGGCAGAAACATCATGATCTTCTGCTGCAAGGGCTCGATCGGCTGCGGGTTGAGCTTCATTTGCAACAGCATCGTGGCAGCGAACAAGATCGGCCAAATGCCGATCATGAGGAATTCCGGCGCCGGCCAATCGAGCAATCCGAACACCGTGATGAAAGTCATCGGATCTGGCGCCGAGAGGTCCTGAATCCAGCCGAAGAACGGCGCATGGCGCATTTCAATCGTGGCAAAGAGAACGCTATAGAGCGCGAAGAATACCGGAATCTGCACAAGCATCGGCAAACAACCGGCCATGGGGTTGGCCTTCTCGCGCCGATAGAGCGCCATCATCTCCATATTCATCTTGGCTTTGTCGTCTCGGTAGCGCTCGCGCAGCATGATCGTATCGGGCTGCAACTTCCGCATCCTGCTCATAGACGCATAAGCCTTGTTGGCCAGCGGATAGAGCACAATACGCACGCAGATGGTAAGCAGCAGGATAGCGACGCCGAAATTGCCGATGTTGCGGTAGAAGTAATCGATCGGATAGTAGAGCGGCCGGGCGAGAAACCACACCAGACCGAAATCGACCGCGCTATCGAGGTCGCGCACGCCGAGCGACCCTTCATAGGAGTCGAGCAGGTTGAACTCCTTGGCGCCGACAAAGAGATGGTTCGATACCGCCTGGGTCTCCTTGGGCTGGATCGACACCGGGTTTTGCCAACGGTAATCGACCTGATAGAGATCGCGTTGATTGGGTGTCGAATGCACGAAATCGGCAGTAATCGCTTGCTTTGGGTCCGGGATGAGAGCGCTCAGCCAATATTTGCCGGTAATGCCGACCCAGCCATCTGCGCTTTGGATTTCGGTTTTCCCGTTATCCTGCATGTCTTCGTACGAAAATTCCTGTTTGACGCCTTGGAGAACGCCGACACCGCCATGGGCAAACATGCCCCACGGGACGAATTCTTCGGAATTGACTGCGAACATGCCGGTCAGGCCGGACGCCGGCGTATCGTAATGCGCAATAAAGCCGTAGGGGTAAAGACGGACGGCCGCGTCGCTGCTGTTCGTCACCGATTGTAAGGTGGTGAAGAGAAAATTCTCGTCTAGCGAAATCTTCCGGGTGAACAGCAGGCCCTCGCCATTGTCCCAGCTGAGCGTCACGCTTGAGCCGCTTTTCAGTTTGCTGCGATCCGCCTGCCAAACGGTATTAGAGTCGGGCAGCTTCACGCTGGAGTCACCATCCTGCGTCCAGCCAAGCTCGGCAAAATAGGGATGTTCTGCGTTGCGCGGCGAGAACACGAAAATATTCGGGCTGTCGTCTTCCCTTTGCAGGCGATAATCCTTGAGCACCACGTCATCGAAGCGCGCGCCTTTGAGGAGGATCGAACCCCGTATCCTGTCACCGTCGATCAGGATGCGGTCGCTGGCGACAATCGCCGCGCGCCGGTCCAACACCTGTTCCGCCGCACCTTCGTCGGCGCTCACGCTATCGGATGGAACCTGCTGGACGCCGGTTCCCTGATTTGCCGTGCCGTGCGTCGCCGTCACTTCGCCTTGCGGCGGGCGCTCGGGTGTCGGAAAGAATACCGGCATCAGGAATTGCCAGCCGACAAGGATCACCAACACGGCGCCGACAACGAGGACGAGATTAAGTTTGCTTTCGCCGAACATGATCTAAGACTTGGCGCTGTTCGGTTTAGTGCCGCGTGCCGCGGCACCGTGGTGCGCGGCGGGCAAACAGGTTTTCGGGCACTGGATCATAGCCATGGCCGCCGAACGGATTGCAGCGCAAGATGCGCCACAGAGCCAGGCCGGGGCCAAACAGCGGGCCATGCCGCTTCACCGCTTCAAGCGCGTAATGCGAACAGCTCGGCTCAAAGCGGCAGGACGGCGGCAGCCACGGTGAGATCACCAACTGATATCCCCGGATGAGCAGCCGGAATACGAAACTGATAGGATTCATGATCAATTCGGGATGTCCAAAAATTTTCAGTCTTTTACGGCACGAGTCCGGGATTTATCGGTTTTTGCGGCATTCGGCCTCACGACCTTGGCCTGTTTTTCATCCACCCGGGTTAACGCTGTCTGCAGATCCCGCAGCAATTCTTCGAAACCGCGATGTACCGTCGCGGCGCGCGCAATAACCACATAATCCTGCCCGGCTTTGGCGTGCCCCGGCATAACACGAGCCACTGCCGCGCGCAATCTGCGCTTGGCGCGGTTTCGCGCGACCGCGCCGCCGACGCGCCGGCTTGCGGTAAAGCCGACACGGATAGGTGCGTCTCGATCCTCCGCATTTCCCGCCTGAATCGGCTGGCCGGGCGGGCAAACGGCTTGCAGGACCAGTCCAGGCATGGCCGATTTGCGGCCCGCGGCCGCGGCATGGAGAAACTCGGACCGCCGCGTCAGGCGGCCGATCCTGGAAACCATCGGCCTACACCGTGAGGCGTTCGCGCCCTTTGGCGCGGCGCCGCGCAAGAATGCGGCGGCCGCCGACGGTTTTCATACGGGCGCGAAATCCGTGCCGACGCTTGCGTACGATATTGCTGGGCTGAAAGGTTCGCTTCAACGTCTTTTCTCCGACAAATCTCCAGCTCTGGGCCGTGGCTCCGGTGAGACAGGATGTGCCCGCTCTGGAAGAGCCCGCTTAATACGGATATGACAGGATAAAGTCAATGCTGGCGGCGCTGACCGCCAATTTTATCCTAAGATTGTCACTGCTTTATCTAAGCCTCTTGATTTGCTGTGGCAATCACATTCGCGCCGGATTGTTAACATTGAAGTGAGAACCCCCGGTATGGCGCTCCGGCTCGCATATTTTCAAGCAGCGAACCGCCTTATTAAGTATGTTGCCGCACCTCGTCCGATTGATCGTGATAGTGAAACCAACCATGCCTATGCCTCTGCGCTCATCAGCAGCGAATGATTCAATGCCACCGCCTCTGGCGCCGGAAAACGGCGATCGGCCCGCTGGCCTCTCGTTGCGCCGGCTGGCGCCGTTGTTGATTCTCGCGATCGCCATTGGCCTGTTCTTCGCCTTCGGCCTGCATCACCATTACAGCTTCGAATGGCTGCGCCAGAATCGCGCTGAGCTTGTGGATTTTGTTGCCCGCTCCTGGTTTCTAGCGGCTCTGGTCTATGTCACCGTCTATGCTGGCACCACTACGCTGTCGCTTCCCTGGTGTTCGCTTCTCACCCTGGTTGGCGGCTTCTTGTTCGGCCCCGTATTGGGAACCGTACTTTCCGTTCTGGCCGCCACGGCGGGCGCCTTTCTGCTGTTTACAATCGCCAAAATGGCGCTTGGGGACCCGTTACGCGCGCGAGCGCGTCGCAGCGTGAAGTCCGGCGTATTCCGTCGCATGGAAGCAGGATTTCAAGAAAACGCCCTCAGCTACTTGCTGTTCTTGCGCCTGGTGCCAATTTTCCCGTTCTTCGTGGTGAATTTGCTGCCGGCGTTCCTCGGTGTAAGTCCGCGCGTCTACCTAGTGGGAACATTGCTCGGAATTATACCCGGCACGTTGGTCTTCTCGGTCGTCGGCGCCGGCCTTGGCAAGATTTTCGAAAGCGGCGAGAGTTTCTCGCTGGACAGCGTGCTCAGCCCGGAAATCATTGCCGGCCTTGCCGCGCTCGCCCTTCTCTCTATGATTCCCGTCGCCTATAAGCTCTGGCGCAAACGCGCGGCGTGATACTGATAAGTATCTATCTGGGCAAGAGGAGAGGCGGGTGGTTGAGACCCTTCACTGTGATCTCTGTGTGATCGGCGCCGGAGCGGGCGGCCTCACGCTGGCCGCCGGCGCCAGTCAGATGGGAGCGTCGGTCGTGCTCGTCGAGCGCGGCCAAATGGGCGGTGAATGTCTTTATACCGGTTGCGTGCCGTCCAAGGCATTGTTGACGGCGGCGGCCAGGCAGGCGAGCTTTGCCGAGGCGTTCGACCATGTCCGGCGCACCATTCAACAGATTGCGCCGCATGATTCGCGCGAACGGTTTGAAGGGTTCGGCGTGCGCGTCATCGCTGAGAGCGCGCGCTTCACCGGCCGGCGCAGCCTCGCCGCCGGCAACTTCGAGATCCGTGCCCGGCGCTATGTCCTAGCCACCGGCTCCAGGCCGTACATTCCGCCGCTGCCGGGGATCGACGAAGTTCCGGCGTTGACCAACGAAACTCTGTTCACCGCTTGTCCGCAGCCGCGTCATTTGCTGGTGCTCGGCGGCGGGCCGATGGGAGTCGAGATGGCGCAGGCGTTTCGCCGCCTCGGTGCCGAAGTCTCGTTGATCGAGGCGGGCGAATTGATGCCGCGAGACGACGGCGAATTGGTCGCAGTGATCCGCGCCAGACTCGTCGCTGAGGGCGTGGCGCTCTATGAACATCACCAAGCCGCCCGTGTGACGCCCGACGGTACTGACATCCGCCTCACCTGTACCGGCGCTGAAGGCGCGGTCGAGGTTACCGGCTCGCATCTGCTCGTCGCCGCCGGGCGCCGGGCCACTATCGAAGACCTCGGCCTTGAAGCCGCAGGCGTAGCGACCCGGGATGGCGCGCTCCGGCTCGATGCGCGTCTGCGCACCACAAACCCGCGCATCTTCGCGGTCGGCGATGTGGCCGGTCCTTACCGCTTCACCCATATGGCCGCCTATCAGGCCGGCATCGTGTTGCGCAACGTCCTGTTCCGCTTGCCGGCGAAGGTGAAATACCGCGCTGTGCCTTGGGTGACCTATAGCGACCCCGAGCTGGCCCATGTCGGTTTGAGCGAAGACGCAGCGCGCCGCGCCGGGATAAAATTTCAAATACTGCGGCATTCATTCGCGGAGAATGATAGGGCAATCACCAGCAGCCGCACCGAGGGTTTGATCAAGTTGGTGGTGTCACCGAGCGGGCGCATCCTGGGTGCGTCCATCGTCGGCGCCGAAGCGGGAGAGTTAATTCATATCTGGTCCCTGGCGGTCGCGCGGCGGCTCAAGGTGTCGGCCCTGGCGCAAACCATCGCGCCTTATCCCACGCTGGGTGAAGTTGGCACGCGCGCCGCCGGCAGCTACTACGCGCCCAAGCTGTTCAGCCCGCGCACCAAACGCATTGTGAGATTCCTGCAGCGCCTGGGATAATACCGCCGCTCAGCCTATAGTGGGCCCATCTGAAGCAAGTGGATAAATTCCGGTTGGCCAAAACTCCGTTGTCTCTGCCGCGTCTGAACCGCAGCCTCTCGGCCCGATTGCTGGTGTTGACGATCATCTTCGTGTTGATAGGCGAGGTCTTTATCTATGTGCCGTCGGTAGCGCGCTATCGCCTGGTCTATCTCCAGGAGCGCATCGAATCCGCGCGCATTGCCGCCCTGTCGGTCGAAGCAGCGCCCGACGGCATGGTGACCGAGGATTTGCGCAACATGCTGTTGCTTCATTCCGGCGTCCTGCAGGTTTCCCTTAAGCGCAACGAGCAACGTATGCTCATTCTCGTGTCCGAAATGCCGCATGCCATCGGCGCCACGTTCTTAATGGCGGAGGAGACGCCGCTCAGCCTCATCCGCAACGCTTTCAACGCCCTGTCGGGCGGCGACGAACGGGTGATACGGGTGATCGGCACAGCGCCCGCGGATCAGGACGGAACCACGGTCGATATTCTTCTCGACGAGGGACCGTTGGTCGCCGAAATGCTCGATTATTCGCGCCGTATCCTCGAGCTCTCCCTGGTGTTGGCGGCGATTACCGCTGGACTGGTGTTTTTCAGCCTGCATCTCTTGCTGGTCCGCCCGTTGCGGCGGATGAGCGACAATTTAGTTTCCTTCCGGCGTGCGCCGGAGGATGCCGCGACGGTCATGGCACGCAGCCGCCGGCGCGATGAATTCGGCGTTGCCCAGAGCGAGCTTCGCGTCATGCAGCAGCGTGTGCGCGCGGCGCTCCGGCAAAAGGCCCGCCTTGCCGCCGTCGGCGCCGCGGTGAGCAAGATCAATCATGATCTGCGTAACATGCTGGCGACGGCGCTGTTGGTGAGCGACCGCCTGGCACTGACCGACGATGCCCAAACCCGCAAGATTTCGGCGCCGCTGCTGGGCGCGATCGAACGCGCGATCAATTTATGTAGCCAGACCCTCAGCTTCGCCCGCGCCGAGGAGCCCGACGCCCAGCGCAGCAAATTCTCCTGGCGCCGCTGGTCGACGAAGTCGCGCTCGTTCTGCCCACCGGCCAGACCGCCGCCATTCCCGGCCAGACCGGCCCCATCCAATGGTGTAACGATGTCCCCGGCTATCTCTGTTTGTGGGCGGACCGCGATCAGCTCTACCGCATCCTGATGAATTTGACGAAAAACGCCGTCGAGGCCGTCGCCGCGCAAGGCCCCGGCGGCACCGTGCGGGTGACCGGCTGGCGCGACGCGGCCTGCACGGTGCTCGAAGTTGCCGATACCGGTCCCGGCCTGCCGCCGCCGGCGCGCGAGCATCTGTTTGAAGCATTTGCTGGTTCGGTTGGCGGCACCGGCCTCGGGCTCGCCATTGCCTATGAATTGACACGCAATCATGGCGGCCGGCTCGAATTGGTGAAAAGCGGCCCTACGGGCACGGTTTTCCGCGCCACATTTCCGCATTTAGCTGAAACGCCACGCGACCCATAAATCCGGATTAACTGTCCCGTAACATTCTTGAGTCACCGTGACGGCTTCACCTTTCGAGGATGGAATGATGACCGATGTGACGTTCGAGCGCACCACCCCGAACCGCCGTATGGTGCGCCTTATGGAGAACCTGCCGGGCGAGATGCGCGCGAGCTTCAGCGATGCACAGCGTGCGGCGCTCAGCGATGCTCTGAATTCCCGCACCTGGCGCCGTCAGTCGGTGGATATCCGCCTCTCGTTTCCACTTTTAGCCAACAGGTATTTCATGACCATCGAGGCTGGACGCGAACGGCGCCCGGGCCTGCGCCGCAAGGCGGAGCGGGTCTTTCACCCTCTCGGCACCATCGGCAACACACTGTTCATGGGCGCCATCACCACCCTTATTTGCTCGGTGATACTCGTCATCGCTCTGGTCTACAGCTCGATCCTGGAGCCCTAGGCTCAGAAAAGACTCACCCCAAACGGCACCACCCCCGGAATGCGCTTAGCATTCCGGCAAGCGCGACCGCGCGCCCGAGTTAATACGAGGTAGCCAAGGGCGCGGAGGCGCCCGCCCGGCGTCTGAGGGACTAAATCAAAAAAGAGCGCTAGCGCTTAGCGCTGGGGCGCGCCCGGACCGCTTCGTACCAGCGCGTGAAATTTGCGCATGAGTCGGGAATTTCCGCTTTGCACACCTTGCGGCCGAAATCGGTGGCGCAGAAGGCGGTGATATCGGCGACCGTGAAATTTGCGCCGGTGATGAATGCGTTGTCGCCGATCTGCGCGTCGAACTTCTCGAAAAACCAATTCATGCGGGCGCGGCCGCGCTCGACGAGCTCGGGGATTTGCTCGATACGCACCGCCCAGCCCGGCAAGCCGCGTCCTTCGAAAGCTGGGTGCGAGTTGCGGAATAGCTCGCTCACCGCACCGATGCCTTCCATATCGGCGCGTCGCTCCCACATATCGATCCGGGCGCTCTCGAGCGGGTCTCGGCCCATCAGTGGCGGCTCGGGATGGAGCGTCTCCAGATAACGGCAAATCGCCATCGCTTCGCCGATGCGCGTGCCGTCGTCGAGCTCCAGCGCCGGGACTGTGCGTTGATTGTCGCTCGTCAGATAATCTTCGGATAGCTTGGCGCGGTCCTTTGCGCCGGTTTCGATCACCGGAATCTCGACGCCTTTTTCTTTAAGGAACATCAGCACGCGGCGCGGATTCGGCGCGCCCTGCCAGTCATAGAGTTTCATTTGCACTCCTTCTTAGTGGCCGAGCGCGACACCTTCGCGGCGCGGGTCGGCGCCGCCTTCCAGGCCATCCGCGCTGGCGCGAATTGCATGCAGCCCGCTGGTGAGTGCGCGGATTTTTACTTCATGGCCAAGCGCCTCTAGCTCTGGCGCTAGCGCCTCTAGCGCGGTGCCTGCCTCAAGCTCGGTCGCGCCATTGCGGTTGACGTAATGGTCCAGCGTGACGGCGGCCTGCGGGTCCATTTGCCAATCGAGCGAGGCGATCAGCGCCAGCGTCACAAAGCCGATAATGCGGGAGCCGCCGGGCGAGCCGACGGTGAGCAATAGCTGCCCATTGCTGCCGAACACCAGCGCCGGCGCCATTGACGAGCGCGGGCGTTTGCCGCCTTCCACGCGGTTGGCGACCGGCTTGCCGTTGCGCTCGGCTTCGAAGGAGAAATCGGTCAATTGATTGTTCAACAGAAAACCGCGCACCATCAGACGGGAGCCGAAGCCGCGCTCGATACTGGTGGTGAAGGAAACCGCGTTGCCGGTGGCGTCGATCACCGCCAAATGGCTTGTCGACAGGCCGTGTTCGCGCTCCTGCATCGCGAAGGCGCGCCGGTCGGAGCCGGGCGGCGCACCGGCTTCAGCTTTACCCATCGATTTGTCGAGACGGATCAGCGCGGCGCGCTCGGCGAGATAGCCGCGATCCAACAGCCCCGCCACCGGTACCTTGACGAAATCGCTATCGGCCATGAACAGCGCGCGGTCGGCGAAAGCGAGACGGCTGGCCTCGGTAATAATATGTACGGCGGAAAGCGAATTGACGCCCGCGCCGGCAATATCGAAACCCTCGATCAAGCCCAAAATCTGCAATGTCGTCAGCCCGCCCGAGCTCGGCGGCCCCATACCACACACCGCGTAGACACGGTAGGCGTCGCATACCGGCGGGCGCTGGCGCGCTTCGTAAGATTCCATATCAGCCACCGTCATCGCGCCTGGATTGCGCACTGCGCCCTGAACCGCGGCAACAATGTCGGCGGCAATGCCGCCGTGATAGAAAGCGTCCGCGCCGCCCGCCGCGACGGTGCGGAGCGTCGCTGCATAGGACGGATTAAGCAGCAGGGTGCCGGCCTCAAGCGGCGTGTCGCCGTCAAAGAAATAAATCCGCGCGGTCCGAAAATCCGCGAGATCGGCATTGCCGGCGATCGATTCCGCCATGCGCGGCGAGACGACAAAGCCGTGCTCGGCCAATTGAATGGCCGGCTCGAACAGACGCGACCACGGCAGTCGGCCATGCTTGCGGTGTGCCAGTTCCAACATGCGCAACAAGCCCGGCACGCCGACCGAGAGCCCACCCGAGGCGGCCTCGGTCCAACTCATCAGCTCGCCATCTTCTTTGCGGAACAAATCTCCGTCGGCCGCTGCCGGTGCGGTTTCGCGCCCGTCGAAACTTTCGATGGCAGCCGACGTGGCGTTGAAATGCATAAGAAAGCCGCCACCACCGATCCCGGAAGATTGCGGCTCGACCAATCCCAGCACCATCTGTGCCGCGATAGTAGCATCGATGGCTGAGCCGCCAGCGCCGAGAATTTCCTGACCGGCGCGCGCGGCATGCGGGTTCGCCGCCGCGATCATGGCCGTGGCGGCATATGCCGGGGCCGCTGGCTCGGCCGCGCGGGCCGATCTATCATTTGATGAGAAAGAGGCAGATGCCGCACAAAGCGTAAGAAAAACAGCGGCAATGCGGGCATGTCGACACCCGATCCCCACACGTCGACACCGTAGCGTGCGGCGTGCCGTCATACGCGTCACTAACGGACGTAGATGTGAACTTCGTTGGTCTGTACGCCCGGGCTGGTGGTCGAAGACAGCGTCACCCGGTTGCTCGGCAGCCCCATTTCGCCGAGCGCCTGAAGCACCGTATCCGCATGGCGCTTGGCGGCATTGGTGGCCAACGCCACATCGGCCGGGCTACCCAAATTGGGCGCTACCGCCACGAGGTCAAAGGTGCTTTGCGGGCGGCGCTCGAGGGCGGTCGAAATGGCGGCGTAAAGCGCTTGTCTAAATTCCACATTGGCGCGATCAAAGCGGATCACCACCAGCGGGCGGCGCTTCTCGACCAGGCTCTGCGGCTCGACAGCGGCGGTCCGCACCGGTCCACTCGCGTAATCTTCGTTGCGGTTGGCCAGGCTCGGGCCAAGATATTCACCATTCTTAATCGCCAGCGCCAAGGTGCTGAGATTGCGGCGCTCGGCATTCACATAATTCGTGTAGCGCCCGATGGTCTCGCGCAGCATGCCCAACAGGCGATCGATCAGCACCACATTGCGGTTGACCTCATCTTCGATCAGCGATAGCTGGCGATGATCTTCATCGACCGCGCCCTGCAGGCCATAAGTCGCACGCACGGAATCTAACAGATAGCTCGACATTGCTGAATCGGCGGCGACCTGATTGCCGAGCGTATTCAGTGCTGCAATGTCGGTGAGGATACGGTCAAGCTCGCTCTGTGCCGCGTTCCACTGGCTGACCAGCACCGGGTTGCCCGGTGTGGTGCCGATGCGTAAACGCGCGGTGACGGCAGCGATGGTGGCGAAATAGCCTTGCGAATTTTGCCGTGCGGTATTGCGCACCTGCTCAAACTGAATGCGCCGGCTGTTAACCGAGGATTTGAGATTTTCGAGTTCGGAACGCTGTTGCGCAACTTTGGCGCCGACGAACGTACCGGTCGGCGAACTCGCATTGAGAGCGCGCTCAGGTTCATAGGAGACCTGCGAAATCGGCCGTGTGCCGCTCGTCGATGAACCGGCATACACCGCTTCGTCGCGCATTTCATCTTGCGACGCCGGTATGATCACTTGCTCCCCTGAACCTGAAGGCGATTCTCCGGTCAGAGACGGCCACAACGCATCCTCAGTAAAAGAACAGCCTGCAAATAGAAATGCGGCCGCCGAGACAAGGATAAATCCCCTAAAAGTTGCTACCACCAGAAACCACCCACTCTCTTATTTCCCGCCAATCGCCAAATATTATCATTTGATCTTGTTACCGCGCACCGATTATGGCGCGCACATAGAGGTGGGATTTAAATATCCCACCTGCCCCAAGGTCATGCTGCAGCGATTCGCCCCTCAAAGACTGGCGATAGTAACCGCATGATGAGCCGCTCACAAGCAGGATTTCCCACTTATGCCAAGGGCTTCCGGCGCAATACCTGGTCCCCGCGCGCGCCTCAGGAGGCGTCGCCAAGCCCCTCCCATGCCGCAGTTGCCACCGCGCTTCGCCCGCCCCTTGCGGGGCTTCGGCGATTTGAGTAATGTCCGCCGGCCTTCGCGCGCCCGTAGCTCAGCTGGATAGAGCACCAGACTACGAATCTGGGGGTCAGGAGTTCGAATCTTCTCGGGCGCGCCATTTTCTCCACAAATTGACATCACAGGGCAGCGATTAGCCGCAATAAATTAGGGCTAAGAGAGCGGCATGACCACCGGCAGCGATCCCTTCATCCATCATCCCGAGTTGAGGGATAAAATCGCCGATCCGCTGCGTTCAAGTTACCGCGCGCTCGATCTCAAGATGTTGGACGAGAAAATGCGAGCCGCCGGCGCTGCTGCGAATTGGCGTTATAGCGATGCCAAGCGTGAAGAAACTCGGCAAACGGCCCTGGACGGACGCTTCACCGATGACCTTTGGGTGTTCGCCTATGGCTCGCTCATATGGGAACCGGCGTTTCGCTTTAGCGAAGTCAGAACGGCGCTGTTGAAGGGCTATCGGCGAAGTTTTTGCGTGATGTCCGAGTTAGGCCGCGGTACGCCGGAATTGCCAGGTCTGATGGCTGGCCTGGACACCGGCGACGAGTGCAAGGGGCTCGCTTTCCGCATCAATGCTGAGTTTGTCGAGGAAGAATCCCGGTTGATCTGGCGGCGCGAGATGTTGATGCATGTTTATGCGTCCCTGTTCGTCCCCATCGAAACGCCGCTCGGCGATCTTGAAGCACTGGCCTTCGTCGTCGACCGCAGTTCGGACCATTACACGCCGGGGTTAAGTCTGGAGAAGACCGCCCAGTACATGGCGACGGGTGTGGGAATATTCGGCTCCAGTCTCACTTATCTCGAAACTCTGGTGGAACAGTGCGAAACCGTCGGCATCGAGGATCGGGTGCTGTTCCGCCTGCGCGATCTGGCGCGACAGATGACGCAGGAGAATTCTACCGCGTAAAGCCGCCGACGACCGTATTTCCCACCATTTCGTGTGGCAAAGGCGTAACATCTTTTATGCTGGGGCTTCGTGCCCATATGCTAGATAGCTTGAGCAAACAAGGCCGCCCAACCGTGGACCAACGAGTGCAAATAAAGCGAAAATTGGCGACGATTCTGGCTGCCGATGTGGTCGGGTACAGCCGCCTCATGGGCGAGGATGAAGAGGGGACAGCGAACACGCTCGGCATCTGTCGCGGCGTCTTTGACCGCCTGGTTGGTACCCATGACGGGCGGATATTCAATACCGCCGGCGACAGCATCGTCGCCGAGTTTTCCAGCCCTGTCGAAGCGGTGCGCTGCGCCGAAAAGATTCAGGCCGAGGTCTTGGAGCGCAATAGTGAATTGACGCCGGAACGACGAATGGAATTTCGCATCGGTGTTCATCTCGGCGATGTCCTGGTGGACGGCGATAATCTTCTCGGCGATGGCATTAATGTCGCGGCGCGCCTGGAAAGCCTAGCGGCGCCAGGCGGCATCGCGTTGTCCGCCGCCGTCCACCAACATGTTGAAGGAAAATTGGCGGGCAAGTTCCGTTTTGAGGGCTAGAAAACGGTCAAAAACATCGCCAAGCCGGTTTCGGTTTATACCCTTGTCACCGCGGCAGCCGAAGGGCAGGAGGAGCCAGAAGTCGTTCCTGCTGCGGGGCAGGAACGTACGCCCGTCTTGCTGCCCTCCATCGCGGTGTTGCCGTTCGAAAATATGGGCGGTGATCCCGAGCAGGATTATTTCGCCGACGGCTTGGCCGAGGACTTGATCACCGAATTGGCACGCTTTCAGGAACTCCGCGTGGTGGCGCGCAATTCCAGCTTCACCTACAAAGGCAAGGCCACCAATGTGCGCCAGGTCGGCGAGGAGCTGGGCGTACGCTATGTGCTGGAAGGCAGTGTGCGCAAGACCGGTAATCGGGTGCGCATTACCGCGCAGTTGATCGAGGCGGCCAGTGACAAGCATCTCTGGGCCGAGCGTTACGACCGCGACATGGATGATCTTTTTGTCGTCCAGGATGAAGTCACTCAGCGCATCGTGGCGATGCTTGCCCCGACGTTGGAGGATAGCGAGCGCAAACGTGTGCGCAATTTGGATCGCAGCGAAAACCTCCAGGCCTATGACGCCGTGCTGTGCGCGCGCGAGAAATGGGCCAAATTCAACGAAGTGGATAACCTAGAGGCGCGCAAACTTTACCAACTGGCCATCGACCTAGATCCGGATTACGCCCGCGCCTATTCCGGCCTCGCCTGGACCTATTTGATGGAGAAATACGAGCGCTGGGGCGATGCGCCGGATGCGGCGCTGGACAAGGCCCAGGAATTGGCGGCACAGGCGGTCAAAGTGAACCCCGCCTCGCACTCGGCATGGTTGATGCATGGCAACGTGCAGCGGGCGCGCGGCGACATGCGCCAATCCGTGGTGCCGGTGAACCGCGCCATCGCGCTCAATCCCAACGACGTCGATTCCTATATTTTCCTCGCCGACATCAAAACAAACCAGGGTGAAATTGCCGAAAGCATCGAACTGATCGAGCGTGCGCGCGAACTCAGCACCCGCACGACCAACTGGCACAAAACGGTTTACGGCAAAGCCCTCTATGCCGACAAACGCTATGAAGAAGCGCGCGACGTGCTGGTATCGGTCGACGACCTAACCTTTGCACAGCGGCTCTTGGCAATGACCTATGCGCAAATGGGCGATCAGCAAAAAGCTGAATCCACGGCTAAGCTCTATCTTGAGCGCTATCCCGAATTCAGTGTCGCACAGCATATGGACGACAACGCCATGCAGCGCGAGGAAGACCGGGCGCACTATGTCGAGGGCCTGGAAAAAGCGGGTTTCCCGGCGTAATCCGCGTCCAAAATTTTCTCGATTTCGCCTGCCAAGGTTTCCGCGCCCTGGCCGAAAACAAAATGGCGCACGAATTCGCCGTCCGGGTCCATCAAATAAACGATCGACGTGTGATCGACGAGATAGGCTTGCGTATCGGCGTTAGCCGCCTCTTCGTCCTCTTCGCCCTCGGTCGGTGACTTGCGGAAAAACACCCGATAGGCGCGCGCTGCCTCAGCGATCTCCGCCGTCGTGCCCGTCAACCCGATCAAGTCGGGATGAAAATTCGCCAGATATTCCGCCAATTTATCCGGCGTATCGCGCTCCGGATCGACCGTAATGAACAGTGCCTGTACGCGTGCCGCCTGGTCGCCGAGCGCATCCAGCGTATCGCCAAAGACCAACAGTTCTGTCGGGCAGACGTCGGGGCAATAGGTGTAGCCGAAAAAAACCAGGAGATATTTGTCGTCGTAGGATTCGTGCGTGACGCGATTACCGTGATGATCAACCAGCGCGAACGGCCCGCCGATATCGGCAGCCTGCGTTGGCGCCGGCCCGGTCAGCAGGAGAGCAACGGCAAGCACGGCCGCTAGGCGGAATAAAATCATCATCCTTCACTCATGATTGTCATGGTGCTCATCATGATCATCATGCGCACCGTCGTCATGATTATCGTGATGGTGTTGCGGCATTTGTTTGGCGCCCATGCCGGCCACCGTTACATGGACGCGCACCTCTCCGGCATGTTCAAACGTCAGCGTTAGCGGAAAAGCGTCTCCCTCCACGAGCTTCTTTTGCAGGGAGGTGAACATCAGATGCAGGCCGCCCGGCTCCAGTACAACCGCACCGCCTGGCGCAATTTCGATGTTTCCCGCCGGGCGCATCTTCATCACGCCATCGCGCATCAGAGATTCATGCACCATGGCGCGTTTCGCCACCGGTGTCTCGGCGCCGATCAGGCGATCGCTTTCCCGGCCGCTGTTGCGGATCGTCATATAGGCGACGCCAGGCCGTTCGGTGCCGATCGAAGCGCGCGCCCAGGCGCCCTCCACCTGAACGTCACCGGCGATGGCCGGCGACGCAACGCCACACATCAGCAGGATCGCCGAGGCTGCAGCGACAAGCCGCATATCAGTTCTCTCTATTTTTCAGAATCGGGACTACGCCACAACCCATAGCCCGGCCCGGCGAAAAAACCTAGTCGATACCTTCGCAGCGCAACGAAATGTGCGGTGCCGCACTTTTTCTAAGCTGCCGTGCAAGGTAATCTCCGCCTTCGACCCGCGGCCGCCGCTTTCTGCGCTCTGATTTTGCAATCGCGAAATTGACGTAAGAATATTGGCGTGTCGGGCGCTAACATTGCATTATCGTGGGGTGTCCGTCGTCATATAATTTGGAACAATTTACGGCCTGATCTAAAGGAGGATTTGGCCCATCTGGTTCAAGATATTAGGCGGCGTATTTGCGGTATTGCAAGCGCCGGTTCTCCATCGTTTTCAGTTTGATCCTTTCTCGTTGTTTTA
>Ga0114999_10003686_pt1 | contig 19055 bp, 19 predicted proteins | sample ArcticOcean_MG_C_3_FD_89820 | JGI IMG/M metagenome (GOLD analysis project Ga0114999, IMG submission 89820) | Marine microbial communities from western Arctic Ocean - ArcticOcean_MG_CB8_126 | ecosystem: Environmental > Aquatic > Marine > Oceanic | place: Arctic Ocean: Canada Basin | collected...
GGCGTTGAGATAAACGAGGAATTGCTCGATCCGTTTGTGGTGAAACACTAGGTTCCCCGCCCATATTCGAGATTAGAATTATCTGACTGTGGGAATACTTTCCCTGATTCATTAGTTTCAACAGCACTCATTTCGTAATAGCAGTTGCGTAACCAACAAGGAAACCAAACTGGCAGAAAAAACTGCTGATGAAGTGGATATATCTGCTTCCTACGGGAATAAGGGAACGCCAACCCCGCATGGGCCGTTCAGCGTTCTGACGATTCGTGACTATCGCTTGTTGATCATCGCGAACCTTGCCACGTTCGCCGGGTACCAGATCAGAAACATGGCTCAGGCATGGATCGTGCTGGAGCGCACGGATTCAGCGATGCTGATGGGTTTGGTCAATGCGATGCCTGGCATCGCCATTATTTCGATCTCGCTGATTGGCGGAGCACTTGCCGACCGCACCGAACGATGGCAGTTGTTATGGCGAACGAAGGCGATCATCGCCTCGATGGCGTTGCTCACGGCGGTGTTGTTAACCACGGACGTTCTCGAGTGGTGGCACCTGATTCCGATATCGCTGATCACCGGATCGATGTTTGCGCTGCACAATCCAGCGAGCTTGGCGTTCGCGGTCGATGTTGTTGGCCGGGACCGGCTCGTTTCGGCGTCGAGCCTCAACACTGGAATATCGATGACCGCCACCATTATGGGGCCGAGCATCGGTGGTGCGCTGCTGCTGCTGGGATTCGACATCGCTTTCTATGTTCTAACCGGGCTTTACGTACTTTCGGCAGTCCTTATCTTCCGAGTTCGCACCCGCCGCGCACCAGTTCCGAGTGGCAAAAATATGTTCTCTGACATTCGGGAAGGTGTTGGCTACGCCTGGCGCACGCCGATGATTCGTGCGTTGATCTTTGTTGGGTCTGGAGCGCTCTTTATTGGCATGAGCCAGCCGGCGATTCCGGTGAAGGTTCAGGATGTCCTTGGGTTGGGTGAAGTTGGTTACGGGATGATACTGGGGTTGAACGGAGTCGGCGCTCTCATTGGGTCGGTCGTGTTGTTCGCATTCAGCAGTCGTGTGCGTAAGGGGTATCTACTGATATTCGCTCTGATCATGCTCAATGTTGCGACCGGTCTGTTCGCCGTGGCACCGAACGTGCTTCTTTCGGGAGTGGCGATGGTCCTGATGGGACTGGCGTTCGCAGCCTGGATGATTTCGGTTCCGGTGTTACTTCAGACCACTGCTTCAGAAGAGATGCGCGGCAGGGTGATGAGCCTGTATTTCATGACAGTTCTCACGCATCAGCTTGGCTGGCTTGTCGGGGGTGCAGCGATCGAGGCGTGGGGGATCCAGACGACTCTGTTTATCGGGATTGCTGGGAGTCTGACGATATCGTCGATTGCACTGATTTCGACGCCGGCGCTTCGACGGGCGCGGTAGCGGGTTCGTTTGGGTGTTGTTGTTGATCTGTTGCCATTCCCCCTCAACCTAACCTTCTCCCTGAGGGAGAAGGAATATGGGGGTAGGATCGGATCCTTTCGAGGGTTGCCAGTTGTCATCCTGAACTAGATTCAGGATCTGTGGTCGAAACGGATCGGGTTTTCGTATTAGGCAGCTGTGGCCCTGCCTCGGGCTGTCCCGCCTTGCCTCACGCTGAATACCGCCAGCAGTTGTGAGCGATTCCGAATCGAGTTCAGAATGACAATATTTCGCCTGAGGTTAGCAACTCGTTTTGTTTTTTGTGTAAGTGCCGGACCCTGTCGGGCGTGACAGAATCTGCAGGATGCCTGAATCAGAGAAAACTGAAAACCTGTCCGCGCTCATGAGCACCGGCGCACATGAGCACCGGCTTCAATCCGTTCCGCGTGTTGCGCCATGGTGACTACAAGTTCGTCTGGTCTTCAGAGGCCCTCAGCCTGTGGACAATCGAAATGGAGATCATCGTTCTTGCGATGTTCGTCTTGCGAGACACGAACTCGCCGTTGCTGGTAGGACTCCTGGGTGCGCTCAAGTTTGCGGGGAATCTTCTGGGGCCGGTTTACGGATTGATGGTCGACCGGTTCAACCAGAAAATCCTCCAGGTGTGGGTCAGAGTATTCGGCATACTCCTGGCTGGTGTGCTTACAGCTTTGATAGTCACCGACGCGCTGCAGCTCTGGCACGCCTATGTGATTGTTGCCACAGGCGGCATAGTGAGAACCCTTGATCTTGTTTTAGTTCAAGCGCTGCCAGCCGACTCCGTCCCTTCGAATCAGCTTCACCGGGCTATCGGGTTATCAAGATCGACACTGGACGGCGCCCGGGTTGTTGGATCGATCGCTGGCGGGATGATTTTCTAGGTACTGGGCTTAGATTGGGCATACATTTCGATAACGATTCTCTACTTACTCCCAACGATCGCTGCGTTGAAGGTCGATTCGAGGATCGTGACCGCAAGGGTCAGCACGACCAGCATTCGCTCGGGACTGAGTGAGGGGTTACGGTACGTGAGGCGAAACGAGCTTTTGCCGGGATTGATTTTCGTTTCGTTCCTGATCGAGTTTTCGGCGTTTCCGCTCGTAAACGGCCTGATGACCGTTATTGGAGATGAGCTGTATGGGCTTGGCGGAACAGGAATTGGGCTTCTTGCTGCGGCTGCATCGGCAGGAGCTTTGGCCGGTGCGCTGACTCTCAGAACGAAGCAGAATATCGTGAACCCGGGTCGATCAGTGGTTGTCGGTTCGATTGTGTGGCATGGGTTGATGCTCGTTCTGGCTCTGACGCTTCCGTTGTGGCTTTTCACAGTGGTTCTCGTGCTGTGGGGATTTTCCGGAGGGGTCACTTTCGTCGCCATGATTGTCGGGCTTTTGAGGGAGTCTCCACCTGAAACCCGCGGGCGGGTAATGGGGATTCGATCGCTTAGAATTTACGGGTTGCCAATCGGACTGTTACTCGGTGGCTGGATCGCTGAAGAGGTGGGATCATCGACGATGATTGGCGTGCTCGTTCCTGCGGGGGTGTTTGGGGGTCGGGCGGGGGGCTGAGCGGGTGGGGGGGGGGGGGGGGGGGGGGGGGGCGGGGCTTGATCGCTACGCTTGGCGCTGCCGTTAAGTGGCCTGCTTTGTTGCGGCGATCGTCAACTTCGCTAACTACGGACGATATTCACTCTTGAATCTTCCTGATTTCAGTTCACACGCCCCTAAAGCCGTGGCTTTGGATCTCGACGAAACCACGTTGAATTCGAGTGCTCGATTGGCGAATCGGACTCGGTTGGTGCTTCATGGGGTTCATGAAATCGGATTGCCGTTGATCATCGCGACATCACGCCCCGAGCGAGTGCTGCCGACCCTGATAGGCGACGACATTCTGGAGATAACTTCACTGGTTCAGATGAACAGGACTATCGCGACCGGGCGGGCGGGATTGACGGGTTCACTCAAGCACACGCTCGACCCGACCGATGCCTTGCGTTGCTGGGAGATGACCCACGAACTGGCTCCGCTGGCAAGGATGACCCTCGAGATCGATGGGACTCGGTTCGCAGTCAATCACTCAGATGACATAAATGAACTATGGGCGTTCAACAGGGCTACGCCCACCATGGTTGTGTCGTTCGAAGAGGCGATGAAACTGGGACCCGCGAAAATATCGGTGAATGGCCTGAATCAGAACTTGGAATCACTTGCGAGATCGCTGGACGATCAACTCTCGGGCAACACTGTCGTTTTTCGAGCCGCCAGCGCCGCGTTTTTAAACGTTGTGCCGATAAGTGCAAGCAAGTCGGGGGCTACCGCCGATCTGCTCACCGGCGCGGGCATTTCGCTGGACGATGTATTGTCGTTTGGTGACGATTACGTGGATATCGACCTGATCAGGAACTGCGATTGGTCGGTGGCGGTCGAAAATACGATTCCGGAGATCAAAGCTCTGGCCAAATACAGGACTGCTTCGAACGACGATCACGGTGTCGCAATGGTTCTTGAAGACCTGGTAACGGCTCTTAAGTAGATGAAATTTCGTCCAAAAGCGGCCGGTGTTCTGGCCGACTCCCAGTTTCGCGCACTGATCATCAGCCAGGCTGCGTTCGACCTGGGCATTTTAAGCGCGGCAGCTCCAATTCGTGGGTTGTGTTCGAACTTACCCAGTCGCAGTTGTGGGTCGGGTTGGTTGCGGGTGTTCGAGCGATACCTATCCTGTTTTTTGCGCTGGCCGGCGGGGTGATATCGGATCGCCTGGGACGGCGGAATTTGATGATGGTCGCCGGAACACTGATCGCTATATCGTCGGCCATTACATCGATTCTTATTTCTTATGATCTGCTTGTGGCGTGGCACATGCTGGCAGTTTCAGTGCTTGGCGGAATTGGAGCCGCACTCTACGGACCTGCGTTTTACGCCTTGATCGCCGATATCGTTCGATCGGACCGGCTAGTTAATGCGAACGGAATACTTTCAGTGGCGCAGACAACCGGCGAGATGTTCGGACCGGTGATCGTCGGTTTTGTCATTGCAGCTTCTGGTGCCCAAACCGTCTTCTGGCTGGTGGTCGGTGTAAACGCTATTGGGCTGATGCTTCTGTTTCGTGTGCGGGAGCCTGAGCGTCATGAATTGGATGCGTCTGGTAAGAAACCGTCTTTCGCAAGCCAATTTATTGAAGGGTTGCGATACGCCCGCGACACTCCGCCGTTGTTATGGCTAACGCTGTTCGTAATTGCGCAAAACCTTTTTGGTGTGGCGATCTTTGCCCTGATGCCTGTTTATCCACAGGACGTGCTTGAGATTGGCCCGACGGGTTTGGGGTTGATGGGTGGCGTGTTCGGTGCGGGGACGTTGATCGGCGCGGTGTACGTGTCGATATGGGGCATTCACCGTCGACATGCGTACGTGATGGTGATCATGGGTGTTCTCTGGGACGTGGGGATGGTCGTATTTGGCTTCTCGAGGTCGGTGCCGCTCAGTCTTGGAGCGCTGTTCGTGATGGGGCTGATTTCGATGCCGTGGGTCACGGCAGTACTCACGATGTTCCAGCAGGCGGCGACTGACAGGATGCGGGGTCGGGTGATGAGCCTTTATGTGATCGCGATTGGCATGTTCCCGCTTGGCTGGCTTTCTGGTGGTGCGGTCGCTGAGTGGCTCGGCAATGAGGAGGCGCTTGTTATCAGCGCGCTGCTTGGGTCGCCGGTGGCAGCTCTGGCGTTGGTATTTTCGAAGGAGCTGAGGCGGGCGTGATGTGTTGGGGGTGTGATTTTCAGTCAGAGTTGCTGGCGGAGGTGTCTTTCTCCCTCAACCTAGCGTTTTTCTACTGGCTCCCCAGGGAGAAGGGATTGGGGGGTAGGAGTATGGGTGCTGCTTAGAAGGTCTTTCTCTAGATATCGAAGCCTTCGAAGAGGTCGTGTTCGAGTATGCCGGCTTCGCTTTCCGTGATTGGTGGGTCGATTCTGATGAAGTAGTCGGTGCTCATGAATCTCGCAGCCAGTTCCGGCGTGGGCATACGGTCGAACGGTGAGTACTGGGCCCGATGCTCTTTGACGGCTTTTTTTCTCGTGTCTACGTGCATGGAAACGTCGAGAGAGGCTGTCATGTCCTCGTCCGGAACACCCATCTGCTCTGGATCGAGCTTTGCGAAACTTGACAAGGGGTCACGTTCAGCCTCAGCAGTTAGCCACGCGGACATTGTCGAACGCGGGAATGCCTGGAAGTAGAATTTCGAGGCTTTCCATAGTACGAGGCTGGATCCTTTGTACGAGGGATCACCTGCCGCAAAGTACGCCAATCGCGTGGCTTCTGACGCATGCATGTGATCGGGATGACCATACCCGCCACCCTCGTCAAACGTAAATACAACGTGGGGTTTTAGCTCGCGAATGGTATCGACGATTTTGCGACGACTTCGTCCATAGGCACCTGTATGTAGGCGTTGGGGTGGTCGTTCTCGGGGGTTCCCGCCATTCCGGAATCACGGTAGCCGTACAAAATGCTTTTCTGCACGCCCAACACTTTTCCTGCGTTGTAGTACTCCTGCTCTCGAACCGCCGAGAGCGTTTCGGGTGTGGCGTCTGCCCCGTCAGCGATTTCACCAACATCACTTCGTGTGGCGCAGGCGGTGAATACTGATGCGCCTTCAGATGCGTACTTGATCAGTGTTGACCCAGAGCCGAAAGTTTCGTCGTCGGGATGTGCGATTGAGCAGAGTAGTCGACGGCCTGAGTCGTTGCTGCCTGCCGCGTTTGTCGAACTTGAATTCACCAATGAATAATCCTCAGAATCGAATCAGCGGTTACACGTGCCTTCCTTCGAGAGCCTCAGGATGGCATTTTCTGCTGATATATCAACTGATCACCGTTCACCGTGGCGGAGTTGCGCTGTGGGGCTTACTATCGCCGAACAGTAAACATTAAAAAAATCGCTCCGCTTTTCGAAGCCTGGACGCCGATCTAAAAAACAAAGCTTGTATCTCCCATGAAAATTACCAAAGTTACTCCGCTGATGTTGGACCGTTACCTGCTTGTTCAGGTCGAAACCGATGCTGGTATTACCGGGCTTGGCGAATCTGGAGCCTGGGGATTCTTAGAGGCTTCTTACTCGGCAATCGAGAAGTTCGGGCGATATCTCGTTGGCGAGGATCCACTTCGAATCGAGCATCACTGGCAGTACATGTATCGTTTCTCTCACTTCAGGGGTGCGGCGATCATGGGTGCGCTGAGCGCGATCGACATTGCGCTGTGGGACATCATGGGCAAGCACTTCGACACGCCCGTTCACCAGCTGCTGGGCGGTAAGGTTCGCGATAAGGCCCGGGTTTACTACCACGTGTTCGGTGATACGACCGAGGTGCTGACGACGGGAATTGTCGATGCCAAGGAACAGGGCTTTACGGCTGTGGGTCACCTGACTCCGTTCCTAGATGAAGACCGAGACGTGCCATATTTCAAGACTCATGCCGACAAGATTGGCGATGCGATCGAGACTGTTCGTGGGTACCGGGACGCGGTCGGGACTAGCGTTGATCTGTGTATCGAGATTCACCGGCGCATGACGCCGACTGAGGCGGTGCAGTTGGGGCTTGGTATCGAGGAGTTCCACCCGTATTTCTTTGAGGATCCGGTGACACCCGACAACTTCGATGAGATGGCGTATGTCGCCGACAAGATCAACATTCCGATCGCAACGGGTGAGCGGTTCACGTCGATCTGGGAGTTCGAGATGGTGCTTTCACGCAACGCCGTGCAGTACATTCGGCCCGACGTATGTCTTGTGGGCGGTATCTCTGGAGCGCGCAAGATTGCGGCGCTTGCCGAGGCGCGCCACGTTGGAGTTGTTCCGCACAATCCGTTGTCTCCGGTTTCGACTGCTGCGTGTTTGCAGATCGCGGCGACCGCTCCGAACTTTGCGCTGCAGGAGTACCCGATCGGTGAGGATGAGTCGCCAAAGAGTGACATGGTGACCGGCATGGCGGTGCACGATGGCAATGGATACCTGACGATTTCGGATGCGCCGGGTATCGGGATGGAGCTGAAGCCGGGTGCTATTGAGAACTGCCCTAAGGTTCCGCGTGAAGTGGTGACCAGGTTGCACGCTGACGGTTCGGTTATCGATCAATAGGTGCCGACGGCACTTTTTCTGCTTGACGAATGCCGCATACCCTCGTCCCGACCAGCACGGAGGGATGCCGTTCAACACCGGTGTGAAGTGCGCTTTTTTGGAAGTCGGCTGATGCCGGCATATTTGGTGTCGGCTGAATCGGGAAGTTATCTCGATTTGGCTGTTGATCCTGAATCTAGTTCAGGATGACAGTATGGTGTGTATCTCGCCCTCTAAGTATCAAGAAGCTGAAAACAACAAAAACATGCCCATCCCAACCAGTAATCCCATCGTTATTGCTCCCAGTCCTACTCCGTTCAAGGCCGACGATTCTGTCGATCACGCCGCTATTGAGCGAAACGTTGAGAAGTGGCTGAAAACCCCGCTTTCGGGATTTGTTTTGAACTCGGAGAACGGTGAGGAGCAGTTTCTTTCGGAGACTGAGCGGCTGGATATCGTTCGCACGGTCAACGACGCTCGAAACGGCGAGAAGTTCATCGTTGGCGGGGTCGATAGTTCATCGGTTACCGACTCGATTCGAACTGCCGAAGCGCTGGTTGATGCCGGAGCCGAGATGATCCGAATCAGGATTCCTCGTCTTGCCTCTGATGTCAGCGCTTACTTTGAGCAGGTCGTTCAGCGAGTGCCAGCTCCGGTCGTGATCATTCACCAGATGGCGCCGGGCATGTTTGCTGGCGGTGGCGTACCTGTTGGGGCGCAGCCAGAGGTGATAGGTGATCTCATTGATCTCGACAACGTGTGGGGCTACATCGCCTCGGGTAACCTTCGGTTCGAGGCGCGGGTTCGTAATTTTGTAACTACCGACAAGCCGTTCTGGCTTGGCAACGGCATTATTCTGCTGGCGATGAGCGTCGTTGGTGCAAACGGGGCGTGCCTGATGTTCGGGAACGTTGCTCCTACCGAGTGCCACAAGATCATCTCGAGCGTAATGAACGGCGATTTGAAGACCGCCCAGAAAATACAGACCCGAATAATCGAGGCTGACCACCAGATTCTGGCTCGTGGGGCTGCCGGTATCAAGGCTGCACTCGACATTCTGGGGTACGACGGTGGGGCTCCCCGGCTGCCGAATTTGTCGGTCTCGGACGCTGATCGAGAAGTAATTCGGGCAGCCATGCAACAGGCACAGCTGGTTTAGTCGGCGGTAGCATGCGCCGGGTTTGAGTTTGTGGAGCACCCATATAAAGCGGTCGTTAACTTTTGCTCAACTATCTGAATGGAGTTATCAATGTCGGTTGCGTTTCCTTCGGCAGATGACACTACGGTTCAGTTCGGCATTTTTCGTACCGGATGGACGAGCGATACTCCGTGAGGGATTCCCGGGCGAAACACTTCCAGGCGTGGACGCTTGAAGAATCTATCGAACGAATTTCCAAGACGGACGTCTATGTGCTGACGGGATTTTTCAATGTTCTGGAAGCTGAGGAACGTGATTATCACTCCCCACGGTAGCGGTGAGTCTCGACATTCTGAGGACCGGGTGCTCGATATTCTCGATGAGAATCTGAACCGACTCTGGAACGGCCAAACAAACCTAAAAATACCAGATCGGTGCCGATATGTCGCGTGCGACGTTTTCTGAGGTGCCATAGGCACGTTTTCTAAGAGGTCGGGAGGGGGGTTCTGATTCGTTGGGACGTTCTTTGGGTTGGTTTTTTAGGAGTTTTGGGCTTGGTGTTTTGTTGAGGCGGCGTTCCTCTTGTCATCTTGATACGACGCGCCTATTGTCATCACGAACTAATACGCCTATTGTCATCCTGAACTGAATTCAGGATGACCCAGAACTACAGCAACAGAAGACCGTTGAGTTGGCACAGGACAGCGAACAACATGATCTACATATCCGCAACCACAAGGACGTTTCTAGATGTTGATAATCGATGGCGACTACCCGATGGCGAATGCAATCGCCAGGAATCGCGACCTGACTCTCCCGATCGACAAGGTCAGAACGGCACAGGTATTTCCGGGTCATAACCCTGATATCGATGCGGTCGAGACGATGGCTTCGCTGCCCGAAATGCGTCGTGGCGGGGTTGCAGCCGCCCTGGTGAAAGTTGTTGTCGACCAGCACCGTGATGACGCGCCCATGCCGGGTGGGCCCCGTAGCGACGAGTTGTCATACGCCAAGGGTCAGGGCCAGATGGCGTACTACCGGATTCTTGAGACCAAGGGTGAAGCACGAATTCTGCGCACTTCATCCGATGTAAAAGAGCACATGGCGCAGTGGGAGAACGCTGACTCCTATGACGACCTGCCGGTTGGATTTTTTCTGGGAATGGAAGGGTCAGATCCTATCCTGTGGCCCAAGCAAGTCGGTGAGTGGTACGACGATGGGCTGAGAGTCATAAGCATCGGTCACTACGGACCTGCTCGATACGGCCATGGCACGGGAACGGGCATCGATGGTGGGTTGTTTGAGGATGGACCGGAACTGTTGCGCGAAATGGACGCTCTCGGCATGATTCTGGACGTGACGCACACGTCGGACGAGACGGTTCGGCAGGCACTAGATATTTTTAAGGGTCCGATACTCGCCAGTCACCAGAACTGTCGGGCGATTGTGCCGGGTGAGCGTCAGATGAGCGACGATCTGCTGAAGCGCTCGATCGAGCGCGGTGCGGTGATCGGTGCCTCGATGGACACATGGATGCTTACTCGAAATGTTGAGAAGGACTGGAGCGGCAGGCGGGGAGACAGGCGGGAGGATTTGTTCAAGCCAGAGGACGTTACGCTTGAAGATGTTGTCGATCACATCGAGTATGTGTGCGAGCTGGCAGGTGACACGCTGCACTCGTCGATCGGTGGAGATACCGATGGTCAGGGTGGCGCTATCGGTGCGCCTTACGATGTCGATACCGTCGCCGATTACCAGAAGATCGCAACGATCCTCGGTGAGCGTGGCTGGAAGATGAACGATATCGAGAACATCATGTGGCGCAACTGGCAACGATACTTCGAAGAGTTCCTACCCTAGGTCGCGTGCGACGTTTTCTTGAGGGCGCGGGGTGGTTGAGGTTGGGGGTAATGACGCAGTTGTGAGGCGGTTGCCGGTGTGTCGCGTCCCAACCCCAGATCCCTCGGCTACGCTGACTTCGCTCGGGACGCGTCAGCCCGCACGCCCTAACGCTTCGACTAGTTCTAACTTCCCCAATCAAACCACCAGCGACGTCAAGTAGAAAACGACGCCTCGCATCACCAGATTGACCAGCCTCCGTCTACGCGGATTTCCTGGCCTGTGATCCAGTTTCCGGCATCGGAGGCGAGGAGTGCTACGGTGCCCTTGAGATTCTCTGGTATGCCGGTGCGTTGGAACGCGTTCATCTGGCGGAAGTTTTCGATTTGTTCGGGATCTGTGGTGTCCTTCGGGATCTGACCCGGGCTGATGCAGTTCACCGTCACGCCATGTTCGCCGTACTCGGCCGCCATCGCCTTTGTAATCATCAGCACACCGCCCTTTGCCGCGACATAGGGGGCGCCTGACCTCGGATAGCCCGGCGTGTACGACCGAGGGTCCATCGCGAGAGTTGAACTGATCGAGCCAAGCGTGATGATCGAGCCGCGCTTCGCTTCTACCATCACCCTGCCAGCTGACTGGGCGGTGATGTATGTGCCGGTCATATTGACCTCGATCGTCTTCCTGAACTCATCGATATTGGCGTTTGGCGGGTGCTTCATATTAAACGACCCACCTGCGTTGCAGACAGCGATATCGAGTCGTCCGGTATCGTTCATCACACGATCGACCAGTGCATCGACTGACGCCTCGTCTGTTACATCGCACCCGGCTGCTGTGACGTCCATTCCACGTCCGCGTAGAGTTTCGGCGACCTCCTCGCAGAGTTCGGCCCTTCGCGATGCGATGTAGACCTTAGCGCCGAGATCGCAGAGCGCCTCGGTTAAGGCTGTTCCAAGATGAGTGCCACCACCGGTGACGATCGCCGTGCGACCTGTGAGGTCGAATAGATCCTGGACAGTTCGGGTTGGGTTGGTCATTCTGGCATTCGAAATTGTGGCATAGCTTGATCGTTCGCTCGGAGGGTTCGTACCAGCCCTGATCGGCGTACTGATCGGTATGTAGATAGCACTGGACACGGACTTCGTCCGAGCCTTCCGTGAACGTGAAAAGGCGACTCATAGGGATTGAGTTTTTCTCGCCGTGGTACCGGGTAATCGCCGAGATGTTGGCAAAGTTCGCGCCCCATTTCTGCTCGATATGCGAGCGGCCGCCGGTGGTGTCGTCCGGGTGCGTGTGGGTATGAGCGCCGAGCCAGAGGTCGATGGCGGGTTCGTTTTCGGCGAAGTAGTTCTCGAATCGTCCTGAGTCTTTTTGTCCGCCAACCCAGTAGATGAACGATGATCCAGGCGCTCCTCCGTCTGGCATTCGACCGTGATAGCCCTCGTCGCAACCTTCGTTGAGGCCCGATGCAACGGTGGTTTCCTTGATCATGTGGTGGGCAGCGGAAATGACGATCTTGTCTCTGTTTTCTTCGACTTTATTCGTCCACCACCCAAACGTTTCTTCTGAAATAGCACCGGCAGGATAGCCACCGAAATCGCCACGGCCTATCGGCGCGCCGCCATCGTTTCGGTCGGCGAGCATCAGGAAGACGATGTTGCCGACCTCGAACGAGTAGTTCTCCCACGTGCCTGTAGTTGGATACGGTCGCTTCGAGTTGTCGACCTGCGAATATTCCGTGCTCTCACCGGTTGGGTCGATCCATTTCTGGAACCACCACTGTGTCGGTTCGTCGGCACCCGAGGCGTCGTGATTTCCGATGACATCGTAGAAGTGCTCACGGCCATGGTGCTTGGCAGTTGCGTACTGAGATACGACTAACTGGCCCTCTTCGTCGTCGGGCGGGAGTTGTGATCCAGAGAAGTCGCCGAGATTTACGGCGATGTCGAAGCCGCCCGATTGGCCGGGTCCGTTCGGCCACGCCTCGGCGTGCTGAATCGATTCTTCCAGCGAGCGTCGACCGTATTTAATCTCGGTTCCAGCGTGCATATCTGAGAGCGCCCACAGACGAAGTGTTCGAGCCAATTCATGTTCCCTTTTCGGTTTATTGCCGTACAGCCCGTTGTGCAGGCCAGATCGACCCGCATCATAGCGGCAACAGTTTCCGGTGTTCCAGTTTAGGAGAGGAAATTTCTCGGATCGTAGAAGCTATTCCACCGGCAACATTCGCATCGATCCGGCGTATACTCCCGCCGCGAGAGCAAACTCAAATTACCGCCAACCCCCCTCCACTTCTAAAAGTGTTTTAGTAAATCGAGTACCTATGCCAGCGATTACCAGCGTTGAATTCAGGCAATTTTCGGCTAACCACCACAACGCCCAGCGAAACTGGTTGCTGGTGAAGATAAATACCGACGACCCAAAGATTTACGGCATTGGCGATGCTTCTCCGATGGAGGACGACGACCTCGTGATTGCAATGGTCGAAGCGATGGTCGAAAAGCATCTCGTGGGCAAAGACCCGCTTGAATCAGAGGTCCACTGGACGAATCTGTACCAGGACTTTCAGGCCAGAGGCGGTCGAATTGCCTCGACTGCTATTTCAGGCATCGATATCGCATTGTGGGACCTGAAGGGCAAGATTCTCGGTCAACCGGTGTGGAAGCTTCTTGGTGGCGCACATCAGAAGAAAATTCGAGTGTACGCGAACGGCTGGTACTCGAACCCCGGAACTGCCGAGCAGAACGCCGAAGAGGCGAAGGCAGTGATGGACATGGGCTACACCGCCCTGAAATTCGACCCGTTCGGTCAGACGAATTTCTACAAGATTTCACTTGAGGAGTTGCAGAAGGCAGAAGACCGGGTGGCCGCGGTTCGAAAAGCTGTCGGTCCTAATATCGACATTTTGGTCGAGGCTCACGCCAAGTTCGATGTGATGAATGCCATACAGATCGGCAAGCGGCTGGAGCAGTACCGCCCGCTGTTCTATGAAGAACCGGTTTCGCAGGAGCGTGTTTCGGAGTTGCTGGAAGTTCGAAACAAGGTCAATATTCCGATCGCTACTGGTGAGCGGCTCTACACAAAGTTCCCGTTTGCTGAGATTGTCGACCGCCATGCAGCGGACGTTCTTCAGCCTGATATTGCCAATGCGGGTGGGATTACCGAGCTGAAGAAGATTGCGATTATCGCTGAGGCGAAGCACATTACGATGGCTCCCCATAACGTCTGTTCGCCGGTGGGCGCGACGGCCGAGTTGCATTTAGACGCTTCGATAATCAACTTCGAGATACAGGAGTACCACGCCGAGTTCTATACGGAACACTACTTCACTGTTCTCGATGGATTTGTTCGTCAGGAGGACGGCTATGTGGAGATTTCCGATGCGCCGGGCCTTGGGCTTGAGCTGAATGAGGCGGAAATAGCCGCGCACCCGCCGCTGGCAAAGACGACATCCGCAGGCGGTACTGTAAGAGGTATTTAGTGCTGGAGGGCATGTTTTACATATGGCTACTTACTACGACGAAATAACACCTGAGCAGGGCGAGCTATTACGCCAGTCGCCTTTGTTTTTCGTGGCAAGCACTGCCAGTGATAATTCAGCGGGTCCAAATGGCGAAGGATCAGTAAACGTCTCGCCAAAAGGCGGAGTACCACTGCACATGATCGACTCGAACCGCGTAATGTATCTCGACTACAGCGGAAGTGGAAACGAAACAGCGAGGCACGCTAATTCTGACGGGCCGATCACTCTGATGGTTTGTTCGTTCTCCGCTGAAGATGCAGCGATTGTCAGATTGTTCGGGAAAGCGACTATTCGGTCTCTTGACGATGCTGACATCCCGGAATCGATAATGGCGCAGGGTTCTGAAGAGATCGTACTTCCGGCCCGACAGGTTGTGGATATAACGGTTGAGCGCACGGTTACGAGTTGCGGTTACGGCGTGCCGATCATGGATTATGTGACAGAGCAAACAACGTCCAACCGTGGACGAAACTACAAACAGGGAAAATCATCCAGTCGACAGGCTGGTCAAAGGAATTAAAAATGATTGAGAATTCAATTATTGCTGCGAATAAAGAGGGTCGTAAAGCGACAGTGTTCGCACTCGCACACCCTGCTCTTTACATGATTGAGATGGCCGCACACGTCGGGTTCGACGCCATCAATATCGATGGCGAGCATGGCGGCTTCCCGGAAGAGGCGATCGACGACATTTGCAGGGTTGCTAACGGGTACGGCATGTCGGTAACCGCGCGGGTTCCTGATAGCGCTGCTTACCAGATCAACCTCTACCTTGATCGCGGGATTCAGGGCGTGACCGGTCCGCACATCAACACGGGGGCAGAGGCCCAGGCGCTTGCTGACGCGTGCCTGTTCCCTGTTGACGGAAAACGATCATGGGGCGGGGGTCGCGGGACCGAGTTCAACGACCAGACCCTGCTTGACGAGAAGTACGGCGGCAAGCTTGGTTTTGCAAAATGGTCGAACGCCAACATGATCGTTGTAGCGCAGACCGAAGATAAAAAGGAGTGGGACAATCTAGACGACATCCTCGCCGTGCCTGGTCTGAGCGGAGTGACCGGCGGGCCACACGACTTTGCACAGTCGCTCGGACACCCCGGTGAGCCGGATCACCCGAAACGAGTTGCCGCGACACTTGATATAGAGACACGCGCACGGGCGGCTGGTAAGACCGGCGGGGGTGACTTAACTACCGGAATTGGTATTGCCGAACTGATGCTTGGCGAGGCACGCAGGTTCGTCGCAGAGCACAGGAATGACAAGCTGGGCTAGCAGTTCGAAACAACGATCACATAACCTGTGGTGCCGACGGCACGTTTTCTTGAGAACATGAGTTTCAGGTTGTGAGGGTTGGTGGCTAGATCGAGAGTTATGCAGGCCACGGAATTCGATGGGTATTCCGTGGCCGTTTTGCGTACTGATAAATCTCTTCAAAATTCAGTTGTGCTGGATTTATTTCGGTCTGGCGGGATTGGCTTGAGTGGTCAAACGGAGATCGTTTACGGTCGTCCTGATTCCTCGCAAGACGCTTTTTCTGTTGTCAGGGAACGCCGTCGTGGTTACGGCAGTTCCAGGAGCACGCCGATTCCGGAGGTGATACTCCACAGGGCATGGCGAAATGCCGGTCTTGAGCGCGCCGAGGTGCGCGGGCGAGATGGCCACACGTACCGCATCGTCTATGGTGGAAAGCCCGGTGGGTCGGTTGGGCCTGATTTTACGGATGCTGTGATTGAGCGTGATGACGGCACTGTTTTTCGTGGTGATGTCTAAATTCATGTCCGGGAATCAGACTGGCGCGCGCATGGCCATCACAATGACGCTCGATATAACGGGGTCGTGCTGCACGTGGTCGCTGCTGAATCGATCAATTCAACCCATCGCCCTGCCCTCAAAGCAACTGGAGTATCGATTCCGCTACTTGCCCTCAACTGGAAAACATCTACACCTGAGCCGGACGGTGCCGATCCCGTAATTCTGAGACACGACGCCGGGCGCGACGTTGTCGCTAGTTCTGGAGCGTCTAAAAGCGATGCAAGGCAGCCTTTGTTACTCGCGGAGGCAGGTTTGGAACGGTTTCATGCGTAGGCAGCGGGAATTGCGCTGGACATCGATGCGTTTGGTGAGGATCAGGCGATCTGGCTTGGGGTGATGGGCGCACTGGGCTATCCGAGAAACAAACGTGCGTTTCGATCGCTGGGGACACGCGTCGACTGGGACCTCATATCGAAACTCAAGAGAGCATCCGATGCAGACCAGTTGCTGAATCAAGCTGCCGGTCTCGAGAAACGAGCCACTGACAACCACCCTGGCGAGCCCCCGAAAATTGTCTTGCGAGGTAAAGCACCTAGTTGGGTTCGACCGTGGGGTCGGCCTGCGAATGCTCCTACGGCACGCATCGCCGCAATATCTGCTCTGGTGCCGATCTGGTCATCCAAGGGCGGTATCGCACAGGTCTTACGTCGAGCGGTCAAGGATGCTGTGGCAAGGCCAGAGACCTGGCGGCCGTGTTCAGGGTTCAGAGCCTGATTGGCAACGACGGAGTGAAGGTAATCGGTGTTGCTCGTGCTGCAGAAATTGTTGCGAATGTGCTGCTTCCGGCTGTCTTTGCCATGGCTACACACCAAAAAGCGGGAAAGATGGTGGAGGTTCATCTCAAGAATCGGGCGGTGGAGTTGTTTTCATCGCACCCGAAACTTGCCGGAAACTCTGTGACGAACGAGGCAAAGATAGCCCTCGGGCTCTCGCACACGGTGCCAGAGGATAATAACGCTCAAGACCAGCAGGGACTGATCGCACTGTATCGAGAACTTGTACGGCACGGGATAAAACCCCGACAGCCTCGACTACCCGGCGTGTAGCAGTGCGTGCTGAGAACGGTTCAAGTTGGAGCGTCCATTATTTGCGATTACGCGATACGATTACAGATATGGCAGTAGAAACCAGCTCGGGTCAGGATAGGCCCTCCCAGTCCAGTCTTGATAATCAGTCGGGTGGCACTCGGATTTCCAATAACGGATTACTCCCCGGCGAACGGATTGTTGCGGAGCTTAAGTCGACCGACGACAGCGGCTTCCAGCTTTCGCACACAAGAGTTATTTTTCGCGGCGGTACAGATTCGGAAGCTGTTTACTCCTCAGCGCAACTGAAAGACGTGTCATCGGTCAACGTGTCCCGACGGCCACGCGCACGTCGAAGTGCCGCATGGGGAGTTGTTGGCCTGTTCGCTGCGATCGGTGTGTGGCAGGTCACCCCGAGCACTACTGTTGGCATTACTGCTGCACTGGTTGTCGCACTTATCTCACTGATTCTCATGGCCGACTACGGGATTCGACCAGCGGGAGTTCACATTGAATTCCATACGACCGGTGGCGGAACAATTAGTGGTGAGGTAGACGGCAAAGTTGCCGCAGCCATGGAGTTTGCTCGCGAGGTGGAGAACACCAGGCGCAGGCTGGTTCCCAATCGGGTTAGCTCGCCGTTCAGGAACTATCCGTCGGGCTGAATATTGCCCCCGCCTGCTGAACACTGAGCGCGTCTCACGGGCTACACAGTGGCGGCACTCCCGCTACCAAGTTCGGCTAAACGAGTGAGCTCGTACCGATCCTGAGGCTGGGGATCACGTCCAGATCCCAATCATCTCGCCTACCGTTTCGGAAATTCACCAGACCGCTCATCGCGATCATCGCCCCGTTGTCGGTGCAGAGTTTGAAGGGCGGAATAGCGACCGGTAGTGGTGACTTTTCAGTAAGTGTTTCTCGTAGCGGGCCGTTAGCCGCAACGCCACCGACCAGCACGATTCCGGCGCAGTTTTCACGTTTGGCTGCTGCAATAGTTTTGGTTACCAGAACGTCTACTACCGAATCCTGGAAAGCCTTTGCCAGCCCGGCGATGATCGCCGGGTCGTTCTCGCGAGGCGGCGTTTGTGGCGGGTAGATTCCCAGAGATCTAGCCCTGTTCAGCACGGCAGTTTTCAGGCCGCTGAATGAAAATTCGTCTGTCCCGCGCATCCACGCCCTTGGCAACGGTTCAACTTCTACCGTTGCCTCAGCAGCCACTCGTTGGATCTCCGGGCCGCCCGGGTAGCGCAGACCCAGAATACGAGCCGCTTTATCGAACGCTTCACCGGCAGCATCGTCTCTTGTTTCGCCAAGCAGCCTGAACTTTCCATGTCCCTCGAGAATTACCAGCTCGGTATGCCCTCCCGACACTACCAGGCACATGATTGGCTGCTGCCCGACGAGTTCCTGGAACGGCTCAAGATCGTGGTCACCGGTCCGCGCCCAGGCGCCATAAACGTGCCCGTCCATGTGGTTGACGCCAACTAACTGGACACCGAGTGCCGCAGATAGGCCTTTGGAAAAATTCAGGCCAACGATCAGCGAACCTGCCAGGCCGGGACCATGCGTCACGGCAACGGCATCGATGTCGCCCCAGTCGATTCTTGCTTCAACAACGGCCTGTTCGCACACCGGTCGGATGTCCAGAACGTGTTGACGAGAGGCTATTTCAGGGACGATCCCGCCATAGCGAGCATGAATGTCTACCTGTGTGGCGATGACGTTTGAGAGGACGTTGCCGTCGCCGTCGACGACCCCGACGGATGTCTCGTCACAGCTTGTTTCAATTCCTATAATTTTCATTGCAATACCTTCAATGTAACGCTGAACTCGGTGAATTTACCTATGTTCTGCGAGTACTTTGCGGCATGATCAAGTTTAGACTCTTTGAGGATTTGCGCCGACCGACCAAAAATTTGTTAGTCACGGGGATGTCTGGCGCGGCTCTTGATGTTGATATTGAAGTGTTTGAGTTGTGGGGAGTAAGTAATTTTGGATTCGAGTAACTGGCCCGAGTGTATGAATTGCGACGAAGGTCGCTTGGTTCCTTTATCTGATTTCGGTGCGCAGGGTGCAGCAGTGCACTACAAAGCATGGGTATGCACCAACCCCGAGTGTGAATTTAATCTGAAAATCCGAAATGGCGAAATTCACCTCAACGAAC
>Ga0114999_10003688_pt1 | contig 19048 bp, 11 predicted proteins | sample ArcticOcean_MG_C_3_FD_89820 | JGI IMG/M metagenome (GOLD analysis project Ga0114999, IMG submission 89820) | Marine microbial communities from western Arctic Ocean - ArcticOcean_MG_CB8_126 | ecosystem: Environmental > Aquatic > Marine > Oceanic | place: Arctic Ocean: Canada Basin | collected...
CCATCAAGGAACCATGATTCGCATTGGGCGTCCGAACCCGATTCACGACTTGTTCCCACCCGAATCGGCGAAATACATCACTCCCGAGAGCGAAGCAGACGGTCTTGCCGTTCTTGAGAAGCTCAATCGCGGCCATATGGCTGAGCGGGGTGCTGACTCGCGGCTCGAAGCCCGCATCCGTTCTTACGAGATGGCCGCTCGGCTACAAGTCAGCGCGCCCGAGGTGATGGACGTCTCCGACGAATCCCCGGCGACACGTAAGCTCTATGGACTCGACGAACGAGTCACTGCCGACTTCGGGCGGCGCTGCCTCACAGCGAGACGACTGCTCGAACGCGGCGTCCGGTTCGTGCAGGTATGGAGCGGCGCCGACAATGGTTTCCCGCGCCGCAACTGGGACAGCCACGAAGACATCGTCAAGGACCACGGCGAGCTCGGCACCGAGATTGACAAACCCGCCGCCGCGCTCATCAAAGACCTCAAAGCGCGAGGCCTGCTTGAGGACACTATCGTCTACTGGACAACCGAGTTCGGGCGCATGCCGTGCAGCCAGGGCGCCAAGGGACGCGACCACAATCCATTCACATTCACGTCATGGCTGGCCGGCGGCGGTGTTCGCGGCGGCATGACTTACGGCGCAAGCGACGAGTGGTCGTACAAAGCTGCCGACAAGCCCATCTACTGCTACGACCTGCACGCCACCGTGCTGCACCTTCTCGGCATCGATCACAAGCGCCTTACCTTCCGCAACAACGGCATCGACCGGCGGTTGACCGACGTACACGGCCACGTCATCGAAGACGTCATTGCGTAGCAGTACCAAACTCCCGTCGGAAGTAGTCGATCACCACATCGGCGGGCATGGTGTCGCCGCCTTCGTGAATTGCGTACTCGAATTGATCTGATGCTCCGAGCGCCTCGTACTGCGCGGCGAACAGGTCGCGGAAGTAGCGTGGCGCTTGCTCGTGCGAGCCCGTGTCGCGGCGTCCATGACCCGCGATCATCGGCCTCGGCGCGTAGGCAAGCAGAATCATGTTGCGGTCGCCGATCTCGAACATGCCGGGCATGATGTGACACTTGTCGCGCACATCCGCGAGGTCGGTGGGTGATGCATCCTCGGGAATGAACACCGTCTTGCGGCCGAAGTCGGCGACAGCGGTGACGCGGTCGGAGAGTAGCGCGGCTTGGACCGACAGCCATCCGCCGAGCGAAACGCCAGTTGTACCGATGCGTGTTTCATCGACACGCGGATGCGACGCTAGCATTTCGAGCGCCGCGATCGAGGCCATCAGTTGCACCGAGCGGGTGACCTTGTCCATGCCGAGTCGCCATGAGGCGATGGGCTGTTCGTCAATGCCGCTTGGCGCGGTCCGCGAGAGATAGCCGGTATCGAGCTTCTCGACGGCGATTGAGACGAAACCGGCCTGTGCCAGCCGTACAGCTACGCCACTCTGGTAGCTGTCGAGGTTGACGATCAGGTCGTGGAGACCGTTCTTGCTGTGGCCCGAGAATACGGCGATGGCCGGGCGCGGCTCGGTTGTATTCGGCAGGCAGATGACGACTGGAATCTTGTCCCCGGTTTCGGGTAGCTCGATGAGATGGACCTCCATCTCGATGCCGTGATGTCGGATCTTCTTAAGTAGTCGGTCGTGGAAGAGGTGCGGCTTTGTGTTGGCTTTGCCTTGGGGAGCGCGCACTGTCCAATACGCGAGATCGAGAGACTTTGTGAGACGACTGATGACGTCCTCGCGGAAATTGGCGAAGCGGTCGGGGGCCAACGGAAAGTCGTCGAGTTGGTACGGACGGTTCGCGCGGTATTGCTCGACGAGCGTCGTCACGGTCGGTTGCAGGACGGGCTCTAGAATCGGCAGCAATGGGTCGTCGGCGGGTGGGGGCTCTGCCGTCATCGGTATTGTGAATGCGAGGAGCGCGGCGAGGAGAAACGTCCATCGAATCGGCATGCGAACAGTGTAGCGACACTGTGTCGCCAGGTTGGGCTAGACTGACCTGACGGAGGCAGCAAATGAAGTTGAAGTTCTACGAAAAACGAAGCTGTACGACCTGCCGCAAGGCGAAGGCTTTCCTTATCGAGAAGGGTGCGGAGCTTGAATCGATTGACTTGAACCAGGGCTTGTCCGTCGAGGAGTTGGAGAAGCTTATCGGCAAGCGCGACTACCGCAAGTTTCTTAACTCGCGCAATGTGCTCTATCGCGAAATGAAGATGAAGGACGGCCCGCCGCCGCGCGACAAAGCCATCAAGCTAATGAGCGAGAACCCGAACCTCATCAAGCGCCCGGTTGTGAAGAAGGGCAACACGATCGTCCTGGGGTTTGACACCGAGGCCTTCGGAGAGATGCTGTAGGTCCGAATCAAGAGCCCGGCGGGAGCAGCGCCACGATGCGGCAAGGGCCGCCCGATCCCCCGCCGATCTTCATTGGCAGGGCGAACACGATTGCGCCCGTTGCCGGCAGCTCATCCAGCTTCGCCACGTTCTCCAGGCAGGCAATCTGTGCCGCGGCGAAAACTTGGTGGGCCCGGAAGTCGCGCGTCGGGCCGTGATCGATGCTGGCTGTGTCGATCCCTACGACCGCCACTTTGCGCGCCACGAGAGCCTCGGCGGCTTCGGGCGATACACCGGGGAAGTGCAGGTTCTGCGTGTCTTTGGCGACGTCACTGCCCAAGTATTGCTTGGCGTCGGGCCAGTGGCTACTCCAGCCGGTCCGGACCATCACGATTGCGTCAGGCTCGATTGCGCCATGCGCCTGTTCGTGGGTTTCGATGTCCTCGACGCTCAGCCGGTAGTCCGCGTCGGCACCGCAGGAAGCCGTGATGTCGATGACTACCGCTGGTCCGATAAGTTGATCGATCGGGATTTCGTCGACGGTGCGTTTCCCTTCGCCGAAGTGAATCGGCGCATCGAGATGAGTTCCGCCATGCTCGCTTCCGCTGTAGGTGAATGAGCTGTACCACCATCCGCCTTCGGTTCGTCCCCAGCGCACCTCGTTGTGCTTGAAGTGCTCGTCGGTCGGCCAGTAGAGAGTGTTCTCGTCAAAGGTGTGCGACAGATCGATAAGGCGGTAGTCGCTGATATCGAGAGGGGTCGGCGCGGCGGGGGGAGGAGGCGTACCGCAGGCGAGGATCAGGCACGCAAAGGCGGCAAGAGCAAGAAGACGGGTCATTGATGGGCTCCAGTTCAGAAAGTTCCATTGTCGCTCGGATCAGCCACGTCGCGGCAGGCTTCACCTGGGCTCATCAGAAGGCAAAAGAGACAGTCCATTCTCAATGCAGTTGCTCGATACGACAACAGACGAAATCTGACGAATCAACCCAAGACCGTGCGCTGGATGAGACGCCACGATTGTGGGTGGGCCAGTAACCGCCTCCCTCGCGGTCGGGGCTCTGTGGGAGATGGGTCGCAGGGTTCGTTGGCTTCTGGGGCGGCTTGCGATGCCGGGAGGCTGACGCTACCGACCGGTCTAAGCCAACACAAGAGCACGGTCCTCGTTGTAGAGCAGCTAGCGAAGATTGCCCTGGTACGCCGCGTCAATGGAAATATTCTGGCGCGTAAGGACCTGCCCGGTCACCCGTTCGAGTTCGTTCCGGGCGGACATATAGGCTCGGATGGCATTGATTTCGCCCGTCCGGGCGTTTGCAAGGTCGCGCTGTACCTGTACGATCTGGAAGATCGATGAGGACCCCAAGGTGAACCGCTTCTTTTCGGCTTCAAGCATGTCTTCGCGCAGTTGGCGCGCCTCGCCGGCGATCTTGTAGTTCTTGCGTGCTCGTTCCAAGTTCTGGACAGCCTGGGCGACTTCAAGCTTGATACTGTTCTCCTGCTGCCGGAGTTGGATATCGGCCATTCGCCGCCGCAGAAGCTCGCGGGTCATGTCGGCCTGGGCCTGGCGGTTTTTCAAGGGGACGTTCAAGCTGACGAACACTCCGTAATCGGGGAAGTTGCGCCGCGCGATCTGGCCGATCGCGGTGCCGAAGCCGCCGACGAAGAACGGGTTTGGGGCGCCGACGCCCGGTATCGCCGCCACATCTTCGTTCACCGTGCCTGCGAGCGCGTTGTTCCGTGCAAACGCTGTCAGGTCGACCGAGGGAAGCATCGCGTTCTTGATGCCCTTGAGGCTGATGTCGGAGTTTTCCCGCTCCATACGCGTTGTCACGAGGGCGGGGCGTGCCCCGAGTGCTTTCTGAACCAGATCCTGCAACGGCTCAATGGGCTCGTTCTCAGGAACCTCGATCTTGTCGACCGGAATGATCTCAACGCCCAGCAGGGCCGTGCTCGTCGGTCCGAACTTCGAGATTGCGTTCTTAATGACATTCTCCTGTTGGCGGATGGTATTTTCGGCGTCGAGCAGTTGCTGGCGGTAGACCGTGGTCTCCGCTTCCACCCGGGTAATCTCAAAGCCCGGCTGCAAGCCCAGTTCGACTTGGCGTTTCGTGTTCTTGACCAGAGTCTCGGAAAGATCAAGATCCGCTTGTCGTCCTTCCGCCTCGGCGATGAACGCCACCAGGTCCCAGTAAAGATTCTGAAGCTGTGTGACGGTTGAGACGACTTGAAGCTCAAATCGAAGATCCTGGATTTCCTGATTGTTCTTCGCGATACGGATATTGCGGTTGTTGACGGCACGCCCAAACCCTTGCAGTAAGCGCTGCCGTACTGACAGAGACAAGTCGCTTCCCAATGTAGGGTTGAAGAGGTTGCGAAGATTGTTATTCTCGGCGATCACGGTCGAGAACCCGGCGCTGAGAGTCGTGCCGGTCGTGAAACCCTGCGAGTAGTTGAGGTTGTAGGAGCTGGTGTCCTGAATAAGAGTGTTTGTTCCCGTGACGAAGTCACTGATCTGCGGCTGGCTGCTCCTCGAGAAGTTTAGGGATGAGCTGAGTGTCGGGTCGAGGCTGGTGGTCGCCGTACCGAAGAACGATGCAGCGTTTCCGGTGCCTCCGGCACCCGACGCCTGTGCGGAAGCGTTTGTTGTAACACCGGTTGCCTGACCGCGTTGCCCCTGGATCTGCTGTCCGGAACCCTGGGCTGACTGTCCCGTTGATAGCGTGCTGATCTGCGTTTGCACGCCGCTAAGCTGCGCCCCGGCCTTCGCGCGCAACAGGTCGGCATCCGCTTCGAGACGGCCGTAGCGGCCGACCTCGATGTCGAGATTATTCTCAAGCGCCAGCAGGATCAGATCCTGGAGCGACAGGTAGAGCTTACCTTCGCGCATCATCTTGTCGATCGTCGCTGAGTCGTTGAGGTCCGCTTCCGGGACTTCGGGCGCTTGATAAATGCTGAAGTTCGGGAATGTTCCGGCGCCCCGAGAGTAATCAATCGGTCCCTGCGCGTTCGCCGGAAGAACTGCTGCGCCCAGGCAAACGGCGACCATAGCAAGACGGAGGAAAGATATTGGCATTCGACTAACTCCTATTCCTAATAGAACCATTGAATCGGGCGATTCGTATCACTGTAGGACGCAGAAAGGCGCGAGAGGTACCGCGTGAGAGGTCAGGACCTGCCTGATAGGTACGTCGCAAAGCCGTATAACGTTCCTTAAGTTATCGGCTCTCGGGTGAGAGGAATCAGATCAGTTCGACGACGCCCTCTAATCCACGTACAAGAATTCGTTCGAGCTCAAGAGCATGTGGACTAGATTCGCGACGGATTCATCAAATGCTTCGTCGTCGACCGAGTTGGCACGGGTGTACAGTTTCCGTTGCGACTCCAGGTGCTCGACAGCCAATTCGGCCTCTCGGGGCGAAGGTTTGCGTGAGAATAGCAGGGCGTAGGTTCGGTCGACAATATCACTCGGCTCGCTCCCGTTGATTGCACCGATGACACGCCGCGCGGTCTCGCGCGCATTGTGACTCACGAATTCGCTATTCATGAAGGTAAGCGATTGCAACGGGGTAGCGGAAGGCACACGCCGGCTGCAAGCCGTGTCGATAATTGGGAAATCGAACGTTTGGAGAAACGTCAGCGGCCAGGTACGTCGCGCCAACAAATACACGCTGCGGCGCGTCGATTCCTCACCTGTTGAAGGATCCGTGGCCACTTGCAGTCCGTCCGGGCGTGCCGTCAAGCCAACGGGTGGTCCGCCGATCGTCTCATCCAGGCGGCCGGCCACTGCCAGCACCGAGTCTCGCAGCGCTTCGGCCTCCAGACGCCGTAGGGGCATGCGCCAGAGCAGCGTGTTCTGGGGATCCTGGGTGGCAGCCTGTTCGTGTTTAGGGTTATCCGTCTGTCTGGAGGATTGCCGATACACGGCCGACGTCATGATCTGCTTGTGAAGCCGCTTCGCCTTCCAGCCATGCTTCACGAAATCGACAGCTAGCCAGTCGAGTAGTTCCGGGTGTGATGGCGGTGACCCGGTCGCTCCGAAGTTGCCCGGTGTCGCGACGATACCCGTACCGAAGTGGTGCTGCCAGATGCGGTTCACAACGACCCGCGCGCCCAGAGGATGGTCGGGACTCGTGAGCCATTCTGCCAGCGCGAGCCGGTAGCCGGTTGTCGCACCGACTCGGTTCTCAGAAGGCGTCGCCGAGCAGTCGTCACCTGTACCGCAAAGCGCTGAGATAAATCCCGGCGTTACCCTCGGGCCGGGCGACTCCACACTGCCCCGCTGTAGAAGGCGGATCGTCGGCATTCCCTCGTCCCCGTCCCACAAACCCTGGATCTGGTCCAGTTTACGGCGGTAGCCTTCCCAGGTTTTCACCCGCGCTTGCAGGCGCTCCATAGCCTCTTTGTGATCGCCTGCGATCGTAACGTCGACTTCCTCGTCCTTGACCTCGACCAGCTTCCCGAATTTCTTGATGAGGTACTTCTGGATGTCGTCGCGCTCTTTGGCCTCCGTCTCGACGGCCAGTTGGGTGTCGGCGCGGACGGCTTCGGGCACCTGCTCTAGTGTTTGGGAAAGCAGACGTTCCCGATACGGAGCGCGAAGACTCTCGATTTCCTCGGCGAGCTTCTCGACGGCTTCGTCCACCGATTTGTTGTGTTCTTCGATCTCCTGCTGCTCCGTTTCTGAGACTGTGTAGAGCAGCCGTTTCTTAGGCTGTATCCATGCTGACGGGTTGTACGCCGCCGTGAATAACGAGAGGAAGCGGTAGTAGTCTCGTTGAGGGATCGGGTCGAATTTGTGGGTATGGCAACGCGCGCACGATACGGTCAGGCCCAGCGCGCTCGATGACACTTTGTCCATCAGCGCGAAAATTGCGTCGTAGCGATCCGACGGGCGGTCCGAGATATCCTCGTTCGTGACGTCGAGAATTGTCCGCAAGTACCCCGTGGCAACGAGGGATTCGATCATTTCGGGCGTGCGGATCTCGGCGTCGCGCCAATCGACGAGCTCGTCGCCCGCTATCTGTTCGGTAAGGAACCGGTCCCACGGTTTGTCCTTGTTGAACGCCTCGATTACATAGTCGCGATAGCGCCACATACCCTCGTTGATGTTGACGTTCTTCGCCTGGAAGTCCTTGCCCCAGGTGTCGATATAGCCCATGGCGTCCAGCCAATGTCGGCCCCAGCGCTCGCCGTACTTTGGTGAATCGAGCAGCCGGTCGATCAGGCGCGCGTAGGCGTCGGGACGGGCGTCGTCGAGGAACTCCGCCGCTTGCTCTGGAGTCGGGGGTAGTCCCCATAGGTCAAAGTACGCGCGCCGCAGCAGTGTCTGTTTCGATGTAGGAGCCGCCAATTCGAGGTAGTGCTCTTCCAGCTTGGCCAATACGAATGAATCGATCGGCGCCTCAACGCGAGATGCGTTCTTGACGGACGGCGGGTCTAACGCGACAGGCTTGCGGAATTCCCAACTATTGCGGTCTTGCTCGGTAATCTCGGGCGCCTCCGTCTCGGTAAAGGCGCGATCCAGAGAGACTCCCACCTCGACGTAGTCGGCGAAGTTGCCGCCGTCGATCCATTCTCGGATCAACTGAATCTGCTCGTCGCCCAACGGCTTGCCTACCGCCGAAGGTGGCATCACGCCGCTACGGAGCTGACGGACCAGTACGCTCTTCTCAGAGAATCCCTCGGAGATAACCGGACCGTGCTTGCCGCCCATCAGGAGGCTGGCAAGTGAGCGCAGGTCCAGACCCGATTGAGGCGTGTCTCCGCCATGGCACGCTACGCAGCGCTCGTCGAAGATCGGCTGGATTTCCTTCTCGAAACGGCTGATCTGCTTCTGGGCGGCTTCGGGGATCTCGGAGCGCGCCTCGTGCTCGGCGCCGGTCTCGATCCAATTCCGAATCGTTTCGACATCGTCGTCGGGCACGGTGCTATTGAACGCCGGGGGCGGCATCAAGTGCTTTGACACCTTTTGGAATAGCCGGCTCTCTTCCGGTGATCCTTTCTGGATCACCGGACCGTTAAACCCACCCCGTAGTACGGACGTGGCGGTGCGTAGATCGAGCCCCAGTTCCGGCGAGCTCTTTCCATGGCACGTGAAGCAGTACGTAGAAAAGATGGGTAGGACGTCTTTCTCGAATGTGGGCGCGGCCGTGGCGCTCACCGTTGACAACAGGAACAGGGCCAACAAGCCTGCGGTCCGCGTTTTGCCCAAGGCTGTCATACCCACCCTCAAGCCGCGTACACCTCGTTCGATACGAGGTCACCCACGACGCGTGCGCCTGTGACGGTCACGTCCGCCGGGGTTTCCATTCGTCCGCCATGCGGGTACTGTGTCTTGCTGTGATCGAGGCCGAGTTGATGCAAGACCGTGGCGATCATGTCCGGCACACTCACCCGATCGATCACTGACTTATATCCGAAATCGTCCGTTTCGCCGTAGATGAAGCCCGGCTTGAAACCGCCGCCGGCGAACCAGAGCGTAAACGCGTTGCGGTTATGGTCGCGCCCGCCTTCGCCCTGCGTCGTGGGGAGCCGCCCGAACTCGCCGGCCCACATCACGATTGTGCTGTCGAGCAGCCCTCGCTGTTCGAGATCTTTCACCAGCGCCGCTGCGCCTTGATCCGTTTCGGCGGAAATCTTTGGCAGGCCCTGTTTGATCTTGCTGTGGTGGTCCCAGGGTTGACCCGGGCTGGTTGTCACCTGAACAAACCGTACGCCGGACTCGACCAGCCGCCGCGCCATCAAACAACGCTTGCCGTAACTACCGCGAATCGGGTCGTCCAGGCCGTAGAGCTTCCGCATCGACTCCGGCTCGCTCTTCATGTCCAGCACGTCCATCGCTTCGACTTGCATGCGCGCGGCCAACTCGAAATTCTCGATGCGCGAATCGAGCTCCGATTCGCCGGGCCGCGCTTCGCTGTGGATGCGGTTCAGGCGCGCGAGGTAGTCGAGGTTGTCCCGTTGCACGCCGGGGGGCAGCGGTTCGGAGGGCTCCAAGTGGTGCACCGGCGACCCGCTCATGTTGAACTCGACGCCTTGGTAGAGCGCCGGCAGGTATCCGTTAGCCCAGAGCTGCTTGGCGCCAATTGTGTAGCCCTTCGGATCGCGCAGCACTACGTAGGCCGGCAGGTTCTGGTTCTCCGTCCCAAGGGCATAGCTGATCCATGAGCCCATCACGGGACGTCCCGGAAAGATCTTGCACGTCAATAGGACGTTCAGGCCTTCGAGGTGATTGTTGTGCTCGGTGTGCATCGAGCGGACGAAGCAGAGCTTGTCGACGATCTCGGCCTGATGGGGAAGTACTTCGGAGACGTCCATGCCGCACTGGCCATACTTGCGGAATGTGAATGGCGACGGTAGCAGCGTATTCTTGTTGCCGGGCTGGTGAATCTCGACGCCGTCGGGATGGGGCTGGCCGGCCAATTTGGTGAGCATCGGCTTGGGATCGAATAGATCCATCTGGCTCGGCCCGCCGTTCTGAATAAGCTGGATGACTGCCTTGGCCTGCCCGGGGAAGTGGCCTTTCCTGGCCCTTAGGTCGTTGTAGATCGGCGTCGCACCTGCCGCGGCGTTATTACTCCCCTCGAATAGATGGGCCAGTACGACCCGGCCCAACCCGAGCGATGTCAACTCCAGTGCGCGGCGGCGAGAAAATCCTTGCATCGAATCTTTCTTTCCTAGCGCGGACACAGCCCTATCATAGCGACCTACGCCGGCGCCTACGACGCCCCGAACTGTGTGCCAGGGCTCAGTCCGTCGGTATCGAAAGCCGGATGTTTGAACCCTGCCCTGGCTGCGACTCCAAGCTCAGGTCGCCGCCCATGGCGCGAACGCGCTGTTTGATGCTTTGGGGACCGAGCCGCATCAACTCCAGCTCTTCCAAGCTGAAGCGCCCACCGAAGCGAAAGCCGCGCCCGTTATCGTGGATCGAAAAGAACAGACGCGCGTTCTTTTGCTCGACCGAGAACAGTACATGTGTTGCCTCGGCATGCTTGTAGATATTGTTCAGTGATTCGCGGACCACCTGCAGGACCTCTGTTGATGCTTTCGGGCTCAGCGGTATGTCGCCGTTCTGTCCGTTTACAAACGTGATCGCGATCCCGCTCTCTTTCTGAAAAGCGTCGACGACGCGGCGTGTCGAAGCCATCAGTGAAGAGCTATCCGCCTCGATCGGCCGCATGCGCCGGACGAACGTTCTCATCTCTGAAACCAACTTGCGCGAAAACTGCTGCAGCGAACCCAACTCCTCGGTCGCGGCATCCGGGTTGCGGTGAATGAGACGCCGGATAATTTCGAGACGCATCTCGAAGCTGATCATGCTCTGCAGCGGACCGTCGTGGAGGTCGTGGGCAATCCGCTCACCCTCAAACTGGTACGCCTCCAGTTCGGTCCTTTTCAGTCGCAGCAGGTGGCGTAGCAGGCCCCGAAAAAAATGGCCCACCGTCTGCAGTTCCTTCCAGTGGGTACGCCGCACCTCTGACACGCTGTTGTAAAGAACGAGGCGCCCCATCGTGCGGTCCCCGTCACGCAGGCCGTGACTGATGCAGTTATACATCTCAAACTTTTGAATGATGTAGGGGTGCAGATCGAAGTCACGCGAGACACGGTTGCCGGCACGATCGACCTCCGACAAATCATTCGAGGAAAAGTCGAGGCGGGTTCCACGAAAACAGGCCCATTCGTGACTGTCTTCAAAACGTATGGGCGATTCTTCGCCGTCCTCGCGGCGCGTTGGGAAATGGCAAATCGTGTTGTAGTCGAGATCCTCGTCCCAGATCGCCAGAATCGCGCCCGAGCACTTCAGCCAACCCGCCAATTGCCGGAGCGCTCCCTCGACAGCCGCGACCATTTCGGCTTCTGATTGACCCTCTGCCTGTCGCAGCGCCGCCGAGACTCCTTGTTCCTTTCGGTAGCTCTGATGCGAAAAGTAGTAGGCGAGTCCGCCGCCGACGATCAGCAGCAACAGGAACGAGCCGTAAGAGAACTCGAAGTTCGAGGGGTCTCCCCGCGAGATCCAAACTGCGTAGAAGGCGAGCCCGACCACCGAGACCAACAGAATCTCTCGGGCGCCGTGCAGTAGGGCCGCTTCCGCCAACAGGAAGTAGAACATCAGCAGCGGGAACATGGCCTCGCCTGACTCGCTGAGAAATACGAGCGCAACGACCGCAACCAGATCGATGAACTGGATCGCGAGGCCATAGCTCCGCACCCGTGCCTGCAACGGGGGGATGGCGAGAAGAGCAGCGTAGACGAGAAACAGCCCCGTCGAGAACCACTTGATCGACGACGTGGACTCGACCTGAGGAAGGATCTCGACCGCGCAATAGGCGGCGGCGAGAAACAGCCGGAGTAGGCCGACGTGCCGGACGCGGCGTTCTCGGAACGCCAACTGTTCGCTAAAAGCTATGGTCGGCATGTCAGACCGAGTAATTCAGAAGCACCAAAGGGCAGTGGCAGCTTTGTGGCACATTTTACCTCAGAGCTCTGTTGCAATCTGCTCAGGCTAAAGCCCTAGGGCCGGACCTTAGCCACGGTCTGCCTCTCCCCGCTGCTGCCCGAGATAATGAGCGCATGATCCACATCAGCGAAGAGCAGGTCCGGGAAGCACTGCCGATGACGAAAGCGATTGACTTGGTCGAGGAGTCGTTCCGGCGGCTCGATGACGGTCGCGCGGTCAATCACCCCCGCCGCCGGGTGATGCTCGAAAACGGCGCTTGGCTCCACTATATGGCGGCCGGAGACAACGAAGACGGCTACTTGGCCACGAAGGTCTATGCAACCCGGCCGCGCGTCGGTGCACGCTTCGCGGTCCTGTTGTTTGACGCTGAGACCACGGAGTTGCTCGCAAGTATTGATGCCAACGCGCTCGGGCAGATTCGGACCGGCGCGGCGTCAGGCGTCGCGACTCGTCACATGGCCCACGAGAACGCACGGCGCCTCGGCATGATCGGCTGCGGGTTTCAAGCCGAAACGCAGCTTGAAGCCGTGTCGACGGTTCGCGACTTGGAGACAGTACGGGTCTACAGCCGATCGCCGGAGAAGCGGGAGGGTTTTGCGAAGAGGATGTCCGAGTGTTTGGGTCTGACGGTCCAGCCGGTCGATTGCGTGGAAGCAGCGGTGTCGCGGAGCGACATTGTCACCACGATTACCACGGCCCGCAAGCCGCTGTTCGACGCTGATATCGTGCCCCAAGGCTGCCATATCAACGCTGCTGGCAGCAATCATGCGAAGCGCGCCGAGATTGGTGCTGATACGGTCGCCCGAGCGGCGGTGATCGCAGCGGATTCGATCGAGCAAGCAAGGATGGAGGCGGGCGAACTGATTCAGGCTTGTGAATCCGGCGTACTCGCATGGGAGAAGGTCGTAGACTTTTCCGCCATTGCCTCCGGGAAGATCGCAGGACGCGAATCCACCGACGATATCACTCTCTTCGAATCACAAGGTCTTGCCATCCAGGATCTGATGGTTGCGGCCCATGTCTACAAGACGATTGCCCCGTAGTGGAGAGGCGACGGCGCGCGGTCGTGTGGACGGTAAGCTGAGAAAGTGTCCTGCCCATGGCTGACGACGAGACAGTGCGCAACGAGAGCGAGGGCTTTCCGAACAGCGATGCGGCCTTCGACCTGACGGGGGGCTCGCCGGAGCCCGAATTGCGCGAACTCATCGGCGACATGTCTCCTGATGAGTTCCGCCGCTTCGGCCATCAGGCGGTCGACTGGCTCGCGGACTACTTCGAGCACCCTGAGCGTTATCCGGTTCAGCCCGACGTCACGCCCGGCGCGCTCGTTGATGCGCTGCCTAGATCCGCGCCGGACCAGGGTGAGCCGATGGACCGCATCCTGGCCGATTTCGAGCGGCAGATCGTCCCGCACGTCACGCACTGGAACCATCCTGGGTTTATGGGGTACTTCGCGACGAGCGGGTCGATGCCGGGCGTTCTGGCCGAAGCGCTGATCGCGGGGCTCAACAATATCGGTCTGTTGTGGAAGACGTCACCGGCTCTGGTTGAACTGGAGCAAGTCACGCTGCGCTGGCTCGCCGAATGGCTGGGTCTTCCGAAGGACTGGTTCGGTATGACTCTTGCTGGAGCTTCGGTTGCGAGCCTCCACGCCGTCATCGCTGCCCGCGAAGCAGCGAAGGAGCAGGCCCGCGTGAATGGCAAGCGGTTTGATCTTGACAAGCTCACGCTCTACACGTCGGAGCAGGCGCACTCGTCGATCGAGAAGACGATGCTCGTGCTGGGGCTTCCGCGTGAGAACTGCCGCAAGGTCGGCGTTGACGATGAATTCCGGATGCGGGCTGAGTTGCTGGAGAACCTCATCCAAGAAGACCTCGCCGGGGGCTTTCAGCCGTTCTGCATCGTCGGGACGATCGGGACGACATCGACGACGAGTGTCGACCCGATCGCGGCGCTGGCCGACATCGCTGAAAGTCACTCACTCTGGTTCCACGTGGATGCGGCGTATGCGGGCGCGGCGGGCATCCTGCCGGAGAAGAGGCACTATTTAGACGGGTGTGAGCGCGCGGATACCTTTCTGCTCAATCCGCACAAGTGGTTGTTCACGCCGATGGATCTTACGGCGTTCTATTGCCGCCGGCCGGAAGAACTTCGTCAGGCTCTCTCGCTCGTGCCCGCCTATCTGCGGAGTGAGCAGGATGAGCGGGCGGTCAACTTCATGGAGTATGCGGTTCCTCTCGGCCGCCGCTTTCGCGCGCTCAAGTTGTGGTTCGTGATGCGCTACTTCGGGCGCGCGGGCTTGATGGCGAATCTGCGAGAGCATATCAGGCTCGCTGAGGGCTTTGGTAAGCGCGTCGACGAGCATCCGGATTTCGAGCGAATTGCTCTGACGCCGTTCTCGGTGGTCTGTTTCCGATACAAGCCCGCGGGGGTTGATGAGGGGCGACTCAATGCGATCAATCAACGCTTGATTGAGGCGATTAACGCGACGGGGGAGTTTTTCCTGTCAAGCACTGTTCTCCATGACCAGTTCACCTTGCGGGTGGCGATCGGTAACATCCACACGCGCGAAAAGCATGTTGAGCGCCTTTGGGAATTGATGCTGGAGAAGTCGAGCGAAGCTCTCACTTCTTGACCCCAAGTCTCTAACCAGTCGTGCACGGCTGATGCGAACGATCTAGAATCACGCTATGCATCGCCGCGATTTTATTCGAACTACGGCTGCCGCGGGACTCGCCGCTTGCGCCGAGCCACCCGAGCCGAAGCGCCCAACGAACGTTGTCTTCATCCTTACGGACGATCAAGCGCCTCATACTCTTGGTGTCTACGGCAACAACGAGATCCAGACGCCGCACTGTGATCGCCTCGCTCGCGCGGGAATGCTCTTCACAAATGCCTTCTGCACGACGCCTGTTTGTTCACCGAGCCGCGCTACTCTGTTCACGGGTCAGATCCCGTCGCAGCACGGCATTCACGATTGGGTCCGCGATGAGAACGAGGGAGAGAAGGCACATGCCTTCCTCTCAGACGAGGCCACTTTCAGCGAGGTGCTTGCCGCGAACGGCTACCGCGTCGGGCTTAGCGGCAAGTGGCACATGGGCGATAATGCACGGCCGCAAGAGGGCTTCGACTACTGGTTCGCGATGCCGACGGGAGGGAACCGCTATCAAGACCCGCCGATGTACTTCAGCGGCGAGAAGCGCGAGTACCCCGGCTATACGACCGACGTCGTGACTGACAAAGCTCTTGAGTTCATCGACGAATCGAAAGACAACCCCTTCTTCTGTTTTGTCTCTTACAACGCTCCGCACACGCCTTACTCAGGAACGCCCGAGAAGTATCTGGATCTGTATCGCGACTCTGCGTTTGAAACCTTTCCCGGCGAACCGCTGAACGAACCGATTGCTCATAGCCTCTCAAAGCGAAACGTCGGCAATCGCGAGAGTAAGATGCACTACTACGCGATGATCAGTGCGATCGACCACAATGTCGGGCGCATTGTAGGCAGGCTTGAAGAATTGGGGCTGACCGAGGATACACTGGTGATCTTCCTGAGCGATCACGGCTTCATGCTGGAGCATCACGGCCTTTGGGGCAAGGGGAACACGTCGTGGCCGTACAACATGTACGACGAGTCGATGTTTGTGCCAGCCTTCTTCCATCATCTCGGCTCAATCCCGGCCGGACGCACGAGCGGGATTTACACGAGCTTCTACGACTTCGCTCCGACGGTGCTTGATTACCTCGGGTTGCCGGCGCTCGACTCCGGCAAGCCGCTCGCCGGGCGCAGCTACGCGGGAGCGCTGCGTGGCGCCGAGTTCGAGTGGGACAACACTGTGTACGGCGAGTATCAGTATTGCCGGATGATCCGCGATGAAGAGTGGAAGTACATCCATCGTGTAGACGGCTTCGACAGCGAACTCTACGATTTGCGCAACGACCCGAAAGAGCGCCGCAATTTAGCCGAGAGCGAGGAATACGCCGACCAGCGGGCGAGCTTGAAACGCCGTATGGACGACTGGTTCACGAGACTCGACTGCGGCGACGAGAACATGTGGAGGAACGCTGAGCAGGAGAACCTGCCCAGCTACCGCCGCGCGACGACCCCAAGTGGATGACCGGTCTTCAACGTGTCTTTGCTAGTTGCTGGACTCAGCCGCGGGTGGCTCAAAGTACTTCGATAGATACCAGGTGAAGCGCTGTGAATTCCGAAAGAGCTGACCGAACAATTTCAATCGGTCCGTTACCTTTCCGTCCTCCGTCTGCCGCTGGAAACTTTCCATCGACACGTCCCAGTATTTTTTCTCCCCGCTTGTCTCAGCGATGTACGCCAGCCCAGGCGTTAACATCACCGCGTGGATCGGGCCATTTCGAAACAGGCGCTTCACGGGGTCCCACTCGCGAGGGTTGTCGAAAAGCCAATCCGCGGCCCGACGCATGTAACCCGGCATCTCAGCCCGCTCGGTGAACTGCGAAGCCTGCGCCATCCCTTCGAGAGCAATGCCGTACATCCATGACTGATGGCTGTACCCGCCTTGAAACAGCGGGTTCCACCGTACTCGTGGGTTCAGCGTTCGCAACCGTTCCTTGTCGCCGTCTTGCCAGGTGTGAACGGAATCGACGATCCAGTGAGCACGATCGAGGTACTTGCTGTCACCGAACACCTCGTACGCTTTGAGCACCGCGAAAAGGCCGTTGCCGATCGACCGTGTATTGTTGTCGATATCCAGGCCGTTGTAGTACACGCCGAAGTCCGACGACAAACGAGCCACATCGCGCGACCACAAATCCCCGGTCAGCAGATAGCGGTCAAACAAACTTTCGTTCTTGTAAGCGAACCAACTCACTGAGCTGATGAAGTCGCCATCCGAGTAGCGCACCCAGTGGTTGAGAGCGGGCGTCGTGCGCGGTACGCCGTCTCGACCGGGCTCGACTTCGTGGTGCGAGATCGCCACGTCCCCCAGATATGCCGCCGCTTCGATCGCCATACGGTACGATTCCATGTCTCCTGTTCGGAAGAAGTGCAGGAACAGGGCGTGCGCGAAATCGTAATACTGCGATTCCCAATGGATGCCGTAGTCCGGGCGGCTGTCATCGGGAATCAGCTTGTGCATGGCGTCGCCGAAGTTGAACACCCCGTACTCGTCGTGTTGTTCGCCGCGAAACTCGAAACTACGATCCCGCTTGGCGCGCACCGCCTGGCGGCTCTCCACGAGCCATCGGTCGTACTTCTCGACGAGTGGCCAATACTCCGGGCGGATGACGTTGGGTGATGATTCGGCGAGTCGCCCGAGTGCTCCCGTGTCGCGCGTGTACCATGCGGGAGGCGCGACTCCGTGCAGTGGATCGTTTAGCGCGGCGCTATAGTCCTTCCCATCAAACGCCAGCATCATCTCGTGGGTTTTAGCCACGCCGGTGTAGACGTTTTGCGGCTTTGCCGTGGGCGGAAACAGTTCGAGCCGGAGCGTATGATCTTCTTGGATCTCAAAACCCTTGGGGTAGAGTTGCCAGAACCATCGCATCCCCACACCGACCGAGCCCGCTTGGAACCAGCCGGGCCGTCGCGGTTCGGCCGATAACTGATCAACCCGTTCGGGCGTGGCGGCGTTCTCCAACCGGCCTTCCAAGCGCAACTCGTCGAGACGCACGAAGTCGCTCATCGCCTGCCCCTGACGGTTCACAAACGTATAGATCAAACGCACGTACGGGCGCCCTGCGTAGGCCACTATGCGTAGCTGATAGTCGAGCGCACGTTCCGTGCGGTTGAGCCAGCCATGAGAACCTGTCCGCTTGATGACGACCTTGAGCGGACTCTTCTCTTCCACTTCGAGCGTCGTCGCAGCCCAGTGGCCTGCACGGTAGATACGTTCGTCTGATCGCAAGACGATGTCGACGTCATGCAGGCCTGGCGCATCGAACAGCGGCCCGAGTCGCCGCACCTCGAACTGCAGCGGGCCGGTATCGACCGTGACGGCGTCACGGTCCTCGTTCACGACCAGTTTCGCGGATGGCTCAGGTACAGGCGCATCGGAAAGCCTCACCCGGTACAGCGCCTCGCCGTTCGCCGCGGCGTCAGCGGCGAAGTCCGTGTGGACCCATTGAATCGAACCGTCATCCCACCATCGGTTGACGGCTCGAAACGAGGCAGGCACGGGATCGCCATCCGCCCCGACTAGGCGAAGACGTTCTGTGTCCGTGATCAGGCCTTTTGGAAGCGGAATGCCAAACGTTACCGCTTCGCCCTGCCGTGCAACGCCGGCGAACTCCTGTAGTCGAATGGGCACATCGAGCGATTGCGCCGTCAGTGTGGCGCCGGCCAGCGTAAGGCCGACAAGGAGGAGACCCGATAAGGGCGTACAAATTGCTCGCATTTGGCGTATGTTAGCCGAAAGCAGAGCGGATCGGGTATAAAGGGTTGGCTGGCAGGACGCGGAGCGCGTCCCGGGCCTGTTGATACTGGGACTGCGGAGATCTCCGAGCCTTCTAGAGAGCCGGAGCCTGGAAGAGAACGATATCCGGCTGGACGAAAAGATCGGGGCTAATGCCACAAACTTGGCACGCCGGGGCGTAGCCTACGTTCAGGGCGGCGAGCCATTCCGTGACCTTGTTGGCGTCATCCTCGGACTCTTGGGTCGCGACCGCGAGGCGAGGCCGATGCTCCCGGATCGTGTTTCGGGCTCCGTCCAGAACATTGAGAGCGACTCCATGAGTAGCCATCTTGATGACGTCCACCCGTTCAATCTTCAACCCTTCGACAAGTGCGTCGATCTTTAGGGAAGCCATCGTTTCCGAGCTCGGCGTTTCATCCGGCGTGAGAATGACGCGTTGCAAGGAGGCGGTTCCCATCCCGGCGCTAGCCGATTTCGTGTCGTCCTCAGGGCGGATTACCAGCTTCCCTTCGCTGATGGCGTCCTTGAAATTGCGGCGGAGGCTTTCACGCAGCCGTGGGTCGTATTCCAGCGCTACGACCTTAGCCGCGCCGGCTTGCAGTGCTTCGCGAGCATAGGCTCCCGCTCCGGCCTTGCAATCGAATACAATGTCGCCCTCTCGAACGCGGAACGCGGACCCGCCATAGAGATCTACCCGCTGTTCGGCAATTGTGATGGAGAGCGCACCAATCTGCCCTTCAGGGATCCAGAACTTGCCGGAGCCCGTTTGCCAGAGTTCATAGCCTTCCGGGTCCGTTTCGATGAGGTGAAGAGCCCCTTGGACTTTGCCGATCGTCTTAACGAGGTTGTAGCGACGCTGTGCCG
>Ga0114999_10003692_pt1 | contig 19035 bp, 15 predicted proteins | sample ArcticOcean_MG_C_3_FD_89820 | JGI IMG/M metagenome (GOLD analysis project Ga0114999, IMG submission 89820) | Marine microbial communities from western Arctic Ocean - ArcticOcean_MG_CB8_126 | ecosystem: Environmental > Aquatic > Marine > Oceanic | place: Arctic Ocean: Canada Basin | collected...
CACGCCAGCCGTCCCCTGCCGCTTGATCCCGGACGCTGCGGACTCGATGCGTGGCACGAACCTGCCAAATATAAACTTCGCCAGCCGGCAACATAGTGGCCAAAATGTGGGGAATATTGGTGGGCCTGGCAGGACTCGAACCTGCAACCAGACCGTTATGAGCGGCCGGCTCTAACCAGTTGAGCTACAGGCCCGCCCGCAAGATGCGCATTCGACGGTGCGAGCGCAAGTCCTCTATGTGGCATTTGTTGATTTACCGGCGCCCCGCTGCGGCGGCTTGATGCAAATTAACGCCCTGGCCGTTCTGGCGCGCCACACTAGAGCCCATGGCAGTAAAAATTCTTCAGCGCCGGATGGTTGGCGACTGATTTGTCCAAGCTGGCTTTCATGATCTTCGCCCCCCGGCAAGGAGCAGCGCAAACGCTACATGCGCTCCGGAGGGACTTGAGAACCACGCGGATACTCCACATGCTGGGCGTATGCGCATACCACTCTTAGCCCTCGTATTTCTCGCCGCCGCGCTTGCATCAGGACAATTCTTGCCCGGCGGCTCAACGGCGCACGCCGAGGGCAACGGCTCGGCGGGACGGAAGATATTCAAACAATGCCGCAACTGCCATTCGGTGCGGCAGGAAAAATTCGGCACCTTTGGCCCCAATCTCTATCAAGTGGTCGGTCGCATGGCCGGCACGGCGGCGGAGTATACTTATTCACTGGCGCTGGCTGGTGCTGGCTTTGCCTGGACGCCAGAGCGGCTTGATCGCTGGCTGATGGACCCGCAAGCATTCCTGCCCGGCGCGAAGATAAAATATTTTCTCGAAAGCGCAGAAGCGCGCGACGACGTGATCGCCTATTTAATCGCCGCCGGGAACCGTTAGACCGGCGCGCGATCTAGCGGCGCTGCAGCGCCGGCCAGCCACTCCGCTACATCCGGCCACGGCGCCATTTCGGGTGCAAGACGATCGCGCACCATGGCGTGGTAGGCGTCAAGCCAGTCCAGCTCCTCGTCGTTCATCAGCGCCAGATCCACCAGCGCGCGGTCGATCGGCGCGAGCGTCAGCGTTTCGAACGCGAGGGTCGGGCGTTCGGCGTCGTCGAGGCCGGTCGCGGCGACGACGGTCACCAAGTTTTCGATGCGGATGCCATAGGCGCCCGCTTTATAATATCCCGGCTCGTTGGAGACGATCATGCCGGGCTCGAGCGCTGCCCGGCTCGGATGCTTCGAAATCCGCTGCGGCCCTTCATGCACGTTCAAATAGGCGCCGACGCCATGGCCGGTGCCATGGTCATAATCGAGGCCCGCCTGCCATAAGAACTGCCGCGCCAGACTGTCGAGCTGAGTGCCGGTGGTGCCGGCCGGAAAGCGCGCCCGCGCCAACGCGATATGGCCCTTGAGCACTCGGGTGAAACGGTCGCAGTACTCCGCCGTCGGCGTCCCGATGGCGATGGTACGGGTGACATCGGTGGTGCCGTCGAGATATTGACCGCCCGAATCCACGAGATAGAGCGAGCCGGCTTCGAGCGCCCGATCGCTCTCGGGCGTGACGCGGTAATGCACGATGGCGCCATTGGCCGCGGCGCCTGAGATGGTGTCGAAACTGGGTCCACGGAAATGCGCACCGCCGGCGCGGAATGAAGCGAGCTTTTCCACCGCCATCAACTCGGTGACACCTTCTGAGCCGTCCAACGTGGAGAGCCAACAGAGGAAACGGGTCAACGCCAGACCGTCCCTGAGATGGGCGGCGCGGATGCCGTTCAATTCCACCTCGTTTTTGCATGCCTTCGGCAGCGCGCAGGCATCCGGTTTTTGGATGATTGCAGCGCCGGCGCCGCGCAGCCGCTGAACCGCCCAGTCCGGCGCCGTGGCGGGATCGAGCATAACCGGCTTGCCGGCGGCGCCCAAAGAATCGAGCGCGTCGCCAAGCGCCTCAGGAGCTACGGAAGTGATTTCATTGCCGAGATGGGTGGCGAGTTCCGCTACCTGCTTGCGCGAATCGACGAACCACTGCACCCGGCCGTCCGCCTCCAGCACAACGAAGGATTGAGGCAGCGGCGCACATTCGACATCGGCGCCGCGAACATTGAGCAGCCAGGCAATCGAATCCGGCGCGCTCAAAAAGGCCGCCGCGGCGCCAGCCTGTTTCAACTGAACAGCAATATCGCGCCGCTTCTCAGCCGATTCACGCCCGCTAAATTGAATATCCTGAGGCACAATTGCTGCTAAAGGCCGGGGCGGCTGGGCGTGCCAAACCTCGTCGAGCGGGTTGGCGTCGCAAGGTTTGAGCTCGGCGCCACCGCGCGTGCACGCCTCGCTCAGCCGGTGCCTCTGATCGGCGCTGTGCAGCCATGGATCGAAACCCATCTTCATGCCGGTGGAAAGATTGGCCTCGAGCCACGAATAGGGCGGCGATTCGGTGATGTGATGGCGCTCATAAAGCGCGCCATCGGTCTGGTTTTCGATTTGCAGCGTGTAGCGGCCATCGGTAAAGAGTGCAGCCTTTTCAGCCAGTATGAGCGCAAGTCCGGCCGAGCCGGTGAAGCCGGCCAGCCAGGCGAGGCGGCGCGAGCGCCGGGCGACGTATTCACCCTGATGCTCATCCGTAAGCGGCACCACGAAGCCATCGAGGCCTTGGCGCCCGAGCGCTGCGCGCAAATCAGCGAGTCGCGCCGCCGACGCACCGGCCTGGCCGATGCCATCATCCTCCGCCGCCAATGTCTCGCGCAGCACCACAAGCTGCGCACGCAGTGTTTCATCGGCGGAAGGCACGACCAGACGCAGCCATTCGTTATCGTCGAGCGGACGCGGCGCCGCAGCAATCCCGGCCAGCAACTCTTTGACGTCGCTCAGCGCGGCCGAAGCGCCGGCCGCGCGCAAGAGTTCAACCAATCTGTCGTCGCCTTGGTAGGTGGGGACATTCTTGCTCATAGCGCAAAATGTACTAGCTCATGAATGCGTGCTTCAAGCGGCAATGTCAGCCATGAACCCGAAACAGGTCTGCCACAGCGGTCACAGAGAATGATCGAACGTTAGCGTGAGGTTGGTTCAGGGCAAGCGCGACGCGGGGAAACTGCGCGTCATTGTGCCTTTTAATGCTCATAGAGCACTTTCGGCGTTGACATGAGAAATTAAAGATGTATATACATATTATATGAGCAACAAACAGACCATCTTCAACGAACCGGACATTCGAATTTGCGCTTGCACGAATTTGCGGCGCGCCACACGAATGGTCACGCAAGCCTATGATGGGGCATTGCGGCCGGCTGGGTTGAGGGCGACGCAGTTCACATTGCTTTCCGTCATCGCCAAACGCGGACAACTTCGACAAAGCCATCTCGCCGAAATATTGGTGATGGATGGGACGACGCTGACTCGCAATCTACGGCCACTGGTCAAAAACAAATGGATCGAGATCGACCGCGACAGCGATCAGCGAGTGCGATTGATCTCAATCACGGCAAAAGGCCGGCGTGTCCTCGCCAAGGCCGTTCCCCTGTGGCAACAGGTCCAAGCGCGGTTCGTCACGGGACTCGGAGATGAGCAATGGTCGCATTTGCTAGCCGCTCTAACAAAATCGACCATAATCGCGCAGCAAGATTGACCCTTTTTTTGAGCAAAAAGATGTATCTACATTTAACTTGAATGGCAGCAAAATGACATTTCAAAATTCGGGAACTCTACCACGCAGCTCGCTCACGGGTGATCGACAAATCCCAAGCCTCTTAAACCTTTAACCGAGGAGTCAATCAAATGACTCACGTAATACCGCAGCAAATCTCCCATGGCATCGTTCTCGAACAGCCAAGTCTTACATCGCTGGTCGGCGTAAATGTGATACGCCGTACAGCGATTGTTGCCCTGGTTCTGGGCACCGCTCTAACGCTGGCAAATCAGGCCGATGCAATCTTCGGCGAAGACGCGGTCCAAATTCTACCGCTTCTCCTTGTTTTCATAGTGCCCTTCATTGTCGTAACGTTTTCACAGATCCTCGGCATGCGCCGCGCCCACCTGGATACGCGCGGTGTTCAGACATCTCCTCGGGAAAGCTTTGCCGCTACCGCTCTCTTGCACGCGATCCCGCTCAGGTCCGTGGCCATGGGCGCAATCGTCGGCTCGGCGAATACAGCGATTACGGTTCTCGCCGCGCTAACGGATGGGGCCGTCTTGGCCGATATACCGACTGCCCCGATTGGTCAGGCCTTTGTTCTTCCTGTGCTGTTCAGCATGATTTCCCAAACGATTTCCTATCGCCGCGCGGCACGTCGGATCGCCGAGCGGCATCAAAGAGAGGCCTTCGAAGCCTCCCAGCCAAGCACCCAGCAGACATGAATAGGCGGCGCTTGCATGAAACCAAACCGGCTAAGGCGCCGGATTTTTTCCAAAACCCAAATTGGCTCAAACTCAAACCAAGGAGAAAATCATGAGATACTCAGCGATTCTTACGGCAGCCATCGGTGCACTGGCACTGTTCACCATCGGCCAACCCAGTATGGTCCGCGCACAGTCGACATCCGGCGGCATAGCCGAGGATTTCCCCGTGCCGCCGCTCTATCCAGGCGGTGTCGTGCTCGAAACCCGCGAGCTCTCACCGGGTGTCTACGCCCTCGTCTCGAACAAGCCGCCGACTGACAACTCAGGATTCGTGGTCGGTGAAAAGGGCGTACTCGTTATTGACGCCCACATCGACGGCGACATGGCACGCCAAATCCAGGCCCGTGTGCGCGAGGTCACGGACAAGCCAATTCTGTATCTGGTCAACACCAACTATCACGGCGACCACACCTTCGGAAATTATGCCTTTCCTGAAGATACACGCATCATCGCGCATCGGCTCACAGCCGAACGTATGAAGGACTTCGAACATGAGAAGACACTCATGCTCGCCGCGGTCGACAATGATGCCAATATTTTGAGCGACACACGGCTCAGGTTGCCCGACATCACGTTCGATAAAACCTTGCGAATCGACCTCGGTGGGCGCGTCGTTGAGCTCTGTCACTTCGGCGCAGGCAACACGCCGGGCGATACCGTCGTCTATGTGCCGGAAGCGGAGGCTGCTTGGACGGGCAACCTGGTGCTCGGCGAGGGCATTATCCCTTTCCTCATCGAGGGCGGCGCGGTGGATTACCTCGCGACACTGGCTCATTTCGCGCAAACCATTGACGCGCGCACTATCATTCCCGGCCACGCGATTCCGACGACGGGCGCTGCCTTGGGTCGTTATCTCACCTATCTTAACGATCTTGTGCGTGAGGTGCGCGGTGCTCGGCTTCGGGGTCATACGCTGGAACAGGCGCTGAACAGCTACGCGCTGCCCTCCGCCTACGTCATTCCGGCAGACTCGCCGTTAGCGGCGTTCAGCGAGTTTAACAATGCCTTACACCGTTGGAACCTCCGCGTGACCTACGGCGAACTCGCCGGCGGCTGATTCCAAATACACCATCGAGCTATCGACCGGGCGGCACGTCGACCGCCCGGTCGTTCTATTCACGAGCCCCCAACTCAATAGGTCAACAACAGGGTAGACCACTCGCCTAGCCGGATGTGATCGACAGTGCGCAATCCTGCGTCGCCATATGTTTCCACAATTTCCGCCTCTTGGCTGGCCAGCAGCCCCGATAAAATGGCGATTCCCTGCGGCGCTAGATGGCGTACCAATTCGGGCGCCATTTGGCGCAGGGGATTGGCGAGAATATTGGCACAGATCAGATCATAGGGCGCGCCCTCTCCGGTCTCAGATGCGGCGAAGCCGTCGCTCTGGCATATCCGCACGCTGCCTGAGACGCCGTTCGCTTCAGCGACGGCTTCCGACACCGCCACAGCCGCCGGGTCGATATCCGCCGCCAACACATCCGCGCGGCCCATGCCGCCGCCGTCCCAGCATTTGGCGATGGCGACGGCGAGAATGCCCGAACCTGTGCCAAGGTCGAGCGCCTTCTGCACGCGGCGCGTGGAGGCAATACGATCAAGTGCCAGGAGACAACCGCGGGTCGAGCCATGTCTGCCAGAGCCAAAGGCGTTGCCGGCATTGATTGAGAGCGCGATGCGCCCGGGCGGCGGGTGCAAATAATCGCCGTGCACGACGAAGCGGCCAGCAAACAGCAACCAAACTTCGCTACCATATTTGGCCGCCCAATCTTCGTCAGGAACCAATTGGCATTCGATCTCTGGCGCCGCTAGATCAAGGCGGGACGCAGCTTCAAACACCAGCGCGGTCACGGCGTCGCGTTCTGCACTGTCGGCGCAATATGCGTAGAGCCGCCACAGCCGTTCCGGCGTTTCAGCAACCTCGCCGCCGTCCTCCAGCAATACCGTCGACACGGCAACCGCATGAGTTTCGAACTGCGCTTCAAACTCGCCGAGAAAAAATTCGGGCAGCGTCAGGCCGATGCGCCAAACCGCCACAATCGCAGCCTCATACCGGCTCGACGAAACGGTCGATGACTTTTTTATCGCCGGCCTTTTCGAAAGCAATACTCAGTTTGCTGCCCTCGACCGAGCGGATTCGGCCATAGCCAAATTTTTGATGAAAGATGCGGGTGCCGACGGCCAGGCTTCCCTCAGCGGGCTCTTTTTTCCAGATTTCAGCGTCGGCGCTGCGCTCAGTCAGGCGGGCACGAGCGCGGCGTGGCGGAAAACCGGATGCCCCGCCATTGCGGCCGGTTGAGGCACTTTCCATCGCCGACACCACCGGAAATCCGTCACGGTTGCGGGCTTCGCTGTGATCGGCCGGCAATTCGTCGATGAAGCGCGACGGCAAAGCGCTGACCCATTGACCGTGAATGTGGCGGCTGGCGGCGCTTAAGATATGCACCCGCTTGCGCGCCCGGGTGAGGCCGACATAAGCGAGGCGGCGCTCTTCTTCCAGGCCTTCAGCGCCGTTTTCGTCGAGCGCCAATTGATGCGGAAACAGGCCTTCTTCCCATCCCGGCAAAAAGACGCTGTCGAACTCCAGCCCCTTGGCGCCATGCAGGGTCATGAGGTTGACCATCTCCTCGCCGCGGCCTTCTTCGCGGTCCATGACCAGGCTGACATGTTCCAAAAATTCGCCCAGGCTTTCGAATTCCTCGAGCGCGCCCGTCAGTTCCTCCAGATTTTCCACGCGCCCCGGCGCCTGTAGCGTTTTGTCCTTCTTCCACATCTCGCGATAACCCGAATCATCGAGCACGGCATTCAACACATCCCAATGCGGCGCTTCCTCAGCCAATGCACGCCAGCCGTCGAATTGTTTCAGCAACCCGGCCAGAGCGCCGCGCGGCTTGGGCTTCAACTCATCGGTCTCGACCAGCATTTCTGCGGCGGCGTAGAGCGAACATTCAGAAGCGCGGGCGAGGTGATGCACGAGTTGCAGCGTGGCGTCGCCCAGGCCGCGCCGTGGCAGATTGACGATGCGCTCAAAAGCAAGATCGTCATCGCGCTGCCCCAAAACGCGCAGATAGGCCACCGCATCGCGAATTTCCTGGCGCTCATAGAAACGTAGGCCGCCGATCACCCGGTATGGTAAATCGATGGCGACAAAGCGTTCCTCAAAGGCGCGAGTCTGGAAGCCGGCGCGCACCAGAATCGCTATTTGCTCGATGCTTTCGCCGGCACGCTGGAGACTCTCTATCGCCTCGCCGACGATACGTGCTTCTTCATCGCCGTCCCAACATCCGGTGACGCCGACTTTCTCGCCGTCGCTATCTTCGGTCCACAAGGTCTTGCCGAGCCGCCCCGTGTTGTGCGCGATCAACCCCGAGGCGGCGCCCAATATGTGCCCGGTGGAGCGATAATTGCGCTCCAGGCGGACGACCTCAGCACCAGGGAAATCCTCTTCGAAGCGCAGGATGTTACCGACCTCGGCGCCGCGCCAGCCATAGATCGACTGATCGTCGTCACCAACACAACAAATGTTGTGGCGTGCGCGCGCCAATAGGCGCAGCCATAAATATTGCGCCACATTGGTATCCTGATATTCGTCGACCAGAACATATTTGAAGCGCCGCTCATATTCCGCCAGCACGTCCGGCTCGGCGGTAAAGATCGTCAGATTGTGCATCAGGAGATCGCCGAAATCCGCCGCGTTCACGGTTTTCAGGCGCTCCTGATAGTGCCGGTAGAGCGCGGGCGCTTTGCCGTTGGCGAAATCCGCGCCCGGAGCGCTGGCAACTTTATCCGGCGTCAAGCCGCGATCCTTCCAGCGCTGCACGATGATCGAGAGGGTGCGTGCCGGCCAGCGCTTCTCGTCAATGTCCGCCGCCCGCACGAGCTGTTTCAACAGGCGCACCTGATCGTCACTGTCGAGAATGGAAAAATCGGGCTTGAGGCCGACAAGTTCGGCGTGACGCCTCAGGATTCGCGCCGCCATGGCGTGGAAGGTGCCGAGCCACAGTCCCTCCGCCGGACGGCCGATAAGGCGCGAGACGCGCTCCACCATCTCACGCGCCGCTTTGTTGGTGAAGGTGACAGCGAGGATCTCGCCGGGAAATGCCTTGCCCTGATGCAGGATATGCGCAAGGCGGGTTGTCAGCACCCGGGTCTTTCCAGTGCCGGCGCCGGCGAGGACCAGCACCGGGCCGTCCACCGCGTCGACGGCAGCGCGTTGCTCAGCATTGAGCGACGTCAGATAGGTGGGTTCTGGCGCTATCGCGGGCGGCGCGGCGGGATTGTCTTCCACCGAGCCGGCAAGATCGAAGGGATCACTCATGTGCCGTTCAGGTCGCGAATCGGTAGCCACAAATATAACATCGCGGGCCCGCCATGCCACGCAATGAACAGAGAACAGGAGCGATTATCCGCTGCCGCCGTAAGTCGTGTGCCCAGGCCGTCTGTTACCCGCTAGCTATCAGTTACATTGCCCGATCGAGGCTTCCGGGCAGATTCTCTCGCCGTCGATCCAAGTCGCACCGCTGAGATCGGCCTTGAGGAAATCCGTGTCGTCAAGGGATGCGCCGGTGAAATCCGCACCGCGCAAATTGGCGCGGAAAAAGCGCGCGCGGCGCAAATCGGCGCCCTTAAACGAGGCGTTGGCGAGTTCCGAAGTGGTGAAATCCGCCCCGATCAGGCGCGCATCGTCGAACCGTGTGTTGTTGAACACTGCGGTGACAAATTTAGTCCGGCGCCCGTCGATGCCGGATAAGTTCGCGCCGGTAAAATCGCTGCGTGCGAAGAAGGCGCTGCGCAGGTCGGCGCCACTCAGATCGGCATTCTGGAAATTCCGGTTATCGAGACTGCAACGCTTCCAATTGACACCGGGAACCGGAGTATCGGTACAGCCCGCATTGGCCGCAGAAGGCAGCAGCAGAGCCGCCAACAAAACGGGCAAAACCGCCCAACCGAGAATTTTCTTCGGGACAAAGACCATTGTCTCATAGATGTACAGTGCGCGGCGGCGCCCGGAAAGCCCTAACTGCCGCCTTATATGCCGCCGCGCAGGAGGCCGAAGGGCCGTACCAATGCGGCGTGACGCGCTATGCCTTCATGCGCTGCCAAAATGTCGCTCAATATTGCCAAGGTTTTTTCGGGCAATGGCTCCGAACGCCGCGCGCCGAGATCAACATGCACCAGCACCCATTCGTTCAGTGCCGATATCCATCCCTCTTCGCCGTGCAGCAATTGCAGGCAAACGTGAATGCGCTTGGAATCATAGGCGACCAATTGAGCGGTAACTTGGATCGGCGCGCCCAGAGTGAGTTCGCGGACGTAAATAATCCGTGTGTCGAGCGCGAACGTGGATTTGTTGGTCGCCTTCATGTAGCTCTCGCCAACGCCAATAAGGGCACCGAAGGCATCCATCGCGTGATCGGCGGCCATTAGGTAATAAGCCACATTCATGTGGCCGTTATAATCAATCCATTCGGGACGGACGGTTGCGCGGTAAACTTCCAGCGGCGCGTCGATTTTCATGAATTCAACTCTAAGTTTCTTCGTTTCGTTCAGCCGTCGGCGCGCCTGCGGGCGCTAACGACACGGATGACGTTCAGTTTGGTGAGCCAGGCCACCGTTCGGTGGGCCAAGCCCCGGCTTTCGGCCGGCATTTGGTTCAGCAGCGCGTCGATTTCGCACTCCCCCAACTCTCCCAATTGCGATAGCAGCTTGTCGGTTTCCTCGCCCGACAGAAATAGATATGGCGCGAACGATACGATGGGATTTTGCCGAATCGCCTTGAACCAGGTTCCGGCGGCGCCCGGGTTGAGCGCGATCCGCGCTTTGCCGTCCAATAGAGCGGTCGGATACCCGGCGAACAGGGCGAACGGGTCGTTGCGCAAAGGGTGCGCCGGTCCCTTGTCGGGTCGGGGCGCAACGATTGCGGCGGACCGCCGCCGCGCCGCAAGGGAATCCCAGAGGGCTTGATAGGAAGCAACGACCACCGGCCAATCAAATTTTTCGCTGGCGTGCTTGCGCCCCGCCTCACCCATGCGGCGACGCAATTCAGCGTCTTCAATGAGACGCAGAAATGCTTTGGCACAGGCCCCGGCATCGACGCTAGTGCACAGGCTCGCATGGCCAAGATAGCGATCATAGCTATCCAAGCCGGCAGCATGACGGAAAGCGATGTCGCCGCCCAGTCCGGGCGGCAGGGAGACGGTGGGAACGGCAATGCCGGTTTTGCCATCGACGATGGTATCGCGGTAACCATTCCAGTCGGTCACCACCACGGGGAGCCCTGTTGCCATGGCTTCGAGCGGCGTCAATCCGAAGGTTTCCTTAATATTATCGGACAGCGAAGTGAAAATATCGGCGGCATACCAAATCGATTCGCGGACATGCTCGTCACGGCCATCCAAGAATATGGCGTTGATGGACGGACAAATCGTGCGCGCGCTATCAGCAAAGGCTTTTTCGATGGAATCGTTGGCGAACCAGCCCGCCTGAATGAGATGTATCTTGCGTTTACTCTCGCGTGCCGCATTTTCCAGGCCGAGATACATCGGCAGCGGGTGCGCCTTGGCGTGATAGCTGAGCCGGCCCATAAACAGCACGACGATATCGTCTTCGCCGATGTCATGGCGCGTGCGCCATTCCTGGCGCCAGCCTTCTGCCTTGCCCTCGGCTCTGAGCCCGGCGCAATCGACGCCGAGCGGGATCACCGGAAGCTGAACCGGCGCGTTCGCCAATCCGCGGGTGCGCTCATTCAGATATTCTTCCCAGTCTTTCAGCACATGGCGAAAGGTTTCCCGTACCGCCTCGGACGTGCAGATCACCGCGTCCCAAGACTGATAGGGGGCGACCATAAGATCGCCGATACTGTCCATAATGCTTTCGGAGGCCGTGGTGTGGGTGATGCCGCACACGCTATAGCCGCGCGGATCAAATTGTCGGCGCTGCCAGACTAAATCCGCTGTGTTGGGTCCGGGCACGAACAGACAGCCGGCTTTGGCCAAATCGTCCGGTTGCTGGTGCGAAATCCACTGTGTCGCGTGTTGCGCGCCGGTGAGGGCGGCCACACGCTGCTGAAAATTCGCAAACATGGCTTCGGTCTTGCTGTAACAATAGAGCGGTGAGGCACCGCCGTGCTCGGCATACGCCCTTAAGAACGCTTCGCCAGCGGCCTGGCGTCCCATGAGTTTGCTGCCCGAAGTATCAAACCCCTCGGGATGATAATAAATTGCGGCGGTGGCCCGCATGCTGCCTCACCCCTCTCGCGCGCGAATTTAGCGCGTTCGGGCGGATCATAGCCGCGGGGCGTGCTCCATCAAGCAAATTGCGGGATTGATAAATGAGGCATGGGCCGAAATGCCGAGCGCGGCCAGCGACAATCCCGCGGCAAAGTGGAGTTCAGTGAGTTGCCGCCTGGTTTTCGATACGCGCTGTGCGGCGGCCGCCAACAGGTACCGATGCGCCGCCGCCAGATTTCAGCTCGTCCACGCAGGAATGAAGAAGCTTTATTTCCCGCACATCGTCACGGTCAAAGGGAATAATCTGGCTCAGCTTGTTTTCCGCCAGGTCGATCAAGGTTTCGATGGAACGTTGCGAGAGCATGTGTCGAGCCTCCTCTATGACGCCGCTGGTTAAGGTTAATAACGTCATTTTAGAGGTCGTACATTTAAGAGATAGTTAACGACGCACACATTAACGACAGGTGGTCGAAAATTCCATTCGACGGTTGCCGATCGGTCACAAATCGGCGTCGGGTGGGCGCCTCTAGGGCCTAAGAATCGCCGAGACGCTCTGCGACGACGCGCTCGATGGTTGCCTTCAGATCGGACTGCGATTCCATCAAGTTGCGGAATTCGCGCGCGCTCAGCATCAATATCTGGCAATAGCTAAGCGCCACCACATCGGCGTTGCGCGGCATGTCGCGCACCAGGGCGATCTCACCGAAGAAATCGCCGCTTCCGAGTCGAATGGGCGCGTCGCCTATTTCGACTTCCAGAGCGCCGGTGGAGACGAAGTACATGGCGTCTCCGGTCGAGCCCTTGGTGATCACTTTTTCGCCTGGCAATACCAGACGCGGACGCAAGAGAGCGACAATCTGGCGGATGCGCGCTTGGTCGAGGTCCGCGAAGAATGGCACTTTAGCAACCATGATCTCGGGCTTCAGACCAAGATCGAGTTCGGGCATGGTTTCGAAATCGCGTGCCCGGCTATCAAGATCCTGAATCAAATTGCCGTAAACATCGGGGCTGATCAGTTGCTCGGACAGCATGCGACGGTAATCCAGATCCTCTAGGCGCACGGCCACCCGGCCGATATGACATCTTTGTACGGCATCGAAATATTCCGGATATTGCAATTTGAGTGCATCCAGCGCCGTATCCGTCGCAATGGCGCGCTGGCGAATAATCTCTTCAAGCCGGTTGGCAGCCTCGGCCCCAAGCAGGCTTTCCATGCTGTTGGCGGTCACGGCCAGCAACTGACGCAACCCGGTTTGCGTGGCGATCAAGACTTCGAAGCGCTCAGCGAGCTGGTGTTGCAAGGCGCCGGTCAATCCGAATTTGCGTTGCATATACATCGCCGTGCGGAAGCCGAAACCGAAGCCGAGTTTTTGCGCCACCGCTTCTTTATAGCCGGTAACGCCGTCTGCTTTCATGCCGTCTTCGAGCGTGTCAGTGCCGTGCAGCAGGGCGCGCGTGATATCGTCCGAAGCGACACCGTCGGAGAAGCGCTTGAGATAAATCTCACGCTCGCGGTTGACCAATGTGCCGAGGCCGATCTTCACACGGTCTTCTTCGGGGAGCTCGGCGGTGTTCGCCATTTGATGCTCCAGCGCGTCGAGCCGCTTGGTGTAATCGTCGGATATTTCGCCGGCCAATTTCTCAGACACTTGTTGGGCCTCCGCGACATCGTGAATTTCGTCGCGGATGCGGCCGAGTGAAAGCGCCATCACCCGGTCGCGCACCGCAAGATCGGCGGGTGACAGCTTGTCCAACCCGAACATCGCCATCACAAAGCGGATCGTCGTCGCGTTGATGAACAAGGTGATCAGCACGAAACAGGTCACCAACACGACGATAAAATTCTTCACCTCCTGATCGATTCCATCGGCCTCGAAGATGACAAGCGCCAACGCCAGCGATACCGCGCCGCGCAGACCGCCCCAAAACATGATGGCTCTAAAGGCGCCGCTCACATTAGCGCTGAGCTTGGCCCGGATCATCAGCGGCAAGATACCGAACAGCACCGCGAAGCGGGCGGCAAAGGCGACGGCGACAAGCACCACCAGCCAAACAGCCTGCTCGCCGGTGAAATCCTTGAGCACCTTCGGAACCAGGATGCCGACCAGGAAGAAAATCAGCGAGTTGGCCCAGAAACCGAGCTGTTCCCAGGTTTCGTGCAGCGCGTGCCACGTCGCCGGCGATACCTTGGTACGCCCGTAGGAGCCCATCACCAGGCCGGCGGTCACCACCGCCATGACGCCCGAAACATGCAGATAGTGCTCGGCGATCAGGAACGAGAGATAAGCAAGAACAACGGTCAGCGTCACCTCGACGAGCGGCAAGTTGCGCATGGTGCCTATCAGCCAGGCCATGGAGCGCGAGGCCACAAGGCCGACCGCAATGCCGCCGAAAAACACTTTAATGAAATCCACCGCCGCTGAACCCGCCGACGCTTCGGCGGTGCCCGCCATGACAGCGGCAAGAATGATAAACAGCACGATCGCCGTGGCGTCGTTGAACAGGCTTTCACCCTCGACCAAGATGGTCAGGCGCTTAGGCGCACCGAGATCCTTAAAGATCGCCACCACCGCCACCGGGTCGGTTGCGGAGACGATAACGCCAAGCAGCAAGCAGGCGACAAAACCGACGCTCGAGATCGCTTCCATGGCGAAACCCACGGCGAACGTCGAGATCAAGAGGCCGATCACCGCGAGTATCAGGATCGGTTTAATGTCCTTCATCAAGTGACGCACATTGATGCTCATGGACGATTCGAAAATCAACGCCGGCAGGAAGAGGAAAAAAACCGCTTCGGAAGTGATGTCGAGATTCTCGATGGCGTGCAGGAAATCGCCGGCGATGCCGGCGTTACTCTTATCGGGAATGACCAGCACGATGACGCCAAGCACCACGCCGGCGGCGGCGAGCAACACGGTGAAAGGGAAATTCAGGCGTCGCGCCACCGGCTGCAAAAGACTGGCGATCAGCAGCAGAACAAACAGGCCAAGCACGACTAGAAAAAGATGTAAGTCCATAGGTACTCCCCCGACTCCCGGAAACTCCAACAATTCATCGCTGCGTCACATATGTCAGCGTGCGCCACAGCGTGTCTGTTTTTCTTGGATTGGATGCTATCACTCAGCACGCCCAGTGCAATAGGGCAAATTCTGGCCGCACGGGGAAAGGCGGCGCGCATGGGAATCTGTTGCCACCGGCGAAATGGCACGGTAAGGGGAATACAGGTGGTCCGGCCCAAATTCCGACGGGTTTCGGAATAACCGTTTAAAAATAATAGGTTGAACCGCCACGCGAACCAATTCGAGGGTACCGACAGCGATGCAGGGCGGTAAAATAGTCTTTATCACGCATTCGGAACAAGCCGACCCGGGTGCGGTGGAGGCAGCGCTGCAGGCGCGCGGCTATGAAACGGAAATTTGCTGTCCATGTCTCGGCGACACGCTGCCAACACTCAAAGACGGCAAACCCGAAGGCTACGTCGCTGCGATCATTTTGGGTGGCGCGATGGGGGTGAACGATGCCGATGAGATGGATTTTATTGCCGACGAACTTGTATGGGTCAACGGCCAACTCGAGAACGACGCGCCGATTCTCGGCATTTGCCTCGGCGCGCAAATGATTGCGCACGCGCTCGGCGCTAAAGTGTGGGTGCACCCGGACGGCGCGCACGAGATCGGCTATCACGAAATAAGCGCGACACCAGCGGGGCGCGGACTATTCCCCGAGCGTCTGTCGGCCTACCAGTGGCACCGCGAAGGCTTTGACCTTCCGCACGGCGCTGAGCTGCTCGCCACCGGCGGAGACGCCTTCTACAACCAGGCGTTCCGCTACGGTAGGAACGCCTATGGCGTACAGTTTCACCCGGAAATGATTCCGCAAACGATGGAGCGCTGGATCACCTCGGAAAAGGGCTCGCCACAGCTCGTGTTAGCGGGGGCGCAACCGGCGGCGGAACAGCGTGCCGAAGCACCGCTACATGATCCGCTCGTGCGCCGCTGGCTAGAAAATTTTCTCTCCGTCTGGCTCGACCCGCCGGACCAGGGAGATAGCGCGGATTAATTCGCGCCGATAACACAACGAAAGGATCGCCCGCGGTGCAGCTCGGCAAGACATTGGCGGCGATGCCGTCATCCGGAATTCGAGACACGTTCAACCGCATCGCCGGCATGACCGATGTCATAAATCTGGCTCCCGGCGAGCCCAATTTTCCAACGCCACCGCACGTTGTCGCGGCCGCCAGCCGGGCGATAGAGGCCGGGCATACCAAATATGTGAGCAACGCCGGCCTGCTCGAGCTGCGCGAGGCGCTCTGCCGCAAACTAAAGGCCAACAACGGAATCCCCGTCGACCGGGACGAGATTGTCGTCACCCATGGCGCGATGGGCGCCCTCTATAGCGCGTTTGTCGGCCTTATCGAACCCGGCGACGAGGTCCTGCTGCCCGATCCGGCGTGGCCGAATTTCACCATGATGGCGACCTTGCGTTCAGCCGTGATCCGGAGCTATCACCTGACAGCCGAAAACGGCTTCCTGCCCGATATCGATGAACTTGAAGCACTGGTTGGCCCGGCCACCAAACTGCTGTTGATCAACACGCCGCTCAATCCGATTGGCTCGGTGATCCCGCGCGCGCGTATGGCCGCGCTCTTGGATTTCGCCGCAGCGCACGATCTGTGGATTATCTGCGACGAGGCCTACGAAGCCTTAACCTATACCGACAGCTTCGTGAGCGCTGCGTCGCTAGGTCACAGAGACCGTCTGATTGGCGTTTACAGCTTCTCCAAATCCTACGCCATGACCGGCTGGCGCATTGGCTACATGGTGGTGCCGCACGAGATCGCACCGGTTCTCGCCGATCTGCAGGAAGCAATGATTTCCTGCGCCAGCACACCCGGCCAATGGGCCGCCTTGGCAGCACTGGAAGGCCCACAAGATGTGGTAACTGAAATGCGCGAGGCCTATTCCGCGCGCCGCCAACTGGCGCTCGATGTGCTCGGCAAACATGGTGTTACGGCACATCCGCCGGACGGCGCGTTTTATCTTTGGGTCGATATTCGCGGCGCCGGCGTGGCGAGCCGGACATTCGCCGATCAGCTGTTGGAGGACGACCGGGTTGCGGTCGTGCCCGGCCTCGATTTTGGCCCCGGCGGTGAAGGCTATGTGCGCGTGTCGCTCGCCGCGGCACCCGAGGCCATCCGCGAGGGGCTCGAACGACTTGGGCAGTGCCACACCCGGTTCGCCGCCGATGCCAGCGCTGAGGTGCGCCGCGCCGGGTCGTGAATCGGGTGAATCGATGGAGGAAGATTATATGAGCGAAGACAAAACAGACGAGAGCTGGCGCGGTAGAGTCGGCAAGCTGAGCAGGGACGAAGTCGATCAGTTCCTTGAAGGGCCCAATCTTGCGCGCATCGCATGCCTCGACGCGAAGGGTTGGCCCTACGCCATTCCGTGCTGGTACCAATGGGATGGCGAATCCATTTGGTTGGTGGCGCGGGCCAAATCGAAATGGGCGAAATTCTTGGTGGCGGAACCGCGGTGCGCGGTAACGATCGATGAATCCTCCTTCGCTGACGCTTCTGAAGATCCTGCGGCTGGGGTGCAGCGCAATTTCGCCGCCCAATGTCAGGCGGTGATCGTGGAACAGCCGAATGTCGGCGGGCGCTGGGTCGAGATCGCGCGCAAGATGGCGCTGCGCTACTACGGCGTAAACGGCCCGAGCTATCTTGAGCCGACCATGAGTTGGAAGCGCTGGCTGATCCGCCTCGATCCGGTAGAGACGTGGACCTGGCAGGGCATCGCCTGGCCAAAAACCTACCTTGAAGGCGACGCGGTCGCGCGCTAAACGCGCGCGGGACGAATATGGCGCGCTAAACGCGCGCGCGAGACATGGCGCATTGAGCGAAATATTCATGCTGGCACCCAAAAGCGATTTCATCGGCCTTGAAGGCGTTACCCATCTAGCGACAGGTGGCGAGCCCCCCTTGCTCAAATCGCACCGCGAGGCGTTTGAGGCATTTGCCAGCGACAAGGCGCGCGGCTTTGATGGCTACCGAGCGCACTGGGCTATCGGCGAAGACGTGCGCGGCCGGCTGGCGGCGCTGACCGGCCTCGCAGCCAATGATTTTGCCCTTCTCGGCAGCGCTTCGGCCGGCATCGCCTCTGTGCTTTCATCGATCGACTGGCGGAGCGGCGACAACGTTGTCACATCGTCACTCGAATATGCGTCCGGCCGTTATGCCTTTGCCCGCCTCGCCGGACTCGACGTCGAAACCCGTCTCGTTGAGCCTGCTGGTTGGCAGGTCGAACTCGATGCTCTCGTCGCCGCGTGCGACGCACGAACGCGCATCGTCTATGTCAGCCAAGTCAGCTATCTGACCGGCCAGGCGCTCGACATCGCCGCCCTGTCGGCGGCGCTCAGGCCGCGCGGTATCGCCTTGCTGGTCGATGTCAGCCATGCCCTCGGCGTGGTGCCGGTCGATGGCCGGCTCGCCGATTTCATCGTGTGCGCCGGCTACAAATGGTTGCTTGGCACCCAAACCGGGATTCTCGCCTGGAACCAGGCAAGTTGGCCCGAATTCGAACCGCTGAACATCGGCTGGAATTCGGCCTCGCAAGGACCGACACCGGCTTCCTACACGCTGAAGGAGGGCGCCGCCCGCGCCGAAGCGGGCAACCCGAATCATCTCGACGTCTATCTCCTGCGCACGTCGCTCGCCTATCTCGGCGATATCGGCATCGATCGCATTGCCCGCCACGCATGGGCGCTCGGCGGCACTCTCCGGGACGCCCTGCTCGATCTCGGCCTCGAAGTCACCACACCGGCAGAACCGGACGCCCGCGCCGGCAACATCTGCTTCACTCATCCCGCCGCCGCGCGCCTGATGGCACTGGCCGCGCAGGACGACATCCTGGTGTGGGCGGACAACGGCCGCGTCCGCCTTTCCGTGCATGCCTTTGTCGATGAAGACGATATCGCCCGCGTGCTGGACCGCCTGCCTGAATATTTGCGCGAAGCCGGCTGACCGCTGCGCCCGACTTTACAATCCCGAAGCGCACGCTAGATTAAGCGCCAGCGCACCGCGCCCAAACACCAACGCACCCGTAGCTCAGCTGGATAGAGCGCTGCCCTCCGAAGGCAGAGGTCACAGGTTCGAATCCTGTCGGGTGCACCATTTCTTTATTAATATCAATGTATTATGATGCTCAAGAACTGAGCGATTATTTAGTTCTCTATTTGCACACTGTATACACACGAGAACGCTGGTAATTGAGTGGCTGGCGCCGGTACTATCCTTACTCCATTTCCAGCTTCAGCCACTGCTTCAACATTGCCGACGACCCACTGTAGACGACCGAGTCAAGGGCCGCGCAGAGCCACGCGCAACGTAGTGAGCATGGCGAGCACGGGCGTAGCGGACCCTTTACGCGGCGGCGGCGC
>Ga0114999_10003694_pt1 | contig 19027 bp, 13 predicted proteins | sample ArcticOcean_MG_C_3_FD_89820 | JGI IMG/M metagenome (GOLD analysis project Ga0114999, IMG submission 89820) | Marine microbial communities from western Arctic Ocean - ArcticOcean_MG_CB8_126 | ecosystem: Environmental > Aquatic > Marine > Oceanic | place: Arctic Ocean: Canada Basin | collected...
GCAACCAGCGCAAATGCTACAAGTACCGCCAGTGCCACTGGGAAGCGCAACATACTCCATACTTGTCGCAAGCGTGCTCTTCGCCAAGGAAGCATGGGGGCAACAGCCATGAGGAGCAAAAGGCACAAAATCAACGGTCCGTTCATACGATTATAAAAAGGAGGTCCGACCGACACCATTTCGCCAGTGAACAGGTCTGCTATCAATGGAAATATAGTCCCCCACAAGGTAATGAATGCTATGGCTAAAAGCAGTAAATTATTAAATAGAAATGCAGCTTCTCTGGATAACAGTGATTCTAGTTTCCCCGCATTGTCTTGTTTCGAAGATCGGAAGACCAACAGAATCACAGAGCCGAAAAGGGTAAGCGCCATAAAAAGCAAGAAAGTCCATCCCATGGCAGACTCAGCGAACGAATGTACCGAAGGAACAGGACCTCCCCGATTCAAAAACATGCCAACTTGAGCAAGCGAAAATGCCATTATGGCAAGAATCAAGTTCCACGTTCGAAACATTCCTCGTTGCCTTTGTATGACCACGGTATGGACAAAAGCAGTCATAACCAACCATGGCATAAAAGCAGAATTTTCGACAGGGTCCCAAGCCCAATACCCACCCCATCCTAATATCGTATATGCCCACCACGCACCCAGCATCAGGCCAACCGTAAGAATCAACCAAGAGATCAGTCCCCACGTCCGTCCGTGCTCCACCCAAACATCGGTACCGCTCTTCCCGGCCATCACTGCCCCCATAACTATGCTAAACGGAGCAACAACAGAAATCAGTCCGGCCATTTGCATTGGGGGGTGGAAAAACATACCCAAATGGACTAACAGAGGATTCATACCGTCTCCATCCATTGGAACAACCGGAAGTTTTTCGAAAGGGTTGGCATAGAACACCAAAACGAAAACAAAAAAACCGAGCATAATTGACAAGATCGTGGCGGTATATCCACTGATGTCACGTAAGCTTTTCCTTAAATGATAAAGAACCGCAACCACGAGCAGTGATAGTATGAACGTAATGTAGAGCATTGATCCTGCGTTGCCTGCGTAGAAGGCGACCCAGGTATACATTTTCGGCATTGCAAGGTCACTATTTTCCGCCACGTAGCGAATACTGAAATCATGAGTAATGAATGCGTACACCAAAGACGCTGTCGCAACCATTAAAAGTAGTGGGGTGGTGTAGAGTCCGTATACGGCGCTATCTACAAGAAAATCCATTTTCCGTATACCTCCTACCGCTGAAGCAACACAAGCGTACAGTGCAACTGTAAGAGTTAGTATCAATGTCATGTAACCTAGTTCAGTCAATCAGTCCTCATTCCTTGCCTCACTCCTCTCAGAGGAGTCCAATTCTTCACTTAAAGAGATCTCTTGGACAAGAAGGCCTTCGCTGTTATCGCGTGTCACCTTTCCTCGCAACACCAAGATCAAAACAGTCAGAGCCAGTAGGACACCCACTGGCGGAACTATCCACACTAGCAACGACACTCCCTCAGTCTGCGGCTCTAAGAGAACACTGCTGCTATATCGTTCCACGAAATAATCTAGTATTTGCTTATCAGCCCAGCCTTCTTCAATTTTCACACGTATAATCGACTTCATCTGATAGGCCAACTGTGTTTGCGACTGATCAAGCGATTCCCCTGGACACACGGGACACATCAGTGACTTATCAAGAGCGATCGCTCTTGTTTCGTAACTTGCGCTGTTATCTCCGCCACCCTGACAAGCCCCCACCACCATGCACACCACCAAAGCGAACCAAATGAAAGCTAGTCGAACCACATTCAAACCCTTGAGATAATCATGCTTCATTAGAATCGATTGAAGAAGTGAGTTCATATCTTTCCGTCTGTGCCTTCATGGGAACTACGTGCGTCTGTAATATGTCCAATAGTGGGCCGTTCTCCAACAAATTTCCTTCGATGGTAGTATGAAATGGCAGCTTGAATTAATACAGCAAAGGGACCATCAACGGCCCCCTTTGCATTTCGTTATCTACTGTCGATGGCAATTTCCTTAAGGTGAGACAGCCTGCCGAGCCTGCGAGAGAACCTCGGAAAAGTCACTAGGCTTGTTCACAGCCATATCAGCTAGCATCTTACGATTTAGGTCGATACCTGCTCTCTTAAGTCCTGAAATAAGCTGACTGTAGGTCATGCCCTCTTGTCGGGCAGCGGCATTGATCCTGGTTATCCAAAGTCGACGAAAATCACCTTTGCGCTGTTTCCTGTGGGCATATGCATACATCAACGCATGGATCAAGGATTCATGGGCTCGCTTATACAGTCTGCTCCTGACCCCTAGATGTCCCTTCGTCTGATGTAGGACGCTTTTATGCCGACGTTGCTTTGTAACTCCTCGTTTTACCCTTGGCACTTCTTTATTCCTCCAAGCCTATAGCGTCAATAATCTTAATGGCGCAAGAATATTTATCTTAGCATCTCTAATCCACTAGATAAGCCTACCCAATGCTAGGCATACGGAAGCAATCGTCCTAGCTTTTCAACATCACGATTATGCACCACTTGGGTTTTGTCAAACATCCTCTTTGAGGAAGGTCGCTTATTGCGACGCAGATGACTACTGTGTCCCTTCATCCTTAGGAATTTACCACTACCAGTTGTCCTAAATCGTTTTTTTGCTCCGCTATGGGTTTTCAGTTTGTTTTTCATCCTGGCCTCTTTCGTCAGCCGTGGCTGGTCTGCCCTGCTGATTTACGGAAGCAGGAGCTAATGTTATTGTTAGGAGTCTGCCCTCCATCACTGGTGGCCTTTCAACTTTAGCCATATCTACCAGAGACTCAGCCACCGTCTTCAGTATGCCAACCCCAATTTCAGGATGCTCTCGCTCCCTGCCTCGGAACATGACACTGACCTTGACTTTGTCTCCTCCATTGAGGAGTTTCCTTATAATCCTGACCTTAGACTCGATATCGTGGGCGCCAATACGCGGTCGAAAGCGCATCTCCGCCAATTCTACTGTCTTTCGTGTCTTCCTAGCTTCGCGATCCCTCTTAGCTTGCAGATAGCGAAATCTACCATAATCAAGAAGTCTGCATACTGGAGGTACTGATCCTGGAGCCACTTCAACGAGGTCAACGCCACGCCCCTCCGCCAAACGAATGGCTTCTTGGGTGTTAAGCACACCTATCTGCTCTCCATCCTCACCAACCACCAGTACTTGAGGAACCCTTATTTGGGAATTCACCTTATATTCTCGCGGAATATCCACCTCCCAGAAATAAGTATTCTAAGAAAGAAACGATATCATATCTAGCAGCACCGGTCAATGTGGTGATGATTGTCACGATCCGAGAAGCAACTAGATAAGAATTATCCATTTTTCGCCAGAATTTGTCCTAAGTCCCAACTTCGTGAACTGGCGGTTTCCAGTAAAAGTGCTCCTATTTCCTCTTTACTCAGCGCTGAGACCGACTCCCCAGTCCTAAATCGAAGTGTTGCCTGATTTTGTTCCATTTCTCGATCGCCGATAACAATCATATAAGGAGTTTTGAGAATTTGGGCATCGCGTATCTTGGCAGCCATTCTATCGTTCCTTGCATCAATATCAGCACGGATCCCCTGAAAATGAAGGAAGTCGAGAATCTCAGAGCAATATTCAATGTGCCTATCAGCAATTGGTATGATCATAACTTGCATTGGGGCCAGCCACATGGGCAAAGCTCCGCCACAATGCTCAATAAACACTCCTAGAAATCGCTCCAGAGAACCTAGCATAGCCCTGTGAATCACCACAGGACGTTGCTGATTCCCTTCTTGATCGACAAAATTCAAATCAAAACGCTCTGGCAAAGAAAAATCGAGCTGAATCGTTCCGAGTTGCCATTCACGTCCCAGGGCGTCAGAGACGAAAAAGTCTATTTTGGGACCATAAAACGCCCCCTCCCCATCCACAGACTCGTACGCTAGCCCAATTTCCCCAAGTACATCTGTCAGTTCCTGTTCTGCACGATTCCAGAGCAAGTCCGATCCTACTCGATCTCCAGGACGTAAGGATAAGATTGGCGATATTTTAGTGAAACCGAACCCCTCGTATGCCTCCAGCAACATAGCGATAAAGTTACTCACTTCTTGACCTATCTGATCTTCCGAGCAGAATATATGTGCATCATCTTGAGAAAATGTTCTGACACGTGTGAGTCCATGTGTCACACCGGAACGCTCACGACGGTGCAGCATACCAAAGTCAGCAAGCCTCATGGGAAGCTCCCGATACGATCGCCGCTGCGATGCGTAAATCATGGCATGCGCCGGGCAGTTCATAGGCTTCACACCAAATTCCCTATCATCAATTTCAAGCACGTACATGCTGTCCATATAGTGATCATAGTGCCCAGATTTCTTCCAAAGATCCGTAGAGAAGAGTTGAGGGGTCCTGACCTCTTGGTAACCGTGTGTTAGGTACAAACTTCTTACATAGTCAACTAACAAATTGTAGACTATTGTCCCATTTGGCAAGAAGAAGGGACTAGCTGGGGCAACGGGATCAATAAAATATAAACCCATCTCTCGCCCAATCCGCCGGTGATCCCGGGTTCGTGCCAACTCTATAGCCTCAAGGTAATCATTAAGTTCCTCATTTGATCCAAAGGCAGTACCATAAATCCTCTGCAACATTGGATTCCGTTCATCGCCCCTCCAGTAGGCACCAGCAATATCTAACAACTTGAAAGCACCAATATCTCCTGTGCTCGCCACGTGGGGGCCTTGACAGAGATCAACGAAAGTACCGTGTTTATAGAGACTCACCTCTGCTTCTTCATCAAGCCTCTCTATGATCTCCGATTTGAATGGGTTCGCCGAGAACATCTGTATGGCTTCTTGTCGGCTTATGAGTTGTTTTTCAAAAACGAGGTTATCTTCGATCTTCTGAGTCATGCGTGACTCTATTAACTCAAGGTCTTCCGGCGTAAATGGGTTACTTACCTGAAAATCGTAATAAAACCCCTGTTCTGTCGCAGGGCCAATAGCCAACTTCGCCTCGGGAAACATTTCGCATACTACATCAGCGAGAACGTGTGCAGCAGAGTGCCGCATACGATGCCGTACGTCTAAATCAGATCCTACTACCACTTTGATTCCTTATATTTTTAGATTCCCTTTGTTCAAATCAGAACAAAGCCTAAACGCCAATTTTCGCAAATCACTCCCCAACAGCAATTTTGCAACCGCCTATAAGAGGGCAAATAATGGTGGGCGGTAGTGGACTCGAACCACTGACCTCTGCGATGTCAACGCAACGCTCTAGCCAACTGAGCTAACCGCCCAAGGGGAACGAGTGTAGCAAAGCACCTCAGCATGGTCAAGTTAGTTTCAGCATATACGGGCACTACTGCCATTTATTATCTGTCAACCGCAGGCTTATACGCCAATGACCTTTCTTAAACTTGGAACATCGTTCAGTCCTTGCTGTTCCATCTTCTCCACGATCCCTGCAATTACAGCCAAGTATCTGTTAGGATGGCCCAAAGAGGCACTTCCTACCTGAATCGCGCTTGCACCCACACACAAAAATTCCATGGCATCGTCGGCATTCGAAATGCCACCAACTCCGATCACCGGTATCCCCACAGCACGTACAAGCTTATAAACTATACCTAAAGCTACAGGCTTGATAGCAGGGCCAGAAAGCCCACCCATGACATTGCCCAAAGCCGGCCGGCCAGTGCTCCAATCAACAGCCATTCCTGCCACAGTATTGATAGCCGTAATTGCATCGGCACCGCCATCTTCCACTGCGATAGCAATCTCTACCACATCAGTTACATTGGGGGTCAATTTGACAATAACCGGCATGTTGACCAAAGCTTTAACATCTTGAGTAACCCGCCAAGCGATAGCGGGGTTTTGTCCAAAGTCTAATCCATTAGCAGTATTAGGGCATCCAAAGTTCAACTCGATCGCATCAATGACGGTAATCCGGGATGCAATCTGAGCAAGAGCGATAAAATCTTCATATGAATCTGCTGCAAGACTTAAGATGATTGGTATTTTTGAGTCAGCAAACACCGGCAAAACATTCTCCATTAGGCCGTGTATGCCAGGATTTTTGAGCCCAATTGCATTCAACCAACCATTAGGCTGCTCTTCCATATGTGGCTCGGGATTCCCAAGCCTTGGCAAAAGTGTAGTCGATTTGAGAACTATGGCACCCAGCTCACTGAAGGGGAAATTCTTTGGCAGTCCAGATCCGTATCCATCGCTTCCAAAAGTCCCAGCAGAAGTCATAACCGGATTAGAAAGATAAAGGCCTTTTGGATAACTAGGAGCAAGATTGACACTCACGTCCATGAATACCCCTTTAGCGATAGATAAAACTCCGCCGGTCCAGCAATGCTTTTGATGGACCGGCGCCTATTCTCGCTACTACTGTTAGTGTATGGTCTGGCTTTAGCGATGCCCTGCCCCGAGAGGCGCTTCCATAGTTCGGAGGTAATCTGTATCTTCGCCTTTTAGCTCCTCCTCGCCACGTTCACCATTTTGACCATACCCCTCTTCTAACGCCAAACGTTCCCTGCCTTCTTCAGACATATCAAATCGCGCCGGTATGAGACGCCCTATAATGACGTTCTCTTTTAGCCCAAGCAAGGGGTCTACTTTCCCATCAATTGAAGCCTCAGTAAGGACACGCGTTGTCTCTTGGAACGATGCAGCTGCCAAGAAACTCGGAGTCGCTAAGGATGCTCGTGTGACACCAAGTAACACCGGGCTCGCCGTTGCAGGTTCACCACCTTCATCGCTAATACGTTCGTTGACTACATCATAGCTGTGTTTATCAAGCAGGTCACCTGGCAGTAAGTCGCTATCACCAGGATCATCTATTTGCACCCTTCGCAACATCTGACGAACGATGATCTCTATATGCTTTTCGTGAATCGAGACTCCCTGTGATCTATACACGTGCTGCACTTCCTCTGCCAGATACAACTCCACAGCCTCTTTGCCTTGAATCCGCAATATATCTTGTGGGTTCTTAGGGCCAGCGGTAAGTGCCTCGCCCGATTCAATATCCTCACCATCCTCCACTAAAAGCAACGCAGACGGCAGTATGTCATATTCCCTTGTCTCCTGATCAGTCCAAACGATATTCATCCCTTTAGCATTGTATTCAACGATCCCATCTATACTAGCGACTATCACCCCTTCAGAAGTATCACCATCTTTACTTTTTTCTTGCAGGGCTAATTCAGTACCTTGGCTGACGATATCGCCGTCCCCAACAAGACGTCGGTAACCCTCAGGAACGATATAGGGAACTCTATTTTCTTCTTGGTAAGTGACACTAGCCACTCTTGCGCTGCCACGCTGAGCAGCAACAGAAACCCTACCACCAATTTCACTAAGTAGAGCCTGTCCCTTCGGGGATCGTGCTTCAAAAAGCTCTTCAACCCTAGGTAATCCAGTGGTAATATCAGCCGCGGAAGCCACCCCCCCTGTGTGGAAGGTCCTCATTGTCAGCTGCGTCCCTGGTTCACCAATACTCTGGGCAGCAATAATACCCACAGCCTCACCCAACATAACAAGTCGCCCTGTTGCCATACTCCTGCCATAGCACATCCGACAAATACCGCGTATAGCCCCGCAGTTCAACGGTGTTCGCACATTTGCCTCTACAACATTATTGAGTTGCATCTTGGCAACTGCATCTTCGTCAATTTCTTCGTTTCTACCAACGATTATCTCCCCTGTTGTTGAGTCCGTCACCGGGGTAGCAGCCAGACGGCCTAGTATACGTTCAACAAAAGGAACCTCTCTCGTTGCATCCGAGACTGATGACATCACCGTCCCGTATAGGGTCTCACAATCTTCTGCTAAGACAATCACGTCCTGACATACGTCAATCAATCGCCTAGTTAGATATCCACTATCTGCCGTCCTAAGTGCTGTGTCAGCAAGCCCTTTCCGTGCTCCATGCGTAGATATGAAGTACTCCAATACAGAAAGTCCTTCACGGAAACTAGATTTAATCGGCAAAGATATAATCCTACCCTTCGGATCGGTCATCAGACCACGCATTCCAGCCATTTGTGATATCTGGCTTATACTTCCCTTTGCCCCAGACACTGCCATAGTGTAAACACCACCATAGCGGTGCATGTTATCTTCCACTTTTTTCTGCATCTGCTCACCAGTTTCACGCCAAATATCAACTGTGTGTTGATATTTCTCTTCCTCGCTAAGCAGCCCATTTGAAAATTGATCCTCAAGCTCATTGATGGCGTTAGATGCTTCCTCTAGCAGGGCTGGCTTATCTTCCGGTACCTTGATATCGCTAATAGCGATGGTTACACCCGCTTGAGTTGCGTAGCGAAATCCCAAGTATTTAATCTGATCCAAAACAACTGCCGTCCGTTCGTTCCCAATGACTCGGTAGCACTCTGAAGTCAACTCTTTTAGTGTCTGCTTATCCATCACAGTGTTGTGGTATTCAAGTCCTTCAGGTAACAAAACTTGATTGAATATTAACCGCCCTGGGGTGGTTTGAAGATCGTCTTCAAATTCTTCAGTAATAAGGGTTATGACCGCCTGCAACTCAATGTACCCAGCTTCATATGCTATCATCGCCTCATCAACAGACCCATAGGTAGTGCCTTCACCACGTGCCCCAGGCCTTTCGTATGTCAGGTAGTAACACCCCATCACCATATCGAGTGTTGGGGCAACAAGCGGCTCTCCCGATGCTGGAGAGAGCATGTTGTATGTACTCAGCATCAATTTATTACCTTCTGCAACTGCCCCTCTTGATAATGGCACATGTACTGCCATTTGGTCGCCATCAAAATCAGCGTTGAACGCCTGACACACAAGCGGATGCAGTTGAATAGCGTCTCCCTCAATCAGAACAGGCATAAAAGCCTGAATCCCCAACCTGTGCAGCGTTGGGGCACGGTTCAACAAGACAGGGCGCCCCTTAATCACTTCTTCCAGAATATCCCAAACCTCTGGCCGGACTCTTTCTGCCATGCGCTTAGCACTTTTGATATTTGCGGCATAACCTTCGAGTACCAAGCGATTCATGACAAATGGCTTGAACAATTCCAATGCCATCTTCTTAGGCAATCCACATTGGTTAAGATTAAGCTCCGGACCCACAACAATGACAGACCGTCCACTATAATCCACCCGCTTCCCTAGCAAGTTCTGCCTGAATCTTCCCTGCTTTCCGCGTAGCAAATCAGACAGCGATTTTAGGCGATGGTTGTGGCTTCCGGAGATTGCTTTTCCACGTCTACCATTATCAATAAGTGCATCGACAGCTTCCTGAAGCATCCGCTTCTCATTCCGAATGATGATATCCGGAGCCTCAAGCTCCAAAAGCCTTCGCAAACGATTGTTTCGGTTGATTACCCTTCGATACAGATCGTTAAGGTCGCTAGTAGCAAAGCGGCCGCCATCCAATTGAACCATTGGGCGCAATTCTGGTGGCAAAACCGGAAGCACTGAGAGAATCATGGATTCTGGTTTATTTTCGCTTCGGCGAAGAGCGTCGACTACTTTGATCCTTTTGAGTGCACGCTTTCGGCGCTGAACCGAAGTAGACTTTAGCTGCCCTTGCAATTCCACACGAAGGGATTCCAAATCCATATCACCCAGCAATGCAAGAATAGCTTCAGCCCCCATGCCAGCAGTGAGCACTTTGGGGTACCGAATCCGCATCTCTCGATATCGCGACTCAGGCAGCAACTGCAACGGAGCAACTGATTCCAATCCACTGAGTTCCAAGTTGTATTCTTGAGTATCTTGTTCATCCTGTTGAGCGGCCTCTTGAAGCACCTGCTGGACTGATTTACTCGCCTCAACTGCGTACCCAACTGAGTCCTCATCAACCCAAGCAACGGACACTGACTCAGCTCCCACTTGTGTAACGACACCAATAGCTTCAGCTGGTGCACTAGACGAGGAAGCTAGAATTTCAGTTAGTTTATTTTGCTCTCCCAAGTCGGATTCATCCACAACCTTCGGCATATTTGCGATTGGCTGATCACGCTTCAGTGATTCCTGCTCCTGCACCAGAACAGTGGCACCTTCAGAAATACCATATGCTTCTACAGTTATCGAACCTGAAGACTCCGCGGTGTCTTTAAGAAGACTGTAAATCCCTTGTACCCTTTCATCCCTAGCAGAAGCATTCATGGCCAGCGTTTGATCAAGATCTATTTTGAGCTGATTGATTGCATCCGTGCGCTCTTCTTCGTTAACTCGAATAATAATGTACTGTGCAAAATACAGTACTCGCTCGAGATTCCTAGGTGACAGCTCAAGCAGCATCCCCAACCTACTTGGGATGCCCTTAGAAAACCATATATGAGCAACCGGGGCAGCAAGCTTGATGTGCCCCATTCGTTCACGCCTTACTTTTGACCGGGTAACCTCTACTCCACAACGATCGCAGAAGAGGCCTTTATATCTGACCTTTTTGTATTTTCCACAAAAACACTCGAAATCTTTAGTCGGGCCGAAGATCCGTTCGCAGAATAAACCATCTTTTTCTGGCCGAAGGGTTCGGTAATTTATAGTCTCCGGTTTCGTGACTTCACCATACGACCAACTCAGTATTTGATCCGGAGACGCAAGCGAAATTCTTATAGCACTGAAGTCTGCACTTACTGTCATTCCATTTTCTCCCTTTATCTAAACTAATACATGAATTAAACTTTTGAACTGATGATCTAGATATATGGGTCCTATATTGGTATGTTCACAGTCTGGTCACCTGAGGCCTCATCTTGGTCTGTTACCTTCAATTCCCCGCCATTATTCTCTCCAAGAATGTCGCTGAAATCATCAATAGCAGCGTCCTCGTCAAGGCCTTCAACAAAAGCAACTGGCGATGCTATTTCATCCGATTCTGTAGTGAGTTCAACAGCAAGGCCAAGACTCTGCAATTCCTTAAGTAGCACTTGGAATGACTCAGGCACTCCTGGATGCACAACATCATCACCTTTGACAATAGCTTCGTATGTCCTCACACGGCCAACGACATCATCGGACTTGACGGTCAGTATTTCTTGCAGGTTATAAGCTCCGCTGTAGGCTTCTAGTGCCCAGACTTCCATCTCTCCGAATCGTTGTCCACCAAATTGCGCCTTTCCACCAAGTGGCTGCTGGGTAATCAACGAATAAGGTCCAGTAGAGCGCGCGTGGATCTTGTCCTCAACCAAATGTACAAGCTTCATCATATATATATATCCAACTGTGATCGGCTGATCGAAAGTCTCCCCAGTCCTACCATCAGTTAGCTTCACCTTGCCGTAGTGTGGCGGAGCCTCTCCCTTTTGTTGAGAGACTTCTGCGACCAATGACTCCATCTCAGCGGGTGTCTTTGGTTGAGCATCAATCCCTTGCCGGTTCAGCCAAATCTTCAAACAGGCATCTTTAGCTACTCCAAGAAGGGATGTATCAAACATCTCTTCTGTAGTGTAGCCATACCCCTTGAGCCATTCTTCGAGTGTCTCAATCGATATCGACGGATTCTTACTCGAAGAGTATCGGTCAATTGCCCCTGATTCGGACACGAACCAAGCTCGTGCCAATACGTCTTCAATATCTTCATCGCGCGCTCCATCAAACACTGGAGTGAGTGCACGAAACCCCAATTGATGTGCTCCCCAGCCAAGGTGGGTTTCAAGCACTTGCCCAAGATTCATACGTGATGGAACACCAATAGGATTGAGTATGATATCCACTGGAGTCCCATCGGGTAGATAAGGCATATCCTCAACTGGTAATATCCTAGATATCACGCCTTTATTTCCATGACGACCTGCCATCTTATCCCCTGCTGTAATCTTACGAGTCTGTGCTACCCACACTCGAACAAGTTGGTTTACGCCAGGGGCCAATTCTTCTTTGTCTTCCTGCTGGTTGAAAACCCGAACATCGATGACTTTGCCACGCTCTCCGTGAGGAACCCGAAGAGATGTGTCTTTAACGTCTCGAGCCTTTTCACCGAAAATTGCCCGCAGCAATTTCTCTTCAGCAGTAAGCTCGGTCTCTCCTTTAGGGGTTATTTTGCCAACCAAAATATCTCCTGGAGTGACCTCAGCTCCTATACGAATAATCCCGTCCTCATCCAGATCCCCAAGACCCTCTTCTCCAACATTAGGTATATCTCTGGTGATTTCTTCCGCACCTAGTTTGGTATCCCTAGCGTCTACTTCGTATCTCTCAATATGAACAGAGGTAAACCCATCATCCTTAGACAGAGCCTCACTTATAATGATGGCATCTTCAAAGTTGTATCCTTCCCAACTCATAAACGCTACAAGAACGTTCTGCCCCAAGGCCAAATTGCCTTGATCGGTAGATGAACTGTCAGCCAATGGCTGGCCCACTTCCACCACATCCCCCTTATACACAATGGGCCGATGGGTCAAGCATGTCCCCTGATTCGTTCGGGCGAAATTAATCAAGGCATGGGAATGCGCAGTGCCCTCTGCATCCGTAACCACTACTGCACGGCCCGACACAGACGTTGCAATACCGCGTGCCCTTGAAATTATAACCTGGCCACTATCAACAGCGACCCTGCCTTCCATACCAGTACCAACAAGCGGAGCTTCTGGAACTAGCAAGGGAACTGCTTGTCGCTGCATATTAGACCCCATCAAGGCCCTGTTCGCATCATCGTGCTCTAGAAAGGGTATCAGCGATGTTGAGACACTAACAATTTGCATCGGCGAGACATCCATGTAAGCCACTTCATCTGGTAACTTTCGCGAAAATTCGTTGCCCGCTGAAGCAGTAGCTGGAGAGCGTGACTCAATTGCGCTATCCACAAATTGGCCCTTCTTGTCCAAGACAGTATTTGCTTGAGCGATAACATGCCTATCCTCCTGGTCCGCTGAAAGGTAAACGACTGACTCAACTGTAACCGTGATATCAGGCTGAGATCGCAATATCCTAGCGTAGATCGGCGTTATAACTGTCCCCTTAACAAGCTCCACGCTACGCGCGGTTCCATTACTACCAACCGGAATTGTCATAACCTTCGAGCCCGTTGTTAAGACATCTTCAGCTAATTTAGCTCCCTCCATCCTTAGATCAGATGTCTGCAAGATGACTGAGTTGACTTCAGCAGATGCTGCCACGAAAGGCTTCACCCGAACTTGACGCCTAGGAATCTCAGTCAATTTCGCAAGATCCCCTTTAGTTATCGCTTTGCCCTTACGCAGAACAACTTTTTCAGCCTCGACAACAGATTCGGCTGTGGTTCGGCCTATCAGATTCGTATCATCGCTGTTCAAAGTGGACACAACGAGGCGATAGGGTGTTTCAATGAAACCGAAAGCATTTGTTTTACCAAAAGTAGCCAAGGAACCTAACAAGCCAATATTCGGTCCTTCAGGTGTTTCTATAGGGCAAATGCGCCCATAGTGGGAGTAATGAACATCGCGCACATCAAATCCCGCACGCTCACGCGACAGGCCACCGGGGCCCAAAGCAGACAACCGTCGTTTATGTGTAAGTTCAGCTAATGGATTGATTTGATCCATGAATTGAGAAAGTTGGCTACCACCAAAAAATTCTCGTACAGCTGCGACAACTGGGCGAATATTTATCAACGCATTGGGAGTGGCCTGCTCAGGTTCTGGGGCCATTGTCATGCGCTCGCGAATCACCCTCTCCATGCGCAAAAAGCCCACTCTCATCTGGTTTTGAATGAGTTCCCCTACAGCCCTGACCCGCCGATTCCCTAGATGATCAATATCATCGGGCCGAACGGTCCCGTTGTTTAGTTGAACCAGATATCGGACAAGCGCCACTATGTCATCTTTGCCCAACAGTCGGGTATCTGGGTCCCCAGCAATTCCCAGCTTAGTGTTCATCTTGTAGCGCCCCACTCCACCCAAATCATAGCGGCGTGGGTTATAGAACAAACTCTCCACAAGATTTCTAGCGTTCTCTAAGTTAGCAGGCTCACCAGGGCGCAACCTCCTGTACAAATCCAACAAAGCGACCCCAAGTCTTTGTGCACCCTTTTCATCAAATTCACGCTCAGGAAGATGCTCTCCAGTGAACATTTTCGACCAAAGCTTTCGCAATTCATCCTTGCGAAACACCTCTTCGCGCTCAAGCACTTGAGACCCGCGTTCAAGGGTGTTTTGTATGTATTTTATTGATGGATTGTCATCGATATCCTCAAATGCTCCTAGAATTTCTTCATCCGTAACGAGCCCCATAGCACGCAGTAAAGTCGTAGCTGCAGCCTTGCGTTTGCGATCGACTTTGACCGTTATCAGCCCCCTGGAGTTGGTTTCAAACTCCAGCCATGCCCCCCTATAGGGGATCAATTTCGCCGATGCAAGATTCCCCTCAGTAGCGGCATCCTTATCAACTGAGAAGTAAACACCCGGCGATCTAACCAACTGACTGACCACAACTCTTTCCGCTCCATTGATAATGAATGTCCCTTTTGTGGTCATCATTGGAATGTCGCCCATGAATATCTTTTGTTCTTTGAGCTCTCCAGTTTCCATAACTTCTAACCGAACAGTAAGATAAAGCGGAGCGTGAAATGTGAGCTCTCTCTCTCGACAGGTTTCCTCACTATTCTTTGGCTCACCAAATTCGTGCTCCACGATGTGCATACGGAAGCGAGTCCCCGTCACATCCTCAATTGGAGAGACTTCAGAAATAAGCTCCTGAAGGCCACGGGTCTTGAACCACTCAAAACTATCAGTCTGAATTTCAATTAGGTTAGGCACAACTTGAGTGCTGGGATTACGGGCAAAACTTTTAGCAGAGTTGGACTTACCGGTGTTCGTAGGGAGAGTAGTTACCATGAAACGTCAATCCTCCAAGGCATAGGATTACTCAAAAGAGAGCTTGGGGTGCTACAAGTGTTAACAAAGTTAATAATATCCAGAAGGCAAAGCATACCACTTTATCAGATTCTATAACTGACTGATCATACTACCGCCTAGTATTCTTGTCAAATTTAAATTGTACCCACCGAGGCAATCTTAGAGCACTCGCGGCTATTGCTTAACTAAAAGAGGCTATCGGGTTCACCAGTAGAGCTACCCAAAACGGCATCTTTAGTGGAATTATTGATAATGCGAATTCCTAGAGACGCATCATGCTAAGAACTGTTTTTAGGTTACAATGGCTGAGCAATCATAATCCGATCTGTACGCTACCGATTTGACGTGTCAAGAGGCACAACCCAGGGAATGCTCGCTGGGGACAACACAGCCTACCGTACGCAATCCATCCCAAAATGCACTATGGCACCTGCTGTGGAGTCAGGGAAGACACTCCACTTCTTATTCAAGCCATCACTCGACAATTAAAATATGTCCAGCTTCACATCAGCAAAGTTAAACTGGATGCCCAGACTTAAATCGGATAACATTGACTTAGCTAATATTGCCCAGTCGGATACCTGAAAGGGACACTAGAGCACCAGTGCAAGACGATTCTCAGTTGAAAGCACCAATAAATCTGAACGAATTCGAATTTCTCGCGAGCACAGTCTTGGAGAAGCAAACATACGACTATTATCGCGGAGGGGCGAATGACGAAATAACCCTTCATGAAAATACGACTGCATTCCAACGGATTCAACTTCACCCAAAAGTGTTAGTAGATGTTGATATTAGGGATATCTCTACCACAGTACTGGGTGAAAAAATCTCCATGCCAGTACTGATAGCTCCAACCGCGTTTCATCGCCTCGCTTCCGTTGACGGCGAAATTGCGACAGCTCAGGCTGCCTCGCGTGCTGGCACGATTATGGTTTTTAGCTCCCTATCCACTACCACCCCTGAAGATGTTGCTGCATCCACTAAATCCTCGCTGTGGTTTCAGTTATATATCTATAGAGATAGGGAATTGACACGAAACATCATAGAACGAGCCGAGCACCTCGGTTACACAGCACTCTGTGTAACCGTCGATGCCCCACTCTTAGGGCGTCGCGAAAAGGATGTGAAAAACCGATTTTCACTACCCACCGATTTAACAATAGCGACGGTTGGCGACAGGCTAGCCAGAGACAAAGCAAAAATCGGGGGTGATTCTTCTCTCAACATATATTTCGAGAATTTGCTCGATCAATCGATCACTTGGAAGGATATTGACTGGATCCGTTCAGTAACCAAGTTACCTATCGTCTTGAAAGGTATTCAGCGCGCTGATGACGCCAAAATAGCCGTGGATCAAGGGGCGAATGCTATCATTGTCTCCAACCACGGTGCACGACAACTCGACACAGTGCCAGCAACTATCGATATGTTGCCATCCATTACTGATGCTGTTGACGGCAATATCGAAGTGCTTATGGACGGAGGCATTCGAAAAGGTACAGATGTAATAAAAGCTCTCGCACTGGGGGCAAGAGCAGTCCTTCTTGGACGGCCTATCTTGTGGGGGCTCGCTGTTGGCGGGGCTGATGGGGCGACAATGGTACTTGATCTTTTAAAGAAAGAACTTGACCTCGCAATGGCTTTATGCGGTATCCCAACTATTTCAACAGTGGCTCGTGACTTGGTAGGTTGGAAGGATTAACTTATGACGTTGAATAAAACTACCAATACTCCCCCCACGACTCACTACATCGCACATGCTGATCTAGACGCATTTTTCGCTTCAGTCGAACAAATAGACAACCCATCCCTCCAGGGTAAGGCTGTCGTGGTAGGTGGTATGCCTGAATCTCGTGGAGTCGTTGCTGCTGCATCCTACGAAGCACGGGCTTTTGGCATTAAATCTGCTATGCCAATGAAAACTGCTCTTCGATATTGCCCGGATCTCCAAGTCATACCTCCGCGATTTGAACGTTATAGAGAAATATCGACTGAAGTGCTGAAGTTATTCAAAAACATTACCCCGTTAGTAGAACCGCTCTCTCTAGATGAGGCCTTTCTAGACATTACTGAGCTAGTTAACAGCAACGAACAAGCCCAAGCTCTTGCAGAAAGACTACGCTCTGAGGTACGCCGTCACACAGGGTTAACAATATCGATTGGTATCGGAACGAGTAAGTCTATCGCGAAAATTGCCTCTGATCTCAACAAGCCAAACGGACTTGTGTTAGTTCTTCCTGGCACCGAAAAAGCCTTCCTAAAGGACCTTCCAGTGGCAAAACTATGGGGCATAGGTCCCAAAACATCGGAAAAACTAATTGCGAAAGGGATCACGAAAATTGGGGATCTATCCGAGAAAACCGATAAATGGTTGCAATCCCATTTTGGTAATAAGGCATTAATTTGGAAAGCTTTTTCCACTGGCAAAGACGCAAGACCCGTAGAGATAAACGGCGTCCGAAAGTCCATCAGTGCAGAAACGACCTTAGCTCAAGACTCTAGTGACCCTGAAGTAATCCAGGATTTAGTGCGCAAACTATCGAAAAGAATCTCGGCGAGCCTTCATAAGCATGATTTAATGGCCAAGACAATCAAAGTGAAGCTCCGTCTGTCGGATTTCACAAATGTGAACCGTCAAACAACGTTGGACTACCCGGCAAACTCTGACGCCATAATAGGTGAACTTGCATTCAAACTCATCCACAAAGAACTGAGGCACGAAGCCCCCATTCGCCTTGTGGGGATAGGGGTGGCACTTGTTACAAAAGACAAGGACCTACAACCACAACTTCAAGCTCGTATACCGGGGCTTTGATGTAATAAAAGGCTTAACCCCCGCTTTAAATACCATGGCACTTCTTGTATTTCTTTCCACTGTTGCACGGGCATTTCTCATTCCTACCAATCTTGCTCCCACGTTCACGAAGCATGAATTGCCGTTCTTGACAATTCGCACAGGTACAAGCAGGAGGATGTTCCGAATACCAATTAGTCCTCGACATTTCCCCTCACCTCAAACAGCAGCAAATCCAATACTAAACTTGAACAGTGATAGTATATGCTCACATTATATCTGTGTGGAGCCAGAATGCTCCAGCCGAACACGCACCGCCTCCAGTTTCTACTAGATAGTCATCCCCGTTAAACATCAGCAAAGTCGAGAAAGTGAATGGCATGAGCAACATCAAAAAGCGTCAGATTGGGAAAACCGATATGATGGTTACTGAGCTGGGGCTTGGTGCTATGGACACTCCACAGGCCTCCGAAGGCGAAGAGACTATTCAGTTGGCTTTAGATTCGGGCATCAATTTCATTGATACTGCGCGAATCCATCAGGACAGCGAATACCTGATTGGGAAAGTAATCAGAGAACGTGCAAAGAAAGATTTCTACATCTCGACCAAAACAATGCAAAATGACCGAGATGCTGCTCAGCACGATGTAGACAGAAGCCTGCGCATTCTTGGTACAGACCATATAGATCTCTATCAACTCGGAGACGTTAAAGAAAGCAATTGGGATCAAGTAATGGGAGAAGGTGGGGCATTGGAAGGATTGAAAATTGCCCAAATACGCGGATTGATATCCTATCTCGGACTATCCTCTCATGATCTCGTCACAGTAGAAAACGCTATCCGATCCAAGGAGTTTGATGCAGTCATGGTAGAGTACTCAGCATTCTACACTGACTCTAGGGAACTCCTAGCGCTCGCGCACAGTTTCAATGTAGGCATAATCGTCATGCGCCCACTGGGAGGATCAGGACGAACCAGTAGTATACGGACTGCACAACGACAAGGCGAGGGCTACCAAGGTGTCACCGTGGAGATGTTGTTGGAATATGTCCTTTCGAATCAAGATATTTCCGTGGCAATCCCAGGCGTACGATACCCCTCACGGATTACACAGAACATCTCGGTTGCATCATCCTACTCTCCTCTCAGCGGATTAGAAAAAGCCAAAATTGAATTTCTTGCATCCGAGCTATTCTAGAGAGCTCAGCAGCTGGTCAGGCTGTTACGGGAGCCCATACATCCCTTGTAGCCAATCACCTACGACCTTGAATACATAAATCATGAGTCCAAAAGCAAGACCCGCAACGGCAAGCGCTGCACAACCCTGCAGGCAACCTCCACGTTTATTCATAGTCACTGCCCTAATCTCCAATCGTGATCACCCA